>FWPV01011176.1_pt1 | contig 11475 bp, 8 predicted proteins | sample 2228371 | NCBI WGS metagenome assembly FWPV01 (sample SAMEA103939776, study PRJEB20133) | metagenome | reverse complement strand
AGAGATGACCTGGCTCGCGGCGGGTGTGCCACCCGCCGCAGGGCGTGGGGTCGCAGACCCCGCACGAGCACATATTATACGAGGAGGTACCCATGCATACCAAGACTTTAGCGGTCCTGGTGGTCATCCTGGGCGCGCTGGCCCTCTGGGCCGCGGGCAGCGCGCTGGCCCAGACCTCGGCCAACTACGACCTCTCGTGGAACGTGCTGGGCAACGGCGGCGGCGCGATGGATTCCGCCAACTATGGCCTGCGCTTCACCGTGGGCCAGACCATCGTCGGCCCGGCCAGCGGCGCGGACTATGGCCTGGGCGCCGGCTTCTGGCAGGCCCCAGACTTCTTCCAGCTCTACCTGCCGCTGATCCTGCGGAACTTTTGAATCACCCTGGCAAGGGGCGACGCACCGGCCACATGCGTCGCCCCGACGAGAGCTACAACTCATGGGCATCAGTTGAACAACTCATGGGCATCAGTTGAACAACTCATGGGCGTCAGTTGAAAACTCATGGGCGTCAGTTGAACAACTCATGGGCGTCAGTTGAGCAACTCATGGGCATCAGTTGAACCACGGAGACACGGAGAGCACCGAGAAAAACTGGGAAGAACTCTGTGTCCTCCGTGCCTCTGTGGTTTCGTGTCGCCAATCCGTATATCCGTGACTGAATCCATGTCGAGCAAGGAGGCAATCATGAACCACAAATGGATCGTGTGGTTGAGCATCGTCGTGCTGCTGGCCGGGTTACTGCCGGGGGCGGGGCCGGCCCAGGCCGACGGCCCGGACCTCCCCGCCGCCCTGCCCGTCGGCGATGATTTCCTCATCTCCCGCGCCGAAGGGTCACTGTGCGGCAGCCCGGCCATCGCCTACAACGATGACCTGGGCGAGTACCTGGTGGTGTGGGTAGACAGCCGGGGCAACGCCGTCTATTGGGACATCTACGGCCAGATCGTCACCGCGGCCGGCGTGCCCAAGGGGAGCAATTTCGTCATCCGTGACGAGGCCGCCGCCATATTGGGTTACCCGGACGTGGCCTACGATACCGTCAACCAACGTTACCTGGTGGTCTGGTATGACCTCACCGAGTCGGACGTGGAAGGCCAGGTGTTGAACAGCAACGGCAGCGCCTTCGGTGCCGTCTTTAACGTCGCCGAGGGAACCCCCAGCGACGCCCGCCGCTACCCGGCCGTTGCCTTTCACCCACACCTGGGCGAATACCTGGTGGTCTACGAGGGGGGAGCAAGCAGCAATTGGAATGTCTATGGCCGGCGCGTGAGCGCGGCCGGCTTCCCCGGCGCCACTGAATACGCCGTCTGCACGCAAACCGGGAACCAGACCGACCCAGACGTGAGCGTGGACCCCTCCACCACCGGCGATTTCCTCATCGTCTGGGAGGACGGCCGCACCGCCACCGACCAGATCTACGGCTGCCTCGTGTACTCCACCTGGTTCCTGGGAAGCGAGTTCCCCATCGCCTCCCTCTCTGACCCGGTCTACAACCCGGCCGTGGCCTTTAACCCCGCCGCCGGCGCCGCTGGCGAGTGGCTGGTGGTCTACCAGCGAGACGTCAGCGGCGACGACCAGATCCGCGGCCGGCGGGTGACGGCCGCCGGCGCCCCCACCGGCGACGGGTTCGTCATCTGCGATGATGCTGGGGACCAACTTTACCCCGACGTGGCCTACAACGCCTCTGGCAGCAACCAATGGCTGGCGGTCTGGCAAGATTACCGCGCTGGCGTCACATCCGATGTCTACGGGCGGCGCGTAGACGTTAACGGCAGCACACTGGGCGCCACATTCGTCATCGCCAACCCCTCAAACGTGCAGTCGCTCCCGGCGGTGGCCTCCAGCTCCACGGCCAACGGCTACCTGGTCGTTTGGGACGACAGCCGCACCGAAGACATCTGCGGGCAGCGCGTCCTCACGACCGGCTCTCCGACCGGGCCGCTGCTCACGGTCTCGGCGCCCTTGAGCCAACAGCGGCAGTCGGCCATCGCCTACAACAGCACGGACACCGAGTTCCTGGTGGTCTGGCAGGACCAGCGCGCCGGCAACTGGGACATCTGGGGCCAGCGGGTGGACCTGGACGGCGCGCTCCTGGGCGATAGCTTTGCCATCTGTGCGAACGCCAGCGGCCAGCTCCTCCCTGCCGTGGCCTACAACCTGGACACGAACCAATATCTCGTGGTGTGGGAGGACCGTCGCACCGACGCGGACATCTACGGCCAGCGGGTGGATGCCGACGGCACCCTGGACGGCGGCGAGATCGCCATTGCCAGTAGCGGCAGCACACCCCGGCGGCGGCCCCGCGTGGCCTTCAACCCCATCAGCGGCGAGTACCTGGTGGTCTATGCCTACGAGGTGAGCGAGAGCGACCATGACGTCCGCGCCCGCCGTGTGCCCGCCAGCGGCGCTCCCTCCACGGCCGAGATGGACATCGCCACCGGCACGGCCGACCAGCACTACCCGGACGTGGCCTGCCGCAGCCTGGAGCCGGGCGGCGGCGGCTATCTCATCGTCTGGCGCGAAACGGTGGGCACCCAGCGCGACATCAAGGGCCAGCGGCGAAACCAGGAGGGCGGTTTCCTGGAAAACCTGGACATCTGCACCGATTCGACCAGCCAGTGGACCCCCGCCGTGGCCTATAGCCCCGACAACGACCGCTACCTGGTGGTCTGGCCGGACGACCGGGACGGCGCCGCGAATACGAACATCTACGGCCGACAGGTGGGTGGTGGTGGCACGCTCTACGCCGAGTTCGCCGTCTCCACCGCCAGTGGGGAACAGGCCCCGGTGGCCGTGACCTACGGCCGTGGCCCGGGCCACTATATCGTCGCCTGGGAGGACACGCGCAACGCCGCCACGCCGGACCTCTACGGCCAGCGGGTCAGCGGCGTCGGCGCATTGGTGGATACGACGGCCAGCGCCAACGACCTGTTCTACACCGGCGTCGGCGAGCAAGAGTCGCCGGCCGTGGCCTGGGGCGGCAGCAACCGGCAGGGCCTGGTCGTCTGGCAGGATGGCCGGGCGGGCGCCAGCGACTATCACATCTACGGCCGGCGGCTGGAGGCGGGCTATGTTGTCTTTTTGCCCCTGGTGCTGCGCAACTGAGTCCGTCATATTGGAGAACCGGGGGAAGGAGGTGAGGAGCCAAGCACGCATGAAACGCGAAACGTAAAATGTAACCGTTCACCCCCTCTCCCTGGTAGAGAGAGGGCGGGGGTGAGGGTGGGGCGTTCGGCCCAGAAACGGCTTGAATCTGGTGTGGACATCCCTGTGGGCCGCGATTCCACCTTCCCCCGGCCCCTCCCTACGGAGGGGTGAACGCTTACCCTTACCTGAGGAGGACATCATGAACGACCAACGCATGATCATTCGCGCGCCGGCCCTGGCCGCCGCCATCGTGGTGGCGCTGCTCTTGCTGGCCGGCGCCTACACCGTCGCGGCCGGCCCGGCGCCGGCCACCGCAGCCGTCCCTCCCCCAGACCTCCCCAACGCCGCCATGTTCTGGACCAGCGGCTGGACGCCCATCAACCAGAATCAGACGCTCGACTTTAACCACAACCTGGGCGTGCCGCCGGAACAGCTCGGCGTGGAATTGTGGTTCAAGGACACAGATGACGGCTGGGGCATCAACCGCCGCAATTACGGTGGCCTGGAGGCCAATGGCAACTGGCACGGCGCGTACTGGCGCAACCTCACCGCCAACACGATCCAGGTCTATCGCATGGTGAACGACACCGCCGCCGACCAGGTCAACGTCAAGGTCTGGGTGGTGCCTCCCCCAGACTATGACAGCGGCTGGACGACCATCAACCAGGGCCAGACACTCACCTTCCATCACAACCTGGGGGTCACACCCACCGAGCTGACCGTGTCCCTGTGGTTCAGCGGCACGAACCGGGGCATCCACCACTTCTCCTACGGCGGCCTGACGTTTGATAATACGTATCTCCGGGGAGCCTCCTGGAGCAACCTGACCAACAACACGGTCCAGGTGATCCGGCGAGACGGGGACGCCGACGTGGAACAGGTGCGCGTGGTCGTGGTGCATGGCGACCCGCCGGCCTACGACAGCCTGGTCGCCCTGGGCGGCTGGCAGAACATCGCGGCCGGCACGGCGATCACGTTCACGCACAACCTGAACTGGAACCCCGATATGCTGCTGGTGCGCGGGGAGTGCTACCATTCTGGCGGCCTGGGCATTCACCAGGAGTTCGCTGGAGGCGATCACTTTTCCGGCGGTTTCCGGGGCGCGCACCTGCAAAACCTGACCGCCAACACCATCCAGTTCGTCCGACGGCTCAATGACGACCACTGCCCGCAGGCCCGCGTGGTGATCTACAAACGCAGCCTGTCGCTCTACCTGCCACTGGTGTTGAACAACTATACCGCGCCCTAAGACTACAACCGCACTTGCGTCATTCTGAGGCGCGAAGCGCCGAAGAATCTCGTCACAACAGTCACGAATCGTTGGCCAGAAACGGGATTCTTCGCTCCCTGCGGTCGCTCAGAATGACATTTCGGCTAACTGCGGTTGTAGTACTAAACCCAGATCACGCCGTTATGAGATGGTCGGGCTTTCGCTGCCGATCCCCCTACACAAATCGCGCCGGGTGTGGTACAATACGCCCGGCGCGACGTTGCGCCGCCACAACATGCCGGGAGGTAGACCTATGAAGGTGATCATTGACCACGATCTATGTACGGGTTGCGGCACGTGCGAGGCCATCTGTCCGGAGGTGTTCGAGCTAGACGACGAGGGCTATGCCCAGGTCATCGCCGGGGCCGACTGCGACGCAGCCGGCTGTTGCGAGGAAGCGGCGGATAGCTGTCCGGAGGGCGCGATCACCATCAAATAGGACCCTGCTCGCAGGTCAGCAGAGAAACCCGTTTTCTGCCAGGGGCGAGAAAACGGGTTTCTCCGCGTTTTGGAGACGCACATGGGCTATGATGTCATCATCGGTGGGGCGGTGAGCATCTCTCCCAGGATCGCGCGGACGGTGTCAAAGTCGTCGAAGGGGTAGCAAGGCAGCTCAACAACCTGGCAGCGCTCCAGCAACGCGCGCCGGGCCAGGACCACGTCGGCCACGCGGGCCGGACACAGGTCGCTGACGCCATCCCCCAGATAGACGATGCGTGCGTCTGGGTCGGCCGCGCGCGCCTGCTCCAGTATCCAGCGCTTGCAGTTGCCACACCGGTCGCAGGCGGGATTCTGATGCTGGAACCGGAACTGCGGCGTGCCACCGTCCAGCGTGAGGTGGTTGACGGTGCGCGGCAGGTGCGCCAGGCCCTCGCGGGCCAGCAGGGGGTCGATGTAGAGGTCAAAGCCATCGCTGACCAGGTGCAGAGGATGCCCCTCGGTCTGGCACCACGCGACAAAGGCGGGGAACCCCGGCGTAAACGTCACCGCCTCCATCACAAATGCGCGCACTGCCTCGGGGCTGGCGCGCACCAGACCCCACTGGACGGCCGCGCGTTGCGCGGTGGTGACCTGACCCCGGGTCCAGACGTCGTTGATCGGCCGCCAGGCGTCGCCGGTAAAGTGCGTCATAATGGCCTGCTGAGCATCCTGCTCCGTGGCCGTGCCGTCAAAGTCGCAAAAGACCAGAGCGCGCATGATCATGCCTTCACGCAAAGACCTGACCGGTTTGGAAAGCCGGTCAGGTCTCGAGATACCGTTCTGGCGCCGTTCGTTCAATCTTCCGGCTCGATCACCTCAAAGCCGGCGTCGCGCAACTGCTGGGCGCGCCGGCTGTGGATCGAATCAACAGCCAAAACCACCCGGGCCGGCATCACACCGGTGGCCTCCGTATAAAGTTGGCGTTTCCGTTCCAACTGCTCCTGGATATTTCGGCCTGGCCCGGTGACGATCTCCACCAAGATGTGCTGGTCGCCCGAAATGATCACGTCGAACTGCTCGCCCTCGATCAAGCGAGATTGCATTGGGGAACCGAATCTCTCCTCCAGCAGCGCAATGGTTTCCGGTCGGAAAACGAACTCGTTGCGAATCCCCCACGGTGCGCCCAATCGGTCAATGGCCCGATGCAATTCATCGAAGCATTGGTTGATCCGAGTGATGTACGGGTCCGATTTTTCAAGCGGCTTCATCTTTCCAAGAGACCCAACGTCGGTGGTCACATATTGCTCGCCATTCGGCCACGCAGATCCTACCATACCGCGGTCGGTTTTGCAACTGCGTGAGGCCGGGGAACCAATCGGATCGCAAATTCGTCTCTCAGGTACAGAACACCAGTAGGAGGCACGGCGATGAAAAGGAGGATCGTCACGAGCATGTGGACATTGATGATCGTGGGGGGGCTGGCCCTGGGGTGTGAGGCCGGGCTACCCGCCACCCTGATGCCAGAGACGTCGGCGCCGACCGCGCCCACGCCATCGCCGGCATATCCGGCCCCGGCACCGACCTCCTCCCCACCGTTGTCACCCCCCTCGGGCACGCCCGGAGCGGAGGTGCCGGCCGGGGCCGAGCAGGCCGTGGCGCTGGCCCGGGCAGATTTGGCCCGGCGGCTGGGGTTAAAGGCAGAGGCCGACATCGTCGTGGCGCACGTGGAGGCGGTGGACTGGCCGGACACGAGCCTGGGCTGCCAGCAGCCGGGGATGATGTACGCCCAGGTGATCATGCCCGGCTACCGGGTGATCCTGGTTGCGGGGGGCCAACAGTACGAATACCACACTGACCAGGGGACTCGGATCGTGCTGTGCCAGGCGAGGATGCGCGTCGGGGGGACGCCGGCGCCCACGGTGAACCTCGTCAATCCTCCGGCGCAGCGCGCTGCCGACGCGGCCCGGGCAGACCTGGCCCGCCGGCTGAGCGTGGACCCGGCGAGCATCGTCGTGGTGGAGGTCCGGGCAGATGATTTCCCGGTCCAGAACCTGGGCTGCTGGCCGCCGGGGACCCGGGAGCCGGGGCCGGTGCTGCCGGCCTTTGTGACCGGCCTGGAGATCGTGTTGGCGGCCGGTGAGAAATACTATGTCTACCGTGCCCACGGCGGTCAGGTGGTATTCTGCGGGCCGTGGTAGGGCACGAGACCCTGTGCACGGAAGGGGCCTGTTTCCTTTGGGGAGACAGGCCCTTGTTATTGCTGGCGTCGGTTTGTGGCTATAAAGATTGCCGCAATATCAATGGCAAATACACCTTGTACATGACCGTGGTGGTCAGTGTGGCTTCGGCGTAACCGCTACTGCCGGTGGCCCGAATCACTGCCGTGTCCGACAGCCCGCCGGTGGCCGTGACCGGCACGGTGACATAGACCTGCACCTCTCCCCCCTCGCCGGGGTTGAGAACCAGGCTGGGGACCGAGAAGGCCGTCGGCCAGCCCGGGGCCAGGCGTGTGAAGGCGATGGTGTCCGGCGCGTTGCCCGTGTTGGTCACCTGCAGGGTGTAGGTCACCGTCTGACCCGGCGTGGCCGATTGTGCAGCCGTGGCCGGGGTCATGACCACCCCATAGACCGCGCGGGCTGTGGTGGTCAACTGGGACTCGGCATAGCCCCCGCTGCCCGTGGCCCGCACCACCGCCATGTCCGATAGCCCGCCCGTGGCCGTGACCGGCACCGTGACATAGACCCGCACCTGACGCCACCCGCCCCGGGCGATAGCCAGACTGGAAACGGAAAGCGTGGTCGGCCAGCCCGGATTGGTGCGCGTGAAGACGATGGTGTCTACCACGTTGCCGGTGTTGGTCACCCGCAGCGTGTACGTAACCACCTGCCCCGCCAGGGCCGTCTGGGCCACCGTCGCCGGCCCCAACGCCACCGCGTAGTGCACGTTCGCCCGGCTGGTCAACACCGCGCTGGCCGTGGCCGGCGGCGTGCGCGGATCGGAGAGCGCGCGCACCGTGACCTGAACGCTGTCCTGCGCCCCGCCCGCCGCATTCGCCGGCACCGTCACCTGCACCGTGACCTCAGCCCCCGCACCGGCGGCGAGGGAGAGAGTCCCAGGCGAGAGCTGCGTGGGCCAACCGTGACTGCCCAACGTGACCTGGAAGGTCTCGCTCAGGGTGCCGGTGTTGGTCACGTGCAGGGTGTAGATGATGACCTGGCCGGGGTCTGCCCCGCCGGTGGCCGCCGCCGGGCTGACGGCCACGGCATAGTCCTCCACCGTCAACGTCTGGCTGACCGTGGCCGAGGCGCAGCGGTTGGTCGCCGTCAGAATGACGGTGTAGGGTCCCGTGGCGGCGTAGGTGTGGCTGGGATGGGCCGTAGCCGAGCCGCTTCCATCGCCAAAGGCCCATGCGTAGGCCGTGGCGTTGCGGCTGTGGTTGGTAAAGGCCACCGGCCAGTTTCGCAGCACGGGGGTGGGGAAAGCGAACGCGGCGTGGACGCCCTCGGCCGTGGTGGTGACGGTGATGGGCAGGCCGAAGGTGGGCGTGGGCCATTCGGCGGCGGTGACCTGGTAGCTGTCGTTGACGATGGCGGTGCCCGAGGCCACGCAGGTGACGGTGACGCCGTAGGAGACGCGAAGGGTGGTGTGGGCGGGCAGGTTTAGCCCACGCCACACCACGTTGTCGCCGGCCAGAGCGCCGCCATCGCTGGCCCAGGCAAAGAGGGTGTGGGCCGGCAGGGTATCTGTGAGGGCGATCGTTCCGGCCGGGCCGCCCGTGTTCGTGACGGTCAGGGTGTAAGATAAGGGCGTCCCCGCCTCCACCTGTCCGCCAGAAGCGGATTTCCCTATCTCGATCTGAGGAGGAAGAGAGACCGTCACGGTGAAAAAGGCCGCTGAGAAGGCGCCCCAGTTGCCCGCGGCATCCCGGCCCCGGACCAGCACGATATGTCGCCCGGCATCCAGGGCGGACGTATTGACGGTGGCTCTTACCCCCTCCACTTTCTGATCGAATGCGCCGTCCGCCGCCACCATCGGGTACGCCACCGGCGTGGGACTCGTGATCCACGGGGGCACGTCTATGTAGTATTCGGCGGCGGCGATGTTCTGGGTCGGCTCGGTCCCCCCAGAATTGTTGTAGCGGGTATCGTTGATGGTGGCCGTCAGAGAGAACGGCTCACCGGCGGCTACACTCGTGGGTGTGACCGTCACATTCAGCGCGTCAGGGCCACTGGGGGTCAGATACGGCGTCCGCGCCACCTTCGCGGCGTAGAGCAGGGCCGGAAAATTCTCCGGCACGATGGTGTTTTCAAAATACGAACAGCTCTGGAAAAACGAAGTGCCGATCTCAAAGGTGTAGGCGGCCAGTCCCAGCTCGCCATACGCGAAATCGTCGGTGGTCCCGTCGGTGGGATACAGATCGTAGGATTGTTGGGGCGTGTAGCCGTTGAAATAGGCGAACTTGCGCCCCAACGTCTGCAGGGCTGCTCCGTTGGGGGCCGGAGAGGCGGTGAAACCCCATGGCCACAACACCAGTTCGCTGTAACTGTGGATGTCCAGGAACACGCCGGTCGCGGTGATGGGGGCGGCGGCCTCCAGGGGGTCCGCGCGCTGATCGGGAAATTGCGCCCGCACGTAGTTGAGGACGGCCTGCGTCTCCGGTTCCGACGCCGCCGCCGGGCCACGGTAGGTCTCTGCACAAGGGCTGCCGCTGGAGCCGCCACAGCATGCCCAGTAGAAAGGATAGTTGCGGTTCAAATCGGTGCCCCAATAACTCGGGTTGGTACAACCATCGTCGTTGTCGGTGTTCTTGCGCCAGGACACGCCGGTTTCGGCGATCTTGCGGCCATCCGGGTTGGCGTGGAAGAGCAGATGGATTTCGTGGTAGTCCACGAGCCAGGTTACATCTGGGTCGGTGCCATACTGGGCGATCAGATCCTCGGCAAACCGCATGACCAGTTCCGCCGTCGCATATTCCCGGGCGTGGATGGCGGTCATCACAAAGAGTTTCGGTTTCGGACCGGGGATGGCCGAGTTGGTCAGGCGCAGGACCATCAGGTCATAGCCGGCATTGCCGCCGGGAGTCACTTTTTCCCAGGAATCCCCGACGTCAGACCAGGTCGCCAGGCTGGGATGAGCGGCGGCGATGGCCGCGGCGGCGGCGTAGGTCTCTTCCACGGTGCGGTAACAGGGGTAGCCGGGGATCCCTTTGACCTGGCCGGGGAGGGGAACGTTGGGAAGATTCAACCGGGCTGTCTGCTCTGCATCCACTTCCACCCGGAAACCCTGGGCCAGCAGCCATTCATAGCCCGCACGGTCCACCGCCACGACCAGGTAGCCGAGATCGTGGTGGACTTCCCAGGGTTCCATCCGGGCAGCCAGGGTGTTCAACATGTGTCGCCCGGTGTAGTAGGCCCTCACCACCCAGGGGCCTTCGCCGGGGGGGACGGCGCCGGCCGGGGGCGTGGGAGGTGGCGGGGAGGCCAGGAGGATCGGGGAGGTGGAAGGGAGTAGCAGGGCAATGACGAGCGCGAAAGACAGGATGATCGGGAAGGATTTCACGGGAAAACCTCCAGCTCGACAACGTTAGATCAGGCTGCAGACGGCCCTCACCCCCCGGCCCCCTCTCCCAAAATTGGGAGAGGGGGTGTTCCAAGTGAAATGTGGGGTGGGAGGACGGCCACGAAACGCGACATTGTCGAGACAGTTATGATCGCGGCCTACGGCTCGCTCCGCACGACCAGCGGCAGGTACACCCGGAAGAGAGGGATGGAGGTGGTCAGGGTGGCCTCCGCCGAACCACCGCTCCCTGTCGCGCGGATCACAGCCTCATCTGCCTCCCCGGGCGATGCTGTCGCCGGCACGGTGATAGATACCCGAAGCTCTCGCCTCTCACCCGGCGCGATCTCCAGGCTATCCGCTGAAAACGCTGTCGGCCAGCCCGAGGCCAGGCGTGTGAAGGCGATGGTGTCCGGCGCGTTGCCGGTGTTGGTCACCTGCAGGGTGTAGGTCACCATCTGACCCGGCGTGGCCGATTGTGCAGCCGTGGCCGGGGTCATGACCACCCCATAGACCGCGCCGGCCGTGGTGGTCAACTCGACCTCGGCATAGCCCCCGCTGCCCGTGGCCCGGATGGCCGCCGTGTCCGACAGCCCGCCGGTGGCCGTGACCGGCACGGTGACATAGACCCGCACCGTGCGCCACCCGCCCCGGGCGATAGCCAGACTGGTGGGGGAAAGCGTGGTCGGCCAGCCCGGATTGGTGCGCGTGAAGACGATGGTGTCCACCACGTTGCCGGTGTTGGTCACCCGCAGGGTGTAGGTCACCACCTGGCCTGGCAAGGCTGTCTGGGCGGCGGTGGCTGGTCCCAACGCCACCGCATAGTGATAGCGGGCCTGGCTGGTCAGCGTGGCCTGGGCCGAGGCTGCCGGCGTGCGCGGGTCGGAGAGGGCGCACACCGTGACCACCACGCTGTCCTGCGCCCCGCCGGCCGCGCCGGCCGGCACCGTCACCTGCACCGTGACCTCAGCCCCCTCCCCGGCGGCGAGCGAGAGGCTGCCGGGCGCAAGCTGCGTGGGCCAACCGTGACTGCCCAACGTGACCTGGAAGGTCTCGCTCAGGGTGCCGGTGTTGGTCACGCGC
>FWPV01009072.1_pt1 | contig 11476 bp, 10 predicted proteins | sample 2228371 | NCBI WGS metagenome assembly FWPV01 (sample SAMEA103939776, study PRJEB20133) | metagenome | reverse complement strand
ACGTGCTCAGGAATCTTCGCGCCTCATCCGTCAGTACAGTCCCCCCACCATGTCGTCCACCCACGTGTTTTTCCACAAGCTTGAGGCCGAGCCTCTTCTCCATCGCAGCGATATGTCCCCATGCCTTTCGATACGGTATGTGCACATCCACCGCAGCCCTGCTGATCGAGCCGGTCCTCTCTATCGCCTCGAGCAGCAGTCGCCTTCCGCTGCCAAAGACTGGTTTGCCCTGGACCTCTATCCAGATCTTGGATCGGATTTGAATAGGCCCTCCTCCGGTACAGCGAACAGGGGCATCTTCAACACGCGTGCTAGAGCCCGTTTTTTTCCTTCGCATGATAGTATCCTCCTGAGGCACAGGGCCTGCACACTACCTTGCCCTCCAGGTAAACCTCTCTCATGTCCTGAACAGCCTCTCCACATTGGGTACAACGTACCCTCCTGAGGGGCCTTCCTGGCATATCTTGGGTCTTCAATTCCACGCATACCTCTGTTACCTCGAAGAGCGCTTCCTCTGGCATGATCTTGTAGGCCTGGCGCTGAGCACTATACTTGTCTTCTATACCAGGAGCGTACTGAGCCGCTGCCTCTCGCGACTCTTCCCGTGCAAGGACACGCACTGCCTTGCCGTTGCACAGGTTCACAAAGGTAGCCGCCATCTTGCCGTAGTCCATGAATTTCATGGTCCTCTTACCAAGGGTGCAACCGGTGACTGCCTGTATGGCATCAGTTGCACATCGATCGGTTTCTACAAAAACTACAAAGTCCTTCCGTTGTGCTCCCTTGGGATCCTCGATCCCTATTTCCCTGAGCCCGACAAGGGCCATCCTCACCCCAAGCACCTGCCCAGGACACTGATGAGGACCATGGATCTTGACAGATTCTTCGAGTAAGGACTCAAGGTCGTGTGAGATTCTTTGTGACATCCTTCCCCTCCTCGTGCAAGGGACTGTAACGGCTACTCTACAAGATTAACCAAAGGGTAGATAAAGACAAGACCCGTCTCCTTTGTCGCCTTTAGCAGGGAGGCATTGATCACCGCAGCAACCAGTGCTAGCATACTACCGGAGTGCTTATGGTATCAGAACGGTCCCCACGCACTACGTTGCTTCTCCTGGCCAGCCTCGGCCTATTGGCCGCACTCATCTGCCAGTGCGGCACTGACGACGAGGGCAGCTCGTCCGGGCCCAGCTCTTTTCTGTTCGCCGTCATCTCTGATACGCACATCTGGTCAGATCCTGATGCCATGCAGAATCGTATCTTCCAAGAGACCGCCCATATTTTTAACAATCACAATCCACCCATTGAGTTTGTAGTCCTGACCGGGGATATCGTCCACAAACTTCCTTCTGACGACCCCACCCTGTATGATGAGAATCCCTATACCCCTCTTGGCGAACTTATACGGCTTGCCTCACTCCTCAAGATGCCGCTCTATCTCATTATGGGCAACCATGATTACTACACAGGGCAAAAGATAAACGATGTCATCACGAGCGATAGGAGGGCTCGAGAACAACTCTTCATGGACAAGACAGGCATGCCTGGCCCGTATTACGCATTTGAACATAAGGGGGTTAAATTCTACTGCCTCAATTCACTCCAGCAGGACCCTCGCGTCTCCTGGGTGCCTGATCTTGTTGGCTCCTTTGGTCCAGAACAGGTAAGCTGGCTTGCTGAGCAACTCTCAGATACCCTGCCTGCGTTTATCTTTCACCATCACCCATTGGCAACCCCTGCAACAACCCGCGCTGGACTGGCCCGTTTCAGACCCTTTGAGGTGCCAAGGGCTGAGGGCTATTTTCAGAAGTATAAGTACACCATCTACCGGGACTTTACCGACCCGATCTATGAGGTCCTGAAAACCCACCGCACCCAGATCAAAGCGATCTTTTTCGGCCACACACACCTGTTTATGCGGGACCAGTACGAAGGCATTCCACTGTACATGACAGACAGCATGGAGTTTCCATCTCATGCTGAATACAACCATAAGCCAATGAGATACTACATCGTGAAGTGCCAGGCGTACTCAGGAGAATTTACGATCTTCAACGAACACATGATCCGCTATGCATATGTCCCACCCGAGACGCTACCTTAGGCAAGGACAACACCACCGGCCACCCCCCCACGCACCCTATCCCACTGTTACTTTGCGCAGTAACCTGACCGTGTCGACAGCCAAGTGCTAGCTCCTATCCTTTACCTGGCTTGAGGAGAGGTGCAGGCAGTGCCTGCTCGATAAGTCGCTGTCGAACCCATGCAGGCCCTTCATTAGGATGCTCCATGAGCAGGCGGCCAACCCGTGCGGTGAGATGGGCTGCTGCAAAGCTGCTTCCAAAGAAATTCCTCTCCTGGGATATGCCCGGCAGTGCTCTTGGAAACCCATAGGTACCAAATTCAATAGCACTTCCCCTGTGGTAGATCAGGTCCTCAGGTCCACATGTTCGATCCCAGTACACTCCTATCACGGTCTCAAGAGAAGAGGGAACCACGGTATCGTCAGGGCTCCGGGCTGCAGCTACTACAACAAGGCCCTGTTCAAAGGCGCGGTGACACAGGTCGGTTATTTGTTCTCGTCCCTCATCTGAACTGCATCCGAGACTCAGGTGAATGATCTTGATCCTGTGAGCGAGTGCCCACTCCAGGCCGGCAATGAGCAAGCACACCGACGCACGAAGTTCCGAATGGAAGATTTTCACCACATAGAGATCTGCATGCGGAATGCGCTGTCGAATGACTCCTGCAACAGCGGTCCCATGGCCGATCCAATCCTCGACGTCACCGTAGACTTTGACGATCTGGTTGTCCGCTGTGCTGTGCAAGCCAATTCCTGTAGTAATCCAGCCCACATGAGAATGGAGTTCATTGACGCCGCTGTCTATAATTGCAATGTGAACGCCACCTGTGTCCACGACCCTTCCTCGATGCTGGAGATAGCAGAGTAACTGAACGGCCCCTGGTAAATGGTCCTGCCCTGCCGGACCACAATGAGGGTATCGGCATCCTGAATCGCAGGAAGGTGATGGCTGACTATGAGAATTGTCCTGCCCCTCATAAGGTTCCGGAGTGTCTCTTTGAGCCGCTCCTCAACCTGAGGATCCAAAAAGGCAGTGGCCTCGTCCATGATGACGAGTTTGGGGTCGATCAGCAGAGACCGTGCAATACTTATCCGCTGACGTTGGCCGCCAGAAAGGCGAATGCCCCTGTCGCCCACCTGGGTAGCATACCCTGCAGGCAGAGAGGCAACAAATTCATCGATACAGGCTGCTTTGGCTGCTTCCACAACCTCCCTGTGGCTTGCATCTGGCCTGCCGAACCGTATGTTCTCAAGTATCGACGTATGGAAAAGAAAGGTGTCCTGTGAAATAAGCGCTATTGTCCTGCGGAGCCAATCCTTGCGAAGCTCGTTCAAAGGTATGCCATCCAACAGTATCCTTCCGCTGTCAGGATCGAGCAGCCGCATTGCAAGATGGCAGATCGTGGTCTTGCCCACACCACTCGGCCCTACTAGGGCAGTAATCTTTCCAGCAGGCACCTGAAAGGAGAGGTCTTCGAGCACGGGTTTCCCTGGTTCGTACGAAAACCAGACTCCCTCAAACACGATCTCACCTCTGAGCTGTTCATACGGTATTGTCGTTCCAGCAGACATGACCTCTCCCTCGATGGGAATATCGAGGAGTTCTCTTACTCGAGCGAGCGCGACCTTTGCCTTCTGAAATGCCATGATCCCGTTCAAGATGCCCTGAAGCGGGCTGAGGACCCTTCCCTGATACATCGCAAACGCCATGAGCGTTCCAAGGGTGAGCGAGCCGCTCAAGACCAGTGCACCTCCATAGCCAAAGACCACGAGACTCGTAACGATGACAAATCCAATAGGAATAGAACTAGCTACTGCACCAAGCAGCTGGTAGCTCAAGATCGAACCGAGCACAGCCTCGTGCTGCTTCTCGAGCCGCTCTGTCTCAAGCCGTGATGCATCGAACGCCCTCACTACGGTGGTACCTTCAAGAGACTCGAACAAGAAATGACTGATATCTGCGTTTCGCCTCGCAATAGTCTCTGCAAGGCGAGCGAGTTTTGGTCGAAGTCTATGAGTGAGCACTACTGCTGGTGGAAGCAGGCACACACAACATAGAGCCATCTTCCACTGAAACCAGAACAGTATGACCAGTGTGATCGTGACGGTAAGTACATCAAAGAGCCAGTTAGGTATCGTCTCTGTCAGCAAACTTTGCACGTCAGCCATATCAGAGGCGATTCGTGAATGCAGATCGCCTACCTTTCGCTGGGAAAAGATCTTGATAGGGATCTTGTGGAGATGGTCAAAAAGATCTTCCCGCATCTTGAACAAGAGCCGGGCTGAGTATCGTGTGTATACGTAGCTGTTTGTCACACGGATGCCGAACCCCAGTGCCAAAAGCCCGACCATAAACCCTAGAAGCGGATACAGCAGATCCGGTCTTCCAGAAATAAACACGCCGTCGATGAGGAGCTTTGCAAAATATGGCTGGACCATCCCAAGCGCAGTACTGGCCACACTGAGACACAACGATACAATGACGATAGGTCGGTGAGGTCGGACATACCGGCCCAGGTACCGGAGCTGGCTCACCAAGGATGGATCCATGGTTATGCATCACCGTAATAGCACATATACCCGCTCTGGCAAAACTCTGGGGTTGCCCTCAGAGACCGTGCCGTCTCTCCAATCTCCTCATGGCTCGCCCCTTGCCTTACAAGATCCATCACCGCTTTGACGAGTTGAAGACTCGCCATCTTGCGATGGAACGAGGCTTCTCTGCCGGCGATCTTTACCGCACTGATCCCCCAGTCCCTAAAATAGCCGAACCAACACAGGCTGCACGGGCCGTTCGGCAGACCCTGCGCCTGGAAACTCGACCCGCAATTGTTAAGATACCAGAGGTAACGGCCTACAGCAGCCCGTTCCTTGTCGAGGTCCAAGCCAAGGTGAGATTCAGAGAGCCAGCATGGCATTGCACCTGCCCAATCACTTAGGCAAAATGACCCCAGGTTATGGGATACCTGACAATACGCCTCTTCAAAATAACAGCCGTCATTGAGGGCAAACACCTCGAACTGTATCTGTTTTGGGCTGCGGTGCACAAGCCGTGCTATCTCAGATCGCCTCATATGGCGACTGATGATGATTCTTTCAACACCCAGCGACGCAAACCACATTGCACTCTTGCTGTTATAGCAGCTGCCGAGGTTGCTAAGATGAATGTTTCCTTTAAGATCGTACTCTTTCAGTAAGAGGAGCAGGTTGAGGTCAGCAACGATCAGCCCGTCTGCTCCACAATCCTCAACAAGCGTGCTACAAAGCTCTACCACATAGGAAAGCGCACGAGCATGGTACCAAGGGGCGTTGACGGCCACATACACTGGAACACCTGCCTGATGGGCCCTATGGATGGTCATGACAAGGCTGTTGCGCGAGGAAAAATCAGAGCTGCGTGGATCACGGCGATTGAGCCACCACAGGCCCTTCGACAACTCGTGCCACTGGGCCGGCGTGAACCCGCAATAGAGCTCATCAGCACCGCAGGCAATCAGCATCTCGACTTCATCAACAGAACTGACCGGCGCTACGATCTTCATAGTGCTATACAAAAAGCGGTTGCAAGGAAATGGCAAATCCTTGGTACACAAGTCTTATCTCGTGGAGCAGCGCATGCGCCAAAAGCGTGCGGACCTGCCTGGTCTGGTATCTGTAAAAAAAGGTGTTTCCGTGCTGGACGATCTTCACACCGTTCTCTTTGAGCGATGCTACAAAACCTACCTTTTCGCACGGTCTCGAACATACCCTTAAAGGAGCGAACTTCGCCTTTCCCCATCGATCGAAGGATGCGATCCAGCATATCCGGCCAGTAGTAAAATACCCGTAAGGGAAATAGATGGACGAGGAAAAGGATGCGATAGGATCGTTAAGCCCATCCCTCTCATTCGGCAGTAAGTCGCGCTCAAGTCGAGTGACACCAAGTCCTCTGAGCAACCCCTGAAACGGTGCCTGACCAAAGGTACATCCCGCGACAAGAGCGTCCACAGCCACTGCGCTCGGCATACCCTCAGCGGACTGGCTTTCCTTTGTACACCGCGGGTCTTTTGGACCATGGTTGAGAAGCCTTCCTGCAGCGAGCGTTACCGTAGGATACTGCGTTCTGAGATACCAAAGGAGACCAACGTCATTGACCACAATCTCGATTGGCAGCGACGAGCTGCCTATGAGATCGAACAACGGGTAGTGTACTTCGAGATCATCCTCTGAAAGGAACGGCGTCAGCAGTGAGACGCCCAATCCCCGTTGATCGGCAAGCGACACAAAGGCAATGAGCTCTTTTGGTGAAGGCAGTCGATGAGGACAGAATTCGTCGCCGATATAGATCCTGCATGGATGAGGCGCTAAGCTGTGTGTGAGACCTTGATCCACCTGGTGACGGTCGAGGTCGCGGTAGAGGGATAGCACATGTTCCTTGACGTTTGAGATAGCTGAAATGTGATCAGCGTTCCTGAGATGGACGGCCACACAGCCCTGGGTACTCACCTCGCCATACCTTCGGGTGCTACTGGAGCAGGCCCTGCCGTAGGTTCTGCCAGGATCTTTTCGTAAAATTTCTGTCCGTTCCTCATTTCGTGACTATGACAATCAATGCAGGGTTTCGAGAGGACATCACGTACTACCTTTGCGTGGATTCGTTCCTGGTCGCCTCGGCCATGATTCTTGGCCTTATGACATTGGAAACATCGGTGATTGGGCACCCTTGTCCAGTAGCCAGGCTCTTTTCGTTCGTCCAAGATTAAAGGTTCTGGCTTAGGCTTGATGGGCTCTGCAGGGTCCCTTTGAAAATGGGCGATCAGAAACCTGACTGCAGATGTACTCATCTGCAACCAACCCGCAATACCTGTGTCGAAGTGACAGCCGGCACAGTTGCCATGGTTTGTCGCAGCACCTGATTGCTGCCAGCGTCGTATGGGGTCTTTCATCTCGTGGCAGACCGTGCAGGTCTTGTCTTGATAGTAGCGTACCGAAAACTCATGCCCTACTACAAAGGCGAGACATCCCATGAGGACCACCATAGCAAGGACAATCACGCGCGGCCGCTTCCAACCAGAAGGACTCATCGTATACTTTCTTGCGAGGCAACTTCACATCGTTATTCTCTGCAGCGTGTAGCCACCATCCCCTGCAAGAGGAATCACCTTGAGCAGCTTTAGTGTCTCTGCATCGTAGACACTCACATCTGGGCCTGCGAGTCCGACATAGACCTTGGTGCCGTCAGAAGAGGTCGCAACTCCGTAACACGTCCCTCTCTCTGTCTGCACAAAAGAGACAGTCTTGCCTGTCTCGGCATCTATTTTCACCAGTTCGTCCATAACCGTATAGATGTACTTCTTGTCCGGTGACAGTATGGCCGTGTAATACATCCAGAGATCCTTACCTTCGAGCATCCTCACCGTACCGTTGTTACGATCGATCATCATGTATCCAGAAGATATATTGATGCCCTCCCCTGCATAGTAGCCATAGACCACGATCCCGTGATCCCGGGGACTCTCGCACGTCTGCGCTGGCAGACAGTTTTTCACCTTCTCCCCCTTCTTGGGGTTGAACAGTGTCTGAATAACTTCTGAAGTTCCTTTCTTCAAGTCGAATTTGTGTACGTCGTAGCCTATGAGGATGAGGTGGCCCGGATCGTTTCTTATGGTGAGCACGGTATTGATCATGTAGTCAGGGATCTCATAGTTTTTTACAATGCTTTTTGTCTTGGTGTCGAACACGATCAGTTGAGGCGGCAGCAGATCGAGCTTTGGGATGTGCTGCTTCTTCTTGACGATAGTGCAGACCAGATACAGGAGCGTACCGTCCTCGGATGCAGTCATTCCGCCGACCATGACCTTGCTCGATTCTGTCGAGAAGTTGTAGACATCGACAAGCTCCTGTTGTTCAGTATCGAACACATAGATTTTGTGAAAGGCATTTGCATAGTACCGCTTGCCATCAGGGGAGAAGTTCGCCCTGATAATATAGTCATCGTACGGGATGGTCTTGATCACAGTATCGGTGGTACCGTCGATAATCTGCAGCGCATTGTTGACCGCCGCATAAATGTAGTCTTTGCCTTTAGGAGTAGGTACAGGCGCTCGTGCTGCCTCTTCCTTTTTTCGGCAGGCGGTGATAGCTACAGCCAGCACACATACGACAAATACAAGAGTACGAGATCTGCCTTTCATGATGCTCCCTCTCGCGTTATCGCTTAATGACAAAATTGAGGTTCTTCCAATCCCTTTCTATTGCGACACACTGATTCTGAAAGCCCGGGAAATTGGTGATGCTGTCTGGCGTCTGAGCAGGCCACCAACATGGTCCTGAGCACGTAGCAAAATCCCTGGCACTGGCTACACAGTTTCCAGTAGGCGAGGTAGGCCGCGGATTCGTCTCCCACCCCGTGTCGAAAATCGTAGTGCAGCCCACAGGCATACCTGTCATGACATCGATCTGCTCTGCCATACCGTACACGCCCTGCTGTTGGATCACCTTAGCACTCCTGTTGACCGCTCTTATCTTTTTGGTTCTCATGGGCAAGCCCTCCTCACACTCAGGCCACGCTTGTCGACACAGGCATGTGCCCCCGAATAAGCGAGAGTCTATCCAGAAATTCCGGGTTGCTCACTGCCAGTTTTCCATATAGCTCGAGCCCTATAGAAATCCACTGTGTGATCCATTGGCAATAGTGTCGATTCGGCTCTGCAATTCCGCCTTGTCTGACCAAGGCCTCATGGTAGCAGCCACCGGCGCAGATCTTCCGAACCCAGCATCGCCTGCATTGCTCATGACGCCTGGCCATTACCTCGGTGCGAAACTTGACAACCTTTTCTCGGTCGAACCCGTCAGTGACAGTCCCCATGCAGAAGTGCTCCCCGTCGGTAAGCCGTTGGCATATGTACAGTTTACCGTCTGGTGCCACGGCAAACAGACCAAGACCAGCACCACATGGGTAGTCTTTGATCTCGCCTTGATGCAAGATGACGAGCAGGTCGATCAAATTGGAGAATCCGAGCACCTCGTCACGCCGTGCGCGAGAGAGGAAGTCTTCAGCAAGGCTTCGAAAAGAAGCAAGAACCGTGTGCATACCATCGTCACTCAGTTGAAAGACAGTATCTACGCTCGTCACCGGCGCAAAACCGATCTCAGTGAAGCCCTGTTCGAGCAAAAAGGCAAGGATCTCAGGGACGGCCTCTGGATGCTGGGTTACCGTCACCCTTGCCGCTACAGGCCTCAAGCCCCTCTGAGCAAACAATGTGTTGAGGCCTTCAAGCACACGTGGAGACGATGCCGAGCCATCTGCAAACGGCCTTGCGCGATCGTGAATGGCGTCATACCCATCGATGCTCACAGTAACCCCGATGTGATACTCATCGATGCACCGTACCGCCTCTGGTGTAAAAAGGGTCCCATTCGTGGTCACAGCAAATTGAACGATCTTTCCTGTCTCGTGTGCCTTTTGTCTGGCATATGCCGCTGTAGTGGAGATGAGTTCCACATTGAGAAACGGCTCACCGCCGAAAAACACCACAACAACTTCCTGGCAACTGCCTGAGTGCTCGAAAAGCAGATCAATGGCTGCACGGGCTGTTGCTGCATCCATTGTCCTCGGCCGCCTGGCACCCTGTTTCCGTATCGAACGGTAACAATACACGCAGTCAAGGTTACATGCATCAGTAACGTGCAGCACAAGTGTCTGAAGAGGGATATCCTTCGCCTCTACATGGCCAAAGGGCTTGGGCCGATCACAGACCGTACCAGAACAATCCAAGATGCGGCAATCGACAAGATCCCTCACGACGGCCTCTTTCTGCGCCTGATCTCCTTTGAGATTTGAGAAAAATACATGTTTGTCAAACCCATCTCCTGAGCAGCTCTCCAGTAAGGGCCGGGCAATGCCAGGATCGATTTCAAAGATAGCTGCGCAATCGACAGCAAAGGCAAACCAATGGCCGTCGATTTGGCAAAGTCTGTTTCCTGCGATATCAAAGCTCTCCATATCTAGCCCATTCTGGTTATTTTATGTGTGGTATAAAATCAGGCACTGTGACGGCGAGCAGCGATCGCGCCTTGTGCTCTTTCCCATCGACCGTACAGGATGCCCCTACTGCAATGAGGCCTGTACCTTCGACGTGCTGAACCCTTTCTTTCATAGGCTCGTAGGTAGTAACAGGAATGTACAGACCATTTTCTATAGGCGCCTTAAGATAGGTGAGATCGTCATCGACCTCTCTGCCGAACTTTGGATAGATGCCTACCACCCGTAATCCCTTCATCAGGGTCGATACTGATGTATCCTCTTCCTCGAGCCACCAGCTTGCCTTGACAGGCTCGAGAATAAGGTCGTCTTCTGTATCGAGCTTTCCATCTGGCCCCCTGTTTACTCCTCGTGCGACAAACTGCACTCCCTGGGCAGGATAAGCTGGGCCACAGCTCACTCTGGCACGACCTAGTGCCGGCATGATTTTCAGTGCATCGATTTTGTCGTATACCTTGAGCGGCTCTTTACAAGCGATACCTTTTACCGCCATTGTGACTGGACCCACTTTTGTCCCTGGACCTGCTGTGACCTTGAGCTGGATATCTCCTGTCTGAGTCCTGGAAATCTCCTTTACGATGATCTTTGGGTCGGAAAAGGTGACATGAGATGGCTCGATAGTGCCCCCGAGATTTACAGCCACCACCTTGAGCTCTTGCAGGCCAGAAGCTCCCAGTTTGATGCATTGGGGAAAAACAGCAAGTACCTTGGCTGCACCACTCACCTTGAGCGCCTTTTCATTGCCGTAGACATTTGCGTCTTGGATGACTTCCCACCACTTCCCTGAGAAGCCCATCTCTTCGGTGTCCAGGTCAAAGACACCCTCTATGCTGCGGCCCCCATTTTTTGGCTCCAAGGCATATCGGAAATGGTAGCCACTGTAGAGGGTACCTGCACCACTCCATCCCGCTTGTGTGCCAGTCTCATACCTAATGGTCTTTTCAATGAGGTACTCGTCCCTGCCCTTCTCTGGAGCAGCGCGAATTTCATATGTACCGGTGTAGTACCCAATGCCAGGCTGGTATCCTGCGAGCTTCCAATGTCCATCTATATCGGGGTCTATCCTCGATTGCATCCACGCGCGCCACGTAGGTTCCTCAAATGGAAAAAGCCTTGAAAGGTGCTCTTCTAGTCTCTGAAACTCTTCTACCCAGTTCATCTCCCTCATCTGCAAAACTGCGGTGGGATAGAGCGCAAGGTGCATGACTCTCGTCTGGGCCCACTGGCCAGGCGTGTTTCGGTGGGAGGCGATCTTTGCCCATGTGTGGCACCGTACACACGCCTTATAGATGCTCTTCTCCAGGTCGTTAGTTGGTACTTCTCTGTATTGGCTGTTCTCGTCGCTATTGATATACGCTACCTTCGACATC
>FWPV01014619.1_pt1 | contig 11478 bp, 3 predicted proteins | sample 2228371 | NCBI WGS metagenome assembly FWPV01 (sample SAMEA103939776, study PRJEB20133) | metagenome | reverse complement strand
AGTCGGCGTATAATACCTGGCCCCATGTCCACAGCGATTGTGGTCTCACCCGTATGGAGGATCAGTCCGGCTGCATTCCGAGCCAGTTGCGGAGTAGCCGTACCACTACCTAGGATGGTTACTTTCATCGTGCAGCGCGCCTCCCTATCTAGGCCCTTTCGTTACATCAGGGCTGAAGCGCCGCCAGCTGTAAAAGCCGCGTCGGACAAAAATAAGACAATGCATCTTGCAAAGCATGTATCATACTGCGTGTCAAGTTCACCAGGGGGCTGGCCGGTCAAGGAGCACGCGCTAAAGACACGCTAAATTCGGACATATAGCACAAAAAAATAATAATCTACAAGTTATATCGAGTATTACTGTGGGTTCTTAACTAACCTACTGATCATATTCATACGGCTGGGTAGCCGCAGCCTGTTTGCTTTTTAAGTGCTACTAATTGTATTGACCTCGAATATTTTTTTTGCATTGTTTTCAAATTAGTTGATGTCACACTTGATTATTATTATCATGTTATATTGATATGTACTCTATTATATATCATATTCGCATTGATAATACAAGTAGCCCGCCGATTCCACCTACAATTTACGACTTGACAGAGACTTGCCTACTCAATTAATTTAGCTCTCACAATAAACAGAAGTGTAAATTGATGTAGTGTTAGTGCACTCCTGTGGCCCCTGTAAATCCTCTTAAGGACTAGTTCAGTGAGCTAGCCGCAAAGGGGGGCCACATGGATGGAGCGTTCAGTTGTCTTTGGTAAAGGAGGAATCTAGGATGAAAAGAAAGATATGGGGTATTACATCAGCCATAATCGGGCTCTGGGTGGCACTGGGTGGCACACCCGCTGCAGCATGGGAGTTTTCCATGGACGGAGCTTTTGTGTGGGAGTACGAATTTAGGACTCAAGGAGGCAGGGCCGGGTTCTTTGGTCCTTACGACGTGGACTCCGGAAGCGGTTATGTTGTTCCGCAAGGCTTGCCGACGGAAGTTAGTGTTTATAATACCTCGATGCAGCCAGTAGTTGCTCAGGTTCCAGCCGCTGTGGCGCCGGCAGCAGGGACCTTCGCACCCCTGAATTTTTGGCTCGGCTTTCATTATCCGGGGAACGACCTAAACCTGATCAATCGCGGCTCTTCATTTTCCTCAGGCTCTGACGCATCTTGGAATACGATTTACATGGATACTAACATGCAGGTGAGAATGAACGAGGCGGTGAGAATTAGGGGTAGGTATCACATCGGCAAGTGGTACACTCCCAACGCCTCCATTTCTTATGGAGAGATGGCCGCATCTGAGTACCTGAATTATCACGCCCCTGGCGTTCAGAGGAGTTTTTCACCTGGGTATTGGAACACCTTATGGTTGACCGCCCAGGTCCCATGGGGCATCGTCACCATTGGAAAGAGGCCCTCCATCTGGGGAATAGGAATCGGTTGGAATGGCGATGAAAACAGGTCGTCGGAATCTCTTGCCCTTACGATACCTTATGGGCCATTTCGTATTCAGGTTTCCCTATATCCTTCGCGGCCAGGCACCCTATCGCTGCCATCGCCCTCATACTACAATCAGGACTATGACAAGAATAACGCGAGACGTTGGGATATGGTCCTTCCCATGATCAGTTATCGCAACGGCCCCATAGACATGGCTGTGCTGTTCAACTGGGTATCCAGGCATGCCGGGCCAGAAGGCAGATTGGAGGCTCCTGGTTCAGCAGCGAAGAATGCCACTTATGTTGATTTCGATGAGTTTTACGGTGGTGTGTATCTGAAGTACAACAACGGACGAGTCTTCTTCAATGGCGAAGTGGATTGGGATCATCAAATGACCAAACGGCGACAAGCAGCAAGCTACCGGGAGCACTGGCGCGCTGGCGCCGTGACCGGAGCCTTTGCTGGGCCTGCAAAGGTCTCAGTGTTATACGCATGGCTATCTGGTCCAGATCGACGAAACGGCCGTCAGATAGATCGTACGGGCCTCCAGACAGACATTGGCATTCGGAGCAACTCATGGTCTAATACAGGATTCTTTAGGCCTTTCAGTTATCTCATGGTTTATTCCTACGGATTAGGCACCCACATGAATGCTGACACTACCAATGGTACTGCAGAAGACGCATCCATCTGGGCTGGGAGGGTGGACTATGCAGTGGCTTCCAACCTCAATGTTTACGGGAGCTTTATGTGGGCAGAGCGTTCAAACAAGAGCGGCTATGGCTGGGGATTCATACGTCCATACACTGGGCCGTATGCGAACGAATACCAAGCGCCTCTAGGCATTGTTCGCTGGAACGACAGAACCAACGCACCTAATATCCCTGACCCCAATCTTGGATACGAAATCGGCGCTGGCTTTGACTGGCAGCTACTGGAAAACTTTGTGACCAATTTCAGTTTTTCATATTGGCAGCCCGGCAGATGGTTTAGTTATGCGTGCGTTGACAAATCCATCCCCAACTGGGACAGGGCCACTGGAGGGCCATTCGGTTGGGGTGTGAACCCTGGGCGCTCCATAGACCCAGTTTACGGTATAGAGTTTAAGATTACCGGGACATTCTAGCGTCATCTCACAGATGATATAGCGACTGAAGGGCGGCGCGACAAAGCGTCGCCTTTTTTATCTCTATTTCGTCATCGTTCATCCCAGACCACACAAACTAGGTTCTAAAGCGATTCTCAAAAGCAAGCGCCGAATGCTTGTATGAGTTTGACGTGCGCTTTACGGCAAAGTGGAAATCTACAAGTGTCGATCAACGATTCGTTCCAGCAGAAATTAATCAAACGGGTATAAATTTTGACTATATTTTGAACAAGTCCTCTAGCTGCAGCCAGATCCATTTAGCTATGATAACCACGCACCTACCACGGTTATAAAAATTAAACGCGAATTCCGAGCATGCTTTGTTTCGTCGTTCCCACGAAAGTGGGAATCCAAAGATAGACAACCCTCCAATGAGGCAAGGACGACATTAATGAATCTTTGTCTTTGCAAGCAGGCGCAACCTGACGTCGAAATCTCAGTTTCAGTCCATTGAGGGTGAACTAGGGGGCCACGGTGTATCATAGAACAAAACTAGTGCCTTCCGAGAAAAGTTCAGAGAACACGAAATTGCCAAATCCCATTCCCGCTTACAACGCAGCGTAATCTCAACTAGGTAAAGGTCGGCATCCGGTCTTCGAAGATGCGCCAAGGGTGCGTTCGATCACTGCGCATAACTCGGGCACATCGTAGGGCTTCTTTATGACACCTGCGAATCCGTAGTCCTTGTAATTGCTCATTATGGGGGCGTCCGCATATCCGCTTGACACTATTGCCGTTACGTGAGGATCGATTTCCAATAGCCCTCGTATGGTTTCCTCGCCGCCCATGCCGCCGGGTATTGTCAAATCCAAGATGACTAAGTCAAACCGAGCGCCTGCATTGAGGGCGTCTGAATAAATCTCCAAGCATTCTGCGCCGTCCTTAGATACTGCCACGTCGTATCCGATCATAGACAGAAGGTCATACAACAAGGACCGTATAGACTCCTCGTCGTCCATTATCAACACCTTTCCATGGCCCACTACGGGGAGATCAGTTTCCGTTTCCACTTTAGTGGGTTGTTCCCTGGTAGCTGGGAGGTAGATCCGGAACAGTGTCCCTACACCTAGCTCGGATTCCACGGTGATGATCCCGCCGTGGTTGCGCACGACTGCATAGGCGGTGGCTAGACCTAGCCCGCTTCCTTTAGGCTTGGTGGTGAAAAACGGATCGAATATCTTGCCAATGGACTCTTGATCTATCCCACAGCCTTGGTCTTTAATAGAGATTTCAACATAGTTGCCAGGCTCCAGCCCTGTGATATCACCTTCCTGCAGCTCTTTGTTCTGGACAGAAATGGTTATGGTACCCCCTTGTGACATGGCCTGGACCGCGTTGATACAAATGTTTGTCATGACCTGGGTGAGCTGGCCACGATCCCCCTGTATCGCCCACGTTGCTTGAGGGACATCCAATTTCAATGTGCATGCACTACCGCTCAAGCTGAATTCGCATGCATCTCGGATCACACTTTCAAGACGCATCGTTTCTTTTACAGGTGCGCCTCCCTTGGAAAAGGCCAGAAGCTGTTGGGTTAAGTCCCTGGCCCGATGACAAGCCTTCTCCGCCTCGGATAAACGATGGTTCGAGAGATCATCTTTATCCAAAGCCATGCGAACCATGGAGATATTCCCCAGCACCGCCGTAAGCAGGTTGTTAAAATCATGGGCTATGCCTCCAGCAAGAACACCTATGGATTCCAATTTCTCCACCTTCACCAGCTCTTCTTCCATCTTTCGAATCTCGGTGACATCGGTCATGAAGTTGAGACCAGCTGGTTTGCCCTCCCACTGAATGGGTACCCCCTTGGTCTGAATCCAATGGTATGTGCCATCTTTGGCTGCAAGACGGAATATGAGAGGCTTTATCTGACTTACTCCTTCATGTAAAGATCGTTGGAAAGCCTGCGCCTTTTCACGGTCATCAGGGTGGACAAAGTCAATGGCTGGGATTGAACAGATCTCCTCTGCAGAATAGCCTGTCATATGTTCTAAAGGCGGGTTGCAGAACTTGACCATATTATCTTGAATAACGGCGATGCCTTCTAAAGCATTATCTACGACGGAACGATACTTTTCCTCGGATGAGCGTAGTGCCTGCTCCGCCTTGCTACGCTCTGTTACGTCAGTAAGGATGCTCACGAATCCTTTGATACTACCATCAACATCCCTCCGGTAGTTCCAATCGACCTGGATGTCTAAGAGCTCACCTTTTTTGGTTCGGCACTTAGCAAACCACTTAGCCGGCGGCGGTTCATTCTCGAGCACATGAGCTGCATAAGCAACAAATCTGTCGCGTTCCTCGTCAGATGCAATGAGGTCCAGCACTGACATGTGAGCAAATTCCCCAGGGGTATACCCGAATATGTCGGTCATGTTTCTGTTTACAAATGCTATCTTACCTCGCTTGTCGCTCTCAATAATTCCATAAGGTATGGCCTCCAAGAGTGTCCTGTAAAGCGTTTCGCTTTGTTGGAGTGCGGTAAGCATTTCTCGACGTTCGGTATTATCCCTATATATGGCGATTAAAGCCTGCTTGTTATCGCCGAGTGTTACTCGCGTCCCCACAATGCTTGTGTAAATAAGCGATCCGTCTTTACGCTGTCTTACGGTTTCAATATCAACAAGCTCACCCTCCACAGCCGCTCTGCTTATGGCCTCAGCCTCTTCTCGCTTGTGCTCTGGAACTATGAGGTCATTAAGCCTTTTCCCCTTTACTTCTTCGTTGGAATACCCGAAGAGGTCCGTGAATGCTCGGTTGACCTTCTCTATACGGTCATTCATGTCCATCACTGCTATGGCATCAGGAGATTGGTCTAAGAGCATATCCGAGTAAGCCTTTTGGAGCCGGATCTCTGCTTCCGCCTGTTTCCGTTCAGTAACGTCATGGACGTTGGCAAGAATATACTCGCCGTCTAGTGTGGTAAATTTTGTAAGGAATACCTCAGCATCAAAAAAAGAGCCGTCGTTGGGTCTCCGGGCCTTCCACTCAAAGAACTGGTTCTTGCCCTTGAGGACCTCGGCCCAAAGTACTGGGAGCAGACTTATTGGATTTTCATCTGAAGAGTAGTCATCTGCGATGGACAGGGTAAGGGCCTGTTCCCTAGTTACTTCGTATATTTGTAGCATGCGATCGTTAACATCCAAGATATGTCCTTGACCATCGTGTATAAAGATTGGATCCCTGGATACATTAAAGATTGTTCTGAGCATCTGCTCGGAGGCTTCCACTGACTTTTGGGCTTCTATCCTTTCAGCGATCTCTCTGGTGAGTCGTCTATTGGCCTCTAGGAGCTGGGCAGTTCGGTACTGGACTTGGGATTCAAGGTCTTCCCGCGCGGCTTCTAATTCTCTTTCAAAGGTTTTTCGACTGATTTCCATGGCCGCGAGGTTCCCCAAAAGCGTTAACGTGTCAAGGTCCTCTTGGGTGAATAAGGTGGGGGTACGGTTAAACGCGTAGAGTACCCCCAGATTCTGGGTAGCAATTTGCACAGGTACTGCTACTCCCGAAATAAGTCCTTCTGCCTTAACAATATCATGAAGCAAGGGACCAATCTCCTTGAAATAGTCTCTTATTATGATTCCCTTACCAAGCTGTGCAACCTTTCCCCCAACTCCTTCTCCAAGTGGAATGCGTAGATTCTTAAAGGCCTCTGTGGTGATGCCCGTGCAGGTATGCATGGCTACTATACCGGCTCTTTCGTCTCTCAGGGCGATGAAGGCGGAATCGCTTCCTAAAAGCTGACGGGCCTTATTAACGATTAGGACGAGATTATCTTCAAGGCTCCGTTCTCCAGTCATGGCTGTGGCTACTTGATATAACACCCTGAATTTTGTCAGCTCTCGCTTCAGGTCTTCCTCAGCCCGTTTGCGCTGTGTAATGTCTATGATCAAGCCATTGAAATACGCTAGGCGACCATTGTTATCTAGTACAGGCGTGGCTGCTGCGTGTATCCAACCCCATTCATTTCGGTCGGTATGGAATATCCTCATAGTCTCGTCAAAGGGCTGGGCATAGGCAAAGGCTGCCTTGGCCGACGTCAGTACGCGTTCCCTGTCAGAAGCGTCAATGTTGGCAAACCAGCTTTCAAAATTAAAGGCATCAGACACACCCATTATTTCCTTGATGGAAGGGCTTACGAAAAGGACCCTAGACCGCCCGGGGCGAAGCTCATCAATACCCAGCTGATAAACAACAAATCCTCGAGCACTCTCCATAAACGACCTCAGGTGCCGCTCAACATCTTTCAAACGCAGGGCCGCTGCCACACTTCGTAGCCAGGGCTCCCATTCACTTGGAACATCAGGTACCTGAGTGCCTCCAAACCGAGTTTCTAGTTCTACATATTTAGCCATGGACAAAGCAGGCCTAACGAAATGCTTCGTGATATAAGTTTGCCCAACAATCAAGAAGGCGGTGAGGAAAAGACCGATAATTAAGAATGGGGCAAAGGTCGGCAGCAGGGTAACCGCTACGTCACTCTCAGGTTGCATGTAGATGAGAAACCACGGAGCGGCATCGAGCTTTTTCACGAATACTCCTGCATTTCTGAGCCCTGGGTCTTGGTAGTCGAGCAGCACTTGCGACAACCTTTTCTTGATATCATCCGTGAGGATATCGCGGTCGTATGAGGCCTGGATAGTCGGTTTGTTATCTTCGACGCCTGCCGCGATGACAGTGCCGTCTTTTTTGACCAAAAGAATAGTGCCACTACCTATATCAAGAGATTCTATTACACCGACTAGGAAACCAGTGCTAATTTCCCCTGAAAGTATTCCCAGAAACTGTTCCTTGTCGTATATGGGTACAGTGTATGTTAAAACCTGCTTTTCTCCTGCAATATCAAGGTGGGGGCCGGTCCAGAAAGGCTCTCTGGCAGGGTTAGCCTCTGGGAGCGCCTTGCGCCACGCCTCGGTCTCATATAGCCTCTCAAAGAATACCCGAGGGCTTCCATCGTGTCCTTTTAACAATACGCTACTAGGAACCCATGGAAAAACCGTTATAAAATTACGGGCAGAGACGTAATACGTCCTGGACCCACCCACATACGCATAACTCGTTATCCCTTGAAACTTAAAAAGCTCCAGCGCCAGGTCGAGCTCCATATTAAGGTCTTTGTCCCTGGCGTCTAGCGTTCCTTGCCCCAAGAGATTGCCAGTATCTAACCGACTGAACGGCGGTTCCAACCTATCAAGGTTGTACGAATCGTCCTTCGCATACCTCTCTAAGATTGTTCGCAAACGAGGAATACGTTCCTGATACTCGTGGGCCGCTAAGTAGTGTATAGCCCATAGCCCCATTGACGACACTTGGTTTGAAAAGCGGCCAAGCAATTGCTCAACGACCGCTGACCTTTGTACGAGTTTAACCTCTACATCTTGAAGTAAACGTGAACGCTGTGTCAGGTACTGAAGCGTACTTAGTACCGCAATGACAATGATGACGAGGGCCGTTGCCAAGCCTACTAGTCCGTAGTAGCCACGTTTGAGGCGCTCTATTGAGTATGTTTCCCGAGGAATTTTTTGTTCGTTTATTACCTTGTTTGGTTTGCCTTTTGATGCCTCTTGCTGACTATCCATTTATGCACCTGAAGCCTCTATACCGACGGTGATCACGACCACGTATTTCTTAGTTCGACTTGATATTCCAAACGGTTATCTGACTTCCAGCAACGGCTAAAGCGCGCAATAACTGCCTGATATTCCCAGTAATAATGATTATCGATCTATGCCATATTATAGTGTTTATACCCCTTGTCAGTCGATCACTGCAAACAATTTCTCGACACTAGTAAAGCAGGAAATCAATCAATGGTACAGAAAAAAAAGACCGCCCACCATAAGGCACGACCCAGTCATACGATAGCCAACATGCTCCTCTCCAAAAAGCAACCTTCCCAGGAGGACACCAAATACAAGGCTAAGCCTTTTCACGGCTATCATCCAGGCTACAGGAGCCATGCTCAGTGAGAGAAAATGAGTTACCTCAGCGCCGGACATGAACAAACCAGCTATGACGAAAAGAAGCAAATTTTTTCTTGTGATCGACACCGTTGTGACTCCTCGCCGTAGCCTTGTTAGACTTATGAATCCAAAACACGCTGTTAGGCACACAAGCACTAGGAATCCGAATTGCACCGCGCCATAGAGTTGAACACCGGGTTTGCCAAGGGTAGAGGTCAATGTCCAGACCGTTGCGGCAACCATCATTCGCCTAGCGCCTCCATTGGCAAAAAGGGCTCGCATAGGCCCAAAAAAAGACCGCTGATCTGGATCGATGTACAAGATGTAGGCACCCACACAGATCAAGGTGATACCCACTTTGGAGACTCCCGAGATGACTTCCCCCAATATTAGCTGTCCACTGATCACTGTGAGCACTGGAGTGAAGGCTAACAAAGGAAGAACTAGGGAGAGCGGCGCAAGCCGGAGCGCAGATAAGAAAAGATAGTAGCCCAGTACTTCGAGTGGCAGCAGTACAACCAAGAGTCCGACAAGTTCCCATGAAAATTCACGGAGACCGAGGTACACGATGACGGGCGACAGTATTATCCCCGCTATGCAAAGCACAGTAGTGCCAGTAATCCACTCGTCGTTCTCACGCATGATGCGTTTGGAAGTCGCGTCGCAACATGCCGTGAAAAGGGCGCACAGTAATGCTATGGTAAACCACGATGGCAATAACAAGTCCTTATAACTGCTCTCCCAGTTGAATTGGGATCGTATGCATGGTTCAGTCTATCGTTCCCGATAAAATCGTCATACATCTTCCTGGATTCCCACTTGCGTGGGAATGGCCAACTCAACTATGCTCGGAATTCGCGTTTATCTACTATAAACCAATATGATCAATAACATACCAAATACGCGGTCTGATGCCCCCTTAGATTAGACAACCTGTGTAACACTTATGTCATGGCAAAGAGCCGACACGCGACTCGACACTCTCAGCTTTCGCCCAAGCTATGTCAGCCCTAATGGCGTTGCCAGTTAGAAAGAGCTTCTTTCTAGCTCAAACTTAGCGTACCATTATACGGCCATCCATCTCGACAAAAATTCCTTATAAACACCACAACAGACCGTACTTTTTCACTCACTCTGAATAAGACATTTCAAGCCTGATGAGGGTTTCCATGGGTTTTTTGTCGAATCGTTGACCCTAACCTGACACCTCGGCATAATAAAATTATCAAGCGCGAACAATGCACAATATTATTTGGTCATCGCTCTGTCCGAAACCTTAACTCCCGAGCTTACAGCGATTTTCGGAATATAGCGGTCCTAGAAATTTAACGCGAATTCCTACCGTGTTTCGGTCTGTCATTCCCAAGAAAAAGGGAATCCGGGAAATGTATTCCGGCTCTCGTCGCCGCTGATATCATTGCTGAGTCTTTATTATTACGACGAGGCTTAGCCCGGCAATTCCAGCCGGCGCTCAAATAAAAGTCAACTCAGCAATAATTGCACATCTCGTCCCAACAAACGATCTGTTCCAGCACAAATTAACCAAACCTCATAAAAACCATTACTTAGGGGAGAACCATGGATACTTATACCCATAATACGGCAATGGCCTCGCACAAAGACAATAGGCTGAGTCGTTGGCTGCGAAAAGAAGTTGATAGTCTTAGCGCCAAAAAGGAGGCACTGGATACAGAATATCCTCGCCATGCAAAGCACATTCCGTTGCCTCAGCTTCGAAGTATTGCCTACCGTAGCCTCTTGGATAGGCTTTGTAAACCAGGCGCAGGGGATTAGAAAGGATAGCCGAATGCTATTGATTTTCCCCTGGGGCAATTTACCTCCTTGTGTCTGCTGCCATCATTAGGACAAAACCTAAAAGCAAAACCTTGGGTAATTCGATGAGAGAAGAAAAAACTGACACTCGTTTGCTAATGTTGGGAGACGATCATCTGGACAAGGCATTTCAGCAGGAGGCCTTTGACTATATCACCAGATGGTGTGATGCCTCAAGAGAGTTTATGAGGAGTAAACAAGACCGTTGGAAGCTCTTGGAGGACCTTTACCACAATAAAAGAGATCTGAATTCATGGTCAGTTACAAAAGGGGCATACGGACAGAGCACTACGCTGAATTCAGATTTCAGTGCGGACAAAAGCCGCTCAAGATGGCAGTCCGACATCGTGCTTGCCCCCTCCTACATTGTGGACACGTGGGCAGATAGGGCGTACCAGTCTATTTTCAGCGGACCGGAGTGGCTGACCGTTGTGCCGGATGGGCATTCGGCTTGTTCGGAAGCCGATGAAGACACGTTTCCTACCTCGTACAAGATCCAGGAACTCCTGCTTGCCAAGCTGGCCCAAGGCCAAATTCATGTACGCATCTACGAGATATTACAGCATCTTGTGCTCTACGGTACTGTTTACGCCAAAATCTTCTGGTATTCCAAGGGGATATCCCGACGCAGATGGGATTATGAACGCCTCGATGTAGTTCGAGAACACGACAATATATATGACTGCCCCATCGTGCAGGTGATCCCATTGGATAGAGTACTTCCGGATTGGAAGGCTGACCACGGTGATGTTCAACGGTTCGAGGGGATTGGGCATTTGGTGAACAAGTCTTATGACCATATTCTCGAACAATTTTCTCGGAAGGTATATCACCTCAACAAGAAGGAGTTTTTCAGACGATGGTCGGAGGCGGATTTTCAGGCGTATGGGTCTGGCGTGGCCACCGATGGCTTGGACGATCCGGGTTATGCCCATGCGCCTGGGTTCACTATCTGGGAGTGGCATGGCCGCGTACCATCTCGTGGCCTCTACAGGGAATGCATCTGCACCATTGTTACGGAACGAGGGGCTGAATCCCCCAAGGACGGTGTCATGGTCAGGCTTAGGCCAGGCCCAGTTCTCTGGTCTGGTTTCCG
>FWPV01014617.1_pt1 | contig 11478 bp, 6 predicted proteins | sample 2228371 | NCBI WGS metagenome assembly FWPV01 (sample SAMEA103939776, study PRJEB20133) | metagenome | reverse complement strand
GCCAGGGCGGTGCTCATCCCCTCCCGCTGGTAGGAGGCCTTCCCGAGGGTCGTGGTCGAGGCGTACGCCGCGGGGGTGCCGGTGGTGGCGAGCCGGATCGGCGCCCTGCCCGAGGTGGTGGAGGAGGGCGTGACGGGCCTGCTCGCCCCCCCGGACGAGCCGGCCTCCTGGGCCGAGGTCCTCGAGCGCCTGCTCGACGACGAGCTCAGCCTGCGCCTCGGCGAGGGCGCGTACCGGGCCTGGGCCGAGCGGTACACGCCCGAGACGAACCTCCGGATGCTCGAGGCGATCTACCGCGAGGCGGCGGCGTCCGCGGGGTGAGCCCGGCCAGGCGCGGCCTAGCGGCGGAGGTTCCAACTTTGGATGTTCCAACTTTGGATGTTCCAGATTTGGAACCTCGCTCGTGCTATCGTCCGCGTCGATGGGCAGACCGGTGTTCGTGGGGAGGGAGCGCGAGCTCGCCGTCCTAGGAGAGGAGCTCGAGCGGGTGCGCCGCGACGGCGCCGGGCGACTCGTGCTCGTGAAGGGGAGGCGGCAGGTCGGCAAGTCCAGGTTCGTGGAGGAGTTCCTGGAGCGGACCGGGGTTCCCCACGTGTTCTTCGCCGCCACGAAGGGCCGGACGGCCGCGGTCGAGCTCCGCGCGTTCGCCGAGGCCGTGGCCCGCTCCTCGCTGCCCGCGGCCGAGCTCGTGCGGGGCGGCGTCTCCTTCGATCGGTGGGAGGCCGCCCTCGAGGCGGCCGCTCAGGGGCTCGAGCCGGGACGTCCCGGGGTGATCGTGCTCGACGAGCTGCCCTACCTCATCGAGGGGGACTCCTCGGTCGAGGGGTCGCTCCAGACGGCGTGGGACCGGGTCCTCCGGCGGCGGCCCGTGCTCCTCGTCGTCATCGGCTCGGACCTCGCCATGATGGACCTGCTGACCCAGTACGACCGGCCCCTGTACCAGCGGGTCGGCCGGCAGATCACGCTGCCACCGCTCTCTCCCGCCGAGTTCGCCGACCTCGCGGGCCTGAGCGCGACCGCGGCGCTCGATGCCTACCTCGTGGTCGGCGGGTTCCCGGCCCTGGCGCTCGAGTGGGGGCGAGCCCGGGACCCGGAGACGTTCCTCCGACGGGAGCTGCCCGACCCCACCTCGCCGCTCGTGGTGGCGGGGGAACGGATGCTCGCCGCGGAGTTCCCACCCGACGCCCAGGCCCGGTTGGTCCTGGAGGCGATCGGGGCCGGCGAGCGCACGTTCAGCGGGATCGCCACCGTGGCCGCGATCCCGAAGGTGGCCCTCCAGCGGGCCCTGGAGCTGTTGATCGCAAAGCGGGTCGTCGAGAAGGTCACGCCGCTCGCCGCGAAGCCCTCGCGCCTCAGCCGGTACGTGGTGGCCGATCACTACCTGCGGTTCTGGCTCCGCTACGTGGGGCCGGGGCTGGAGGAGATCCTCCGCGGCCGGGGGGACCTGGTCGTGGAACGGGTCCTGGAGACCTGGCCCGAGTACCGGGGGCGGGCGGTCGAGACGCTCGTGCGCGCGAGCGTCGAACGGATGCTCCCCGACGCCCGGTTCGGGGACGCGCGGCACGTGGGGGCGTTCTGGACCCGGGACGGGGAGGTGGAGCTCGACCTCGTGGGGGCGCCGACCGGGCCGCCGGCCCGCCGGGTGAGCTTCGTCGGCTCGATCAAGTGGCGCGAGCGCTCCCCCTTCGACCGCCGGGACCTCGCGTCCCTGATCGAGCAGCGGCCGAGGGTGCCGGGCGTGGATGAGGCCACGCTGCTCGTCGCCGTGTCGCGCTCGGGGTTCCGGGCGGCCGGGGAGTACGTGGCGCTCGGCCCGGAGGACCTGCTCGGGGCCTGGCGCACGTAGGGGTCCGAGGGAACCGATCTCAGGGCGGGTCGCGCTGGGGGCCGGCCGCGGTGCCGGCCCCGGCGAGCGCCGGGACCCGCTCGCAGGGACGGGCTTCGGCCCGGGCCGGGGGAGGGGGCTCGGGCCGGTAGGGGCGGCCGTCGGGGCGGTGCCAGGTGAAGAGCCCGTGCTCGCGGCGCAGGCGCCAGCCGTCCTCGTGGACGAGGCGGTGGTGGAAGGAGCACAGCAGGGCCAGGTTGTCCAGGGTGGTCGGCCCGCCTCGGCTCCAGTGGCGGATGTGGTGGGCCACGGTGAAGGCCGTGGTGCCGCAGCCGGGGAAGACGCAGCCTCGGTCCCGGTAGCGGAGCTGGCGCAGCATCCACTCCGGCGGGAAGCGGCGGACCGGGCTCACGCGCACGGCGTCGCCGAACCCGTCCTCGATCACGACCTGGACCCGGGCGTCGCAGGACAGGCGCCGGGCGGTCTCGGGGTGCAGGACCGGGCCGCGCTCGAGCTCGGCCCCGGGCGTGGGACCGGGCTCCAGTCGCGTGTGGACGACGACCGTGGGGCGGTCCGGGCGGGCCTCGGCGGCGAGCGCGGCGTGGGCCACGGCGACGAGGGCGTCGGCGCGCCGGGCGTCGGCGTCGGCCGGCCCCGGCGTGGCTGGGACCTGCTCGCTGAAGCGCTCGATGGCGGCGGCGACGACCGCGCCCTCCGCGGCGGGCAGGGAGGCGAGGAGGCCGAAGCGGCGCTCGTCCTTCAGGAACCACCACTCCACGCGCCGGGCGCGCTGGGCCTCGCGGTCCTCCCGGACGGGGGCGTGCTCGATGAGGTCCCCCCGGCGGCGGATGGCCCAGACCGAGACGTGCCGGGCCCAGCGGATCAGCCGGCGCTCGTCGTGGGGCTTCGCGAAGCGGGTGAGCTCCACCACCTTGTCCAGGGACAGGACCCCCGAGGCCAGGGCCTCCTGGATCGCCGGGAGCTCGGGTAGGCGCCGGGCCGCGGCGACCCAGCGCCGGGCCTTCCACTCGGAGATGCCGAGGCGCATCGCGAGCAGGTGGGGGAGGTCCCTCGCGCCCTCGTGGACCCAGGGCTCGTCGGGCGCGATCCGACCGATGGCGCGGAGCAGCTCGAGCTGCTCCCGACCGATCCGGGCGTGGCGCTCGGCGATCTCGGCGAGGACCTGCGGCTCCCCCTGTCCCACGGCGTGCGCGAACCTCCGTCGGCGTGAGGGGGAGGCCAACGAACCGATGCGACTCTACACCGAACACACGTTCGATGTCAAGCCCCGATCCGGGCTCAGCACAGGTGAGGAGGTCGAGCAGGATCAGGTTCTCGAGATGCCCCCCGGTCGGGTCGTCCTCTCCGCCGAGGTGCAGGGCCAGACCGACGTCCCCGACGTACAGCTTGGGGCGGCGGATCAGCCGCCGTCCGGGGATCGCGGCGGGGTCGGACCGTCCCGGGCGAACGTGCGTTCGCTCGAGCCGGTCCGCGGGCTTGACCTCGCCCCCGGGGCGGCGGTACCATGCCCGCGTCCTGGCGGGTCCACCCGCCGGGTTGACTTCGCCTACTTCCGCGGGTAGACTGCGCGTTTGCCGTGCCGCGTTCCGCGTGTCCAGGTTCCTGGCGTGTCGACCGTAGGGGGGAGAGTTCTTGCCTGACGCCCTCGTGCCCATCCGCGACCGTGTCAGCTTCGCCAAGCTCGAGGAGGTCCTGCCGCTTCCGGACCTCGTGGCGATCCAGCGGGAGTCCTTCGAGTGGCTCCTGCGGGAGGGCCTGAGGGAGGTCCTCGACGAGTTCTCGCCGATCGAGGACTTCACCACCCAGTTCCAGCTCCACTTCGGCCGGTACTACTTCAAGGAGCCGAAGCTCTCCGAGAAGGAGTGCCGGGAGAAGGACCAGACCTACTCCGCGCCGCTGTTCGTCGAGGCCACGTTCCTGAACAAGGCCACCGGCGAGCTCAAGGAACAGGAGGTCTTCATGGGGGACTTCCCCATGATGACCGAGCGCGGGACCTTCATCATCAACGGGACCGAGCGGGTCGTGGTCTCCCAGCTCGTCCGCAGCCCCGGCGTGTACTTCAGCCGCGACATCGACAAGACCACCGACAAGGACATCTACCTCGCGAAGGTGGTGCCCAGCCGCGGGGCGTGGCTGGAGTTCGACGTGGACAAGAAGGACACCGTCGGGGTCCGGATCGACCGCAAGCGCCGCCAGAACGTGACGATCCTGCTCAAGGCCCTGGGCTGGAGCGAGGACGAGATCCTCGAGCTCTTCGACGGCGCCGAGTCCATCAAGCTCACGCTGGAGAAGGACCACGTCCACACGCCCGAGGAGGCCCTGGAGGACATCTACCGCAAGCTCCGGCCGGGCGAGCCCCCGACGGCGGAGTCGGCCCGGACGCTGCTCGAGAACCTGTTCTTCAACCCGAAGCGGTACGACCTGGCCAAGGTGGGTCGGTACAAGGTCAACAAGAAGCTGGAGCCGGCCGAGGGGGCCATGCTCGCCCAGCTCAAGGCCCGGGCCAAGGAGCTGGACGCGTTCGCCAACCCCGAGCGCAAGGGCTGGGAGCAGCCCCGCTTCCGCGTCTTCGCCGACCTCCAGCGGGACGAGCAGGGCGAGGGCGGCCCCAGGTACAAGGGGATCCTCACCTACGAGGACATCGTGCGCACCGTCGCCTACCTGGTGAGGCTCCACGCCGGGGTGGACGGCTACGAGCCCGACGACATCGACCACTTCGGCAACCGCCGGGTCCGGGCCGTCGGCGAGCTGATCCAGAACCAGATCCGGATCGGGCTGTCCCGGATGGAGCGCGTGGTCAGGGAGCGGATGACCACCCAGGACGTCGAGGCCATCACGCCCCAGACCCTCATGAACATCCGGCCGGTGGTGGCGGCGATCAAGGAGTTCTTCGGGACGAGCCAGCTCTCGCAGTTCATGGACCAGACGAACCCCCTGGCCGGGCTCACGCACAAGCGGCGCCTGTCGGCCCTGGGCCCGGGCGGGCTGTCGCGGGAGCGGGCGGGGTTCGAGGTCCGGGACGTCCACCCCTCGCACTACGGGCGGATGTGCCCGATCGAGACGCCGGAGGGCCCGAACATCGGCCTCATCGGGTCGCTGTCGACCTACGGGCGGATCAACGAGTACGGGTTCATCGAGACGCCCTACCGGCGCGTGGTGAAGGGCAAGGTCACGAACCAGATCGACTACCTCTCGGCCGACGAGGAGGACCGGCACGTCATCGCCCAGGCCAACGAGCCCATCGGGCCCGACGGGCGGTTCCTGAACCCCACGGTCCTCGTGCGGCGCAAGGGCGGCGAGGTGGACTCGGTGCCGCCCGAGGAGGTCGACTACATGGACGTCAGCCCGAAGCAGCTGATCTCCGTGGCGGCCTCCCTCATCCCGTTCCTGGAGCACGACGACGCGAACCGGGCCCTCATGGGCGCCAACATGCAGCGCCAGGCCGTGCCGCTCCTGCGCTCGGAGGCGCCCCTGGTCGGCACCGGGGTGGAGTTCCGCGCCGCCGTGGACGCCGGCGAGGTGGTCCTCGCCGAGGAGGCGGGGGTCGTGGAGGAGGTCTCGGCCGACCGGATCGTGATCCGCGAGCGCTCCGGGGAGCTGCGGACCTACGAGCTGCAGAAGTTCCGCCGCTCCAACCAGGGCACCTGCCTGAACCAGAAGCCCATCGTCCGCGAGGGCGACAAGGTGGCCAAGGGCCAGGTCATCGCGGACGGGCCCTCCACGGAGTCCGGCGAGCTCGCCCTGGGGCGGAACCTCGTCGTGGCCTACATGCCGTGGGAGGGCCACAACTACGAGGACGCCATCATCATCTCGGAGCGCCTCGTGAAGGAGGACATCCTCACCTCGATCCACATCGAGGAGCACGAGGTGGACGCCCGGGACACGAAGCTCGGGCCCGAGGAGATCACCCGTGACATCCCCAACGTCTCGGAGGAGATCCTCAAGGACCTCGACGAGCGGGGCATCGTGCGGATCGGCGCCGAGGTCCACCCCGGCGACTACCTGGTCGGGAAGGTGACGCCGAAGGGCGAGACGGAGCTCACGCCGGAGGAGCGCCTGCTCCGGGCGATCTTCGGCGAGAAGGCGCGGGAGGTCCGCGACACCTCGCTCAAGGTGCCCCACGGGGAGTCGGGCAAGGTCATCGGGGTGCGGGTGTTCAGCCGGGAGGACGGCGACGAGCTGCCGCCCGGGGTGAACCAGCTCGTCCGGGTCTACGTGGCCCAGAAGCGGAAGATCTCCGACGGGGACAAGCTCGCCGGGCGACACGGGAACAAGGGCGTGATCTCGACGATCCTGCGGGAGGAGGACATGCCGTTCCTCCCGGACGGGACGCCGGTGGACATCATCCTGAACCCCCTCGGGGTCCCCTCCCGGATGAACCTCGGCCAGATCCTGGAGGCGCACCTCGGGTGGGCCTGCATGGTCGGGTTCACCAGGGACGGCCAGGACCACCCCGGCCCGGTGCACGTGGCGAGCCCGGTGTTCGACGGCGCGCGGGAGGAGGAGATCCTCGAGGCGCTGCGGAGCGCCCACCCGAACGGCGACGGGATGCGCCTGGTGGACGAGGTGGGCAAGGCCATCCTCTACGACGGGCGCACGGGCGAGCCCTACGAGGAGCCCATCACCGTCGGGGTCGCCTACATCCTGAAGCTGCTCCACCTGGTGGACGACAAGATCCACGCGCGCTCGACGGGGCCGTACTCGATGATCACGCAGCAGCCCCTGGGCGGGAAGGCGCAGTTCGGCGGCCAGCGCTTCGGCGAGATGGAGGTGTGGGCGCTCGAGGCCTACGGCGCCGCCTACGCGCTCCAGGAGCTGCTCACGATCAAGTCCGACGACGTCCTCGGCCGCGTGAAGGTGTACGAGGCCATCGTCAAGGGCGAGAACATCCCCGAGCCCGGCATCCCGGAGTCCTTCAAGGTCCTCATCAAGGAGATGCAGTCGCTCTGCCTGAACGTCGAGGTCCGCTCGGCGGAGGGCGAGGAGATCGAGCTGCGCGAGACCGACGAGGACGTGTTCCGGGCGGCCGAGGAGCTCGGCATCGACCTGTCCCGTCGCGAGCCGGCCGGGGCCGACTTCGAGTAGGGCTGAGGAGGCGGACGCTCAAGGATGCTCGACGTCAACTACTTCGACGAGATCAAGATCGGTCTCGCCACCGCGGACCAGATCCGCGCGTGGTCCAACGGCGAGGTCAAGAAGCCGGAGACCATCAACTACCGCACGCTGAAGCCCGAGAAGGACGGCCTGTTCTGCGAGAAGATCTTCGGGCCGACCCGGGACTGGGAGTGCGCGTGCGGCAAGTACAAGCGCGTGCGCTTCAAGGGGATCATCTGCGAGCGCTGCGGGGTGGAGATCACCCGCTCGAAGGTCCGCCGGGACCGGATGGGCCACATCGAGCTCGCCGCGCCGGTGACGCACATCTGGTACTTCAAGGGCGTCCCCTCGCGCCTCGGGTACCTGCTCGACATCCCCCCGAAGGACCTCGAGCGGATCATCTACTTCGCCGCCTACGTCATCACCCGCGTGGACGAGGAGCGCCGCCACAAGGACCTCCCCGAGATCGAGAGGCAGCTCGAGGAGGAGAAGCGGCTCATCGAGGCCGAGCGGGACGACGAGATCAAGGCCCGGCTGCGCGAGCTCGAGCTGCGGCTGCGTGAGCTCGAGGCCGAGGGCGCGAAGCCCGCGCAGCTCACCGCGGCCCGGCGCGAGGCCCAGCGCGACGTGGAGCGGATCACGGAGAACGCGGCGCGGGAGATCCAGCACCTCGATGACGTGCTCAGCGCCTTCAAGGGCCTCCACGTGAAGCAGCTCGTGGCCGACGACGCCGTCTACCGCTCGCTGCGGGAGCGCTTCGGCGACTACTTCGAGGGGGGCATGGGTGCCGAGGCCATCAAGCGGCTGCTGCAGGACCTCGACCTCGAGGCCGAGGTGAAGGCCCTGCGCGAGCAGATCGAGAACGGCAAGGGGACCCGGCGCCTGAAGGCCATCAAGCGGCTGAAGGTGGTCCAGCACTTCCTCGAGGGGAAGAACTCGCCCCTGGCGATGGTGCTCGACGTCATCCCGGTGATCCCGCCGGACCTGCGGCCCATGGTCCAGCTCGACGGCGGGCGGTTCGCCACGAGCGACCTGAACGACCTGTACCGTCGGGTGATCAACCGGAACAACCGGCTGAAGCGGCTCCTGGACCTCGCGGCGCCCGAGATCATCGTGAACAACGAGAAGCGGATGCTCCAGGAGGCCGTGGACGCGCTGTTCGACAACGGCCGCCGCGGCCGGCCGGTGACGGGGCCGGGGAACCGTCCGCTGAAGTCCCTCTCGGACATGCTGAAGGGCAAGCAGGGGCGGTTCCGCCAGAACCTGCTCGGCAAGCGGGTGGACTACTCGGGGCGGTCGGTCATCGTCGTCGGCCCCCAGCTGAAGCTCCACCAGTGCGGCCTGCCGAAGCAGATGGCCCTGGAGCTGTTCAAGCCGTTCGTCATGAAGCGCCTGGTGGACCAGGGCCTGGCGCAGAACATCAAGAGCGCGAAGCGGATGGTGGAGCGCTCGCGCCCCCAGGTGTGGGACGTGCTCGAGGAGGTCATCCGCGAGCACCCGGTGCTGCTGAACCGGGCGCCCACCCTGCACCGCCTGGGCATCCAGGCCTTCGAGCCGGTCCTCGTCGAGGGCAAGGCCATCCAGATCCACCCGCTCGTGTGCACCGCCTTCAACGCGGACTTCGACGGCGACCAGATGGCCGTGCACGTGCCGCTCTCGGCGGAGGCCCAGGCCGAGGCCCGGATCCTCATGCTCTCGACGAACAACATCCTCTCGCCGGCCCACGGGCGGCCGATCGCGGTCCCGACCCAGGACATGGTCCTCGGGATCTACTACCTGACCCTCGAGCCCGAGCAGCAGCCGAAGGACGAGGAGATCCCGCGGTTCTCCTCGCCCGCCGAGGCGCTCCTCGCCTACGACCACAAGCAGGTCGGGCTCCACACCGTGGTCGAGGTGCGGCTCCCGGGCAAGGCCCTGCCGCCGGAGCTGCTCCCCGAGACCGTGGACGTGGAGGGCAACGGGACGCGCGTGCCCCGGGTGCGCACGACGATCGGGCGGCTCATCCTGAACGAGGCCTTCCCCGAGGACACGCCGTACGTGAACACGGCGCTGTCCAAGGGGGACATCGCGCGCCTCGTGGACGAGTGCGTGCACCGCTACGACCGGGCCACGGTGGAGCGGATCCTGGACAACCTCAAGCAGCTCGGCTTCCACTACGCGACCCGGGCGGGCGTGACCCTCGGGATCGAGGACGTCACGACCCCGCCGGACAAGGCCCGGATCCTCGACCGCCACGAGAAGGAGGCGGCGAAGATCGAGGCCCAGTACCGCAAGGGGATCATCACCGACGACGAGCGCCGCCAGGAGCTCATCACGATCTGGACCCAGGCCACCGACGAGGTCAAGGACGCGATGGAGGCCCGGTTCAGCCAGACGAACCCGATCTACATGATGGCCAACTCGGGGGCCCGGGGGAACATCATGCAGATCCGGCAGATCGCGGGCATGCGCGGCCTCGTGGCCAACCCGAAGGGCGAGATCATCCCGCGGCCGATCAAGTCCAACTTCCGGGAGGGGCTCTCGGTCCTCGAGTACTTCATCTCGACCCACGGGGCGCGCAAGGGGCTGGCCGACACGGCCCTGCGGACGGCGGACTCCGGGTACCTCACCCGGCGCCTCGTGGACGTGGCCCAGGAGCTCATCGTCCGCGAGGAGGACTGCGGCACGGACCGGAGCATCCCGATCCAGGTGACCTGGGTCGGCCCGACGGGCGAGCGGGTCGAGAACCCGCACCTGGAGACCTCCCTCTTCGGCCGGGTGCTGGCCGAGGACGTGAAGGTGGACGGGAAGAAGGTCGCCTCCCGCGGGGACGAGGTGGACGACCGGCTGCTCCGGGCCCTCGTCGAGGCCGGGGCCGGGACCGTCCGGGTGCGCTCCGCCATGACCTGCGAGGCCGACCACGGCGTGTGCCGGCTCTGCTACGGGTGGTCGCTCGCGAGCGGGAAGCTCGTGGACATCGGCGAGTCCGTGGGGATCGTGGCGGCCCAGTCCATCGGGGAGCCGGGGACCCAGCTCACGATGCGGACCTTCCACACCGGCGGCGTGGCCGGGGAGGACATCACCCACGGTCTGCCCCGGGTGGTGGAGCTGTTCGAGGCGCGTCGGCCCAAGGGCGAGGCGATCATCACCGAGCTGCCCGGGGTCGTGTCCATCGAGGACGACGAGGAGAAGAAGGTCCGTCGCATCACCGTCACCTCGGAGGACGGCGACCAGGTCCAGTACGCCGTGTCCTTCCGGGCCCGGCTCACGGTCTCCGACGGGGACGTGGTGGACGTGGGCCAGCAGCTCACCGAGGGCTCGGTGAACCCGCACGAGAAGCTGCGGGTCGAGGGCGTGCAGGCCCTGCAGCTGCACCTGGTGGAGCAGGTCCAGCAGGTGTACCGGTCCCAGGGCGTGACGATCCACGACAAGCACATCGAGCTGATCGTGCGGCAGATGCTGCGCAAGGTGCAGATCATCGAGCCGGGCGACACCGGGTTCCTTCCCGGCGACCTGGTGGACCGCCGCCGCTTCGAGGAGGCGAACCGGGAGGTGCTCGAGCGGGGCGGCGAGCCCGCCACGGCCCGGCCGCAGCTGCTCGGCATCACGAAGGCGTCGCTCGCGACCGACTCCTGGCTCGCGGCGGCGTCCTTCCAGGAGACCACCCGGGTGCTGACGGAGGCCGCGATCGCGGGGAAGTCGGACCAGCTGCTCGGCCTGAAGGAGAACGTGATCATCGGGAAGCTGATCCCGGCGGGCACGGGGATGAGCCGGTACCGGAACCTGCAGGTGCGGATCAAGCCCGAGGCGATCCCCGAGTACTGGCTGGCGCGCCAGCGCGAGCTGGCCGAGGCCGCGCGCGAGGCCGAGGGGGCGGGCGAGGGGCCGCCCATCGCCGGACGGATCACGCGCGAGGAGGCCGAGCGGATGCTCGGAGGGACGTACTCGCCGGAGGAGTAGGGCGGGACCGGGGTCCGGCGGCGGGGCCGGGTCGGGGCCGCGGCCGCCCCGCTGCCACGCCCTGCTAGGTCCCTGGCTACCAGTAGTTGCCGTCGAGCGGGCGCGCGAGCGCCCGCTCGACGCATCCCAGGTCCTCCACCAGGCGCGCCCGGACCTCCTGCGGGACGCGGCGCAGGCGTCGGTAGGTGTCCGAGAGGGCGATCTGCACGAGCTCCAGGCGCCGCCGCCCGAGGTCGGTGATCTGGAGGCCGATGACGCCCCCGTCCCGGGGGAGCCGCCTCACGAGGCCGCCCGCCATGAGGTTCTCCACGAGGCGCTGCGCCGCCTGCCGGCTGATCCGCAGCTCCCGGGCGAGGGCGGCCGCGTGCAGGTTGCCGTCGTAGCGGAGGAGGATGAGGACCTCCACCTGGGCGTAGGAGAGGCCGAACTCCTCGAGGTCGCGGTCGAAGCACGCCCGCATGCGCTTGTTGACCCGGCGGACGGCCGTGATGACGTCGAGCTCGGTCCCGAGGCTGGTGGGCTCCAGCGATCTGGCCATGGGAGAGGTGTACCGCGACCCGCCGACACGAGCCGGCCCAGGGCCCGGGGCCGCCCGCCCC
>FWPV01014616.1_pt1 | contig 11479 bp, 13 predicted proteins | sample 2228371 | NCBI WGS metagenome assembly FWPV01 (sample SAMEA103939776, study PRJEB20133) | metagenome | reverse complement strand
AGTGAAAGCCGAATTGGGAGAACCACGATGGCGCGGTGTCCATTGAAAAACAATCTGCTGAGGGTCAAACACAGTGAGTTTTTCATTATTTCTCAGGTTCAAACAAATTGTCAGCCGGAGATAATCAATAGTACTGCCCTTATTGATTAACCGGGGTTTAATGATATTTTACTTGTGTATCAGCCGTAAATAAAACACGAACGGGAACCATTTGCTTAAAATAGTTCCCGTTCCGCTTACATCAACCGTAGTTGATTTCAGTGCCAGGTTACTGTTATTATGGCCGGCCGAAAATTTGGGCAAAACCTTCATTTTTCAACCCTAAGCCTTAAGATATGCTTTTCAGGGCAACATCTTACGGTGGCCTTTTTTGATGCGCAGGTATTTACACCTGAAAAACTCTGACGGAAATCAATTAAGAAACCTGAGTAGTTTCACATCGCAAAGGCAGCCTTTTATCGCTCACCCGGTAATATAAAAGTATTAAAAATAACTTTTCGGGATATTGATTTTTTCTTCAGTTAAATGAACTGCATTTGCACAGGAGTTATTAACAAATGTTAATAACTCCGGGCAGGCTATTTTATAATTGTAACCGTGCCATTGTATATAGTGCCGTTGGTAAGCTCAATGGTAAACATATATACACCTAAGGGCAGTATATCGCCGTTCTGCGTTCTGCCATCCCATTGTTTTTTACTGTACTGGCCTACTTCAGATATATACAGCAATTTTCCTTCTTTTGAAATGATGCGCAATACTCCTTCATGCTCATTGATAAATGGTATGTCCCATACCTCTCCCAATGACGGGGCAAAACGGAAATCACATTCATAACCTGCCACCTCGGCCGTCCCGATGTATGAGGTACAGTGATTTCCGTCACGGATAAGCAACCGGTAGGTGCCTTCCTGAAGATTAATGAACAAAGCGTGGTTGAAATAACTTGCCCCGTTGTTTATAGAAAATTCATATGGAGGAACGCCACCTTTCAGGGTCTGATTATGAAAAATTATTTTTCCCTGCGACCGGCCTTCACATGTGCTCTCAACATTATAATCGCATTTTATTTCTGTCTGAGAGCAATCAGTAACACTCACCGGTTTCTTCATTTCATTTTCATTTGTAATAGCCTTATGCACCTTTAATGTATCGGTATTTAATATCAAATCGGGTGATAGTTCTTTGTTAATTATGATATCAACAGGCTGTGTGATAGTCGTACCGGTTTTTTCAGCAGGCGACAGTATTTTTAATGCCGTTGTATCGGTTTTACGGGCATTATGATGTATATCCCTATGCTCCAATCCTGCAGCAACAGATTGACTACCTGAATTGCCGGCAGGCTGCATACTGTCTGATATTTCAACAGGCGGTTCAGTATTTTCTATCTTTTCTTCTCTTATCTGATAACGGTTATACAAAAATACTGCTGTGATTATCAGTCCGGCCATGATAACAATCCCTCCCGTATTTCTCCATAAACGTCTTGCCTTTAAATGTGTTGTATGTATCGATTGTAATTCCTGTCTGATATCAAGTAACCTGCTTTCAAAGATTAAATTATGTGCCTGCCGGTAATCAATAAACTCATGATATAGCTTTTCATCATTACCAAGTTCTTTTTCAAATGCGGTTTTTGATACCTCATCCATCATTCCTTTCAGGTAATTCTCAAAGCGTTCGTATTTTTCTCGTTCGCTGATCATGGCAGGTTCAGTTTTGTATTATTTGTTTCAGTGATCCATCATGAATCTTAATATATTCAATCAGACGTTGTTTGCATTTATATTTCTGTGTTTTCACAGCATCTTCCGATGTAAAACCCATCAGCTTGCATATCTCTCTCAGGCTCATATTGTCATATATAGACAATTTCAGCAGTTCCTCACATTTTTTTCCGAGTTTTGATAAAATAGTATTAATAATTTCAGCCCTTTCTTCGGTTATAATTCCTTCAATGGCTGTCTGTGCCTCATCTTTATAATAATCATAATTTTCAGTCATCCTTACATTCCTTTTTTCTCTTTTGCTTCTGTTAATCCATAGGTTTCGGCAAATAAAAAATATAAATGACTCGGGGTTGCCTTCTTCATGAAACTTGTTTTCCTTTACAAACCGATGAAAAGCAATTACTCCGTCCTGAAAGATATCAAAAGCATCTTCGCGTGATCCGTTATTTTTTATCACATATTTGGTAACACGCGGCAAGACTGACTTATACAGGAACTCAAGCAGGTCGCGGTCAGTGCCTTTCTGAATTGACTCAATCATTGATGCGGTTGTATATTTCATCCCCACTTCTTTCTTTGTTATTACAACTAATATTGTGTAAAGTAACCAAATATTAAAAAAAAATCATAATAAACTTATTTAAAAGTCATTATATTTACAGCATGCACAGGTCTTTTGCTTATATAAAATTTTTGATAACAAAATATATCCTGCATATTTTGTTATTTATCGTTATTTGTAATTGCGAAATTCCTGCAGCTGCACAAATCAGTTATCCCTTCCAGTTTTATCAGTTTTATGAAAATCTTTCCCTCTTTAATCCCTCGGCAGCAGGCATTATTGCACCCATTGAAGTGTTTGCCGGAAACCATAGTTATATAAGTTACCTTAAAGCCCAATACACCTCATGTAACGGCAATATCAGGTTTAATATGAGCAGGCGTAATTCAGGTCTTTTCAGTACTGCAGGCATAAGATTCTTAGGCTATAATGAAGGTAAATATATTGCAGGCAACAGAATTCATGCAGTGTATTCATTCCATGCACCACTTGGCCCAAAAGTTACGTTTGGCGGCGGAATTGATGGCGGTTTTTTTCACAGCAGGGTAGAAGGTACGCCTTCAACAGGTTATATCTCAAAATATGCATTTGACGGCAGCGCAGGCATAATATTATATAATCAACGCTTCCATGCAGGCCTTTCTGTAAATCAACTGGCCAACAATTTTATTAAGCCGCTGCAGGAGATTATCGTATTATACAGGCATATTAATTTCAGCACTTCATACCGGTGGAGCATTGACAGGGCAATTGACTTTTCTCCTTATACCCGTGTATGTTATCCTTTTTATCACGACTTCAGGATAGACCTTGGCAGCAGTATTTTGTTCCTGAATAAATACAGTCTGTCTTTGTCGTATCGCTTTAAGGAAATGGCTTCATTCGGAATAGGAATTAAAAACATCAGCATAGCCAACGGATTTCTCAACGCACGCATAACCTATAACACGCCTTTGCGATCAGAAATTATTTATATGTCAACAGCGGAGATTTCAATCGGGTATTTCATCCGTCGAAATTCCGATAATAATAGTTACTTTTTCAGTTTTTAATTGTAGTAATTATGACAAGATAATTATTTTTCGATGAAACGAGCCGGCAAACATATAATTAGCATGATAATACTCATCCTGTGTTTTGTATTTCGAATACAGGCCGGTGAACCTTCATGGATCGTAGTAACTTCGGAGTATCACAAAACCATGTATTTCAGGGTTGATTATATTGATGGCTTAGGCCCGCTTGAACAGGGAGATATCATCGGTGTGTTTTATAAGTACAAAGACGGGAGAGTATGCGGCGGTAAAATGGTTTGGGGCGCCGAAAACTATATGACGGTTTACCATGATACTGTTATTGATAGTGAAACAGACCTTTCCGTTACTTTTGATTTTAAAGTATGGAAAAAAAGCAAAGACTGTATTATTTATGATGTTGAGCCAACTTTTGATAAATTACCTTATTCGCCGCTGACGAATTATGACTCATTAAGTGTTATTTCATTAAAAGGCAGTTATCTCGGCTCGGGATATACAAATACTACTTTTTGCGACAACGACGGGATTGTTTCGCCAATATTGCTGCCTGAAAAAGGGATAATAACTTACTCAAGCGATTTTAAAAGAATTACATCTGCAGGCGATATTAATTTAGACGGCACTTTTTACGGAACATTTGAGATAAAATATGCTTCGGTGTATTGCCTTGAATCGCCTTCACAGGTTTTTACCATCCAGCCGTCACCAAGAATTGCTTTGCCCGAAATATTGAAATTCTGCGAAGGAGACGATTTAAAGGATTCGCTTCAAAGTTATGTATATTCAGGTGATTTCTTTGGTTATGTACAACAGGTGTCTCATTTAAAGGATAATATTTATCTGGTGGAAATAAGTAACAAATCATGTGTTACAAAAAGAGAATTTAATGCCGATGTTCTGCCGAAGCCGGCAATTACTCCGGTAATTACAGACTTGTGTGATTCGGTGATTATTGAACTTAATCACAATGGCACTGAACTGGAGTGGTCAAACGGCATGGCAAATCAGCAGAAAATAAACATTACCAATGACCAGGTATTATGGGCACGGGTCACAAATGATTATGGCTGTGTAAATACAGACACTTTCGATATAAAAATCAGGAAGATAGCAATTGCATCGCTTGAAACTGAAAATGTCGATGCAGATTGTTACACAGGTGGCGAAATTAATATCAGAAGCATAAATCTGATAAACAATGTGGGTAATTACCTCCTGACAGTGAAAAACCTTATTACAAACGAAGAATATCCGGCCGGTGACAAACTAAGGGAAGGGCGTTATAAATTAAGTGTAGCCGATGAAAGAGGATGTTCAGCTCAATGGGATACAGAACTGATTATCCTGAAGGATTGTCTGAATGACAATCCGGTATTCTCGCCGAACAGCGACGGCATAGATGATGATTATTATATTTCTTATCAGGGTACTGTTTATTTTTATGATAAATACGGCAGGTTGGTTAATAAACTTGAGTGCCCTGCTTACTGGGATGGTACTGACCGCTCAGGGCGTAAGCTTCCGCTCGGAGTTTACCTTATGGTTGCCGGTTCAGAAGTCAAAACCATTACCATTATCAGGTAAGAGAATATTGAGAACGCAATTTTACTGACAGATTTTTAGTCTTACTATGAATAAAATTTATAATTATTGGCTCTGATGACATTATTTCAGTTTCAGCATATAAATGCGGCACATTATTTGTTTCGTGTTTACTATGCAAACCGGAAAAACAAAAAGTAAGAATAACAATGAAGATAAAAAAGACACCTGAAGAAATAATAATAAAAATACCAGGCAACATTAATGAAAGTGATTTTATTGAATTAGTATCTTTTATCAGAAATAAAATATCACGATCAAATCTATATCCGGGGCATGCTTCTTCTGACAATAAGAGTCATTATAACGAACAAAACTGGTGGAAAGAAAACCAACTACTATTATAAAAAAAGGGGGGAAATTATCCCCCCTTTTTTTAGTATTACGAAAAATTACTGTACATTACTGAAGACAAGCTGTTGCGAGCCTAAACCAGCGCTGTAATTTATTTTAAGCGCACTGGCTTTACGCAATTCCTGTTTAATATCGGTAATAATCCCCATTTCGATGTTTTTATCGGCTTTAAGCGATACTGTCATCTTATTGCGTATTTCTTCGGGCATTTTCTGCCTTTCTTTTTCAACAAATTCACGGATATTTTCAACAGGCTGAAAAGCGTCATTAAGCTGTATCTGGGGCAGAGTCCCGAATTTTTTCTGCTGAGGAATCCCAACATAAATATATGTTACCTGCGACTTTTTTTCGAGCTTCTTTACTTCAGTGGCAAACGGAGCTCTGATGGTAACAAGTAATGATGTTTCCTTAAGCGTTGTTGTAATCATGAAAAAAAACAGCAACATAAAAATAATATCGGGGAGTGATGCCGTGCTTATTTTCGGTACATTTTTGGGTACTTTTTCTCTGAATGATATCATACTATTTTCCTCCTACATTTCGTGGTTCAGCTTCGGAAATACGTAACGGATAAATGGTTTCAATAGCATCGCGTCTGGGGTCATCTTCATCAAGGTCATCAAATTTTACGTTAAACTTATGTTGTGCCAACTCATTCCTAAGCTCATTATAAGCAGCTGTAAGTTCATTCTGAACTGCTATATAGGTACCATAAGATGTACCCCTGTCATTCTGCAACGAAATAACATGATATTTGGTAATCATTACCTGCCCGAAATAGGGCACATCAATGGGTTCTTTTTCAGGCAAGTCGGATTTATCGTAAGGATTTTCAATAAACTCCTTAGCTGCAGCCCGTAATTCCCTGATACTCATGAGCTGATTCTCAACCAAAAGCTGATTGTTGCGGTTTACCAATACAAGAAATACATTTCTTTCTTTGACGTCTACTTTTTCCTGTATAACATTCGGATCAGGCATTGGCGGAAGTTTCCGCAACAATCCCTTATCGGTATTCATTGTAGTTGCCACAAAGAAAAAAATCAGCAACTGAAATGCAATATCAGCCATTGATCCTGCATTCACCTCAGGGGTTTCTCTTTTTCTGATCATTTGTTAATAATGAAAGAATTAACCAAAATATTATCTGCCAAAGATGCCGCCTATTTCGGTGATAATAATCCCCAGAAAGGCAACAACTCCGAAAATATAACAGGCTTTTAATCCTGCGTCAACAAGCTTTACTGTGCTTTCAACATTGCCCGAATGATTGAGCCCCGGTATGATTTCATTGGAAGAAAATACATAAGCGAGAGCAATTACGCCAACGAAAACAAGCAAAGCTATAACAACTCCCAGAGCGCTTTTCGGGTGAGAGAATATGTTAATAATGGGGAAAGCAAGAGCCAGAACAGCAGCTATGGCTACAAATATGTATGAAAGTACCAATGCTTCATCGGTAAAATAAAATTCTTTATTTTTCAGATTAACTGAATCAGGCGTAACACCAAGCCAGAAGAACAACACAAGAGCCACAGCGCCTGTTGCAAGCAATAAGTACAGAATTATGGATGAAATTTTTTGGCTAAACATGGTTGCTTACTTTTTAAGATTATGTTTTATAAGAAGGTCAATGAAAGAAATTGAAGCATCTTCCATGCTGTTTACAATACCGTCAATCTTGGAAAGCAGATAGTTGTAAAACACCTGCAGGATAACAGCAACAATAAGACCGCCGGCTGTAGTAATAAGGGCAACACCAATAGGCTGGGCAACAACCTGCGGGCTGACATCACCATACTGGGTAATGGCGGCAAATGCGCTGATCATACCGATAACCGTACCCATAAATCCTAACATAGGCGCAATGGCTATGAACAGTGATATCCAGCTGAGATTCCTTTCGAGAAGGCCCATCTGTACACTTCCGTATGATAAAATTGATTTTTCAACAATTTCAAGGCCGTGTTCCATACGGTCTAAACCCTGATAGAAAATACTTGCTACAGGGCCGCGGGTATTACGGCATACTTCTTTGGCAGCTTCAACACCGCCTGATTCGAGTGCGTCTTCTATTTTGGTGAGGAGCTTATTGGTGTTTGTTGTGGCAAGATTAAGGTATATAATTCTTTCAATGGCAATTGCCAAGCCGAAGATAAGACAGAACAAAATTGAAGCCATAAATCCGGCGCCACCTTCAATGAATTTCGCCTTAATTTGCTGATGTAAACTTTGCTTCAGAGGAGCTGCTTCATCACTTTCGGCAGCAGCAGTGGTATCGGCTGCTACAGCTGTTATGGTATCAGTTGCCGGGGCAGCCGCACCTTGATTCTGAGCCATCAAACTTTTTGATACTCCAAAAGCAAGTATCCCAAATACCGCTATAAATGCAAAGAATTTTTTCATAATACGTTACTAATTTTTGTTATTACTGATAGTTCTTTTTATACTTTATTGATAATTAATTTTTATTGAGTGCAAACTTATTAAAATATTGATAAGATTTATAATTTTTATGTAAAATTTTAATTGTTTATTACAAAGCTTGTTAAATTTTTCGTCCGATAATACCTTTATTTCTTATGATTTGCTTATGAAAGTTTTTTAGACCTGCTATAGAATAAAATATACCCCGATCATTTATAACCAACGTAGTAATGAAAAATTTCCTCCACAGGTATAAACTCATTTTTATCTTCATGTTTGAATACTTGTATTCGGGGTACCCGGGTAAATCAGGGTTAACAAAAAAAATCCCCGTCGGTTTTGACGGGGATAGCTGATATTCGTATAATTTGTTTTTACATCATTCCGCCCATTCCGGGTCCGCCCATTGGCGGAGGAGTTTCCTTTTCGGGTTTTTCTGCAACTACACATTCTGTAGTAAGGAACATTCCGGCAATAGAAGCGGCATTTTCGAGGGCCACCCTTGCTACCTTAGTAGGATCAATTACACCAGCCTTATATAACGGCTCGTACTTATCCTCCTGGGCATTATATCCGAAATCATCCTTTCCTTCCTTAATCCGCTGAACAACAACAGATCCTTCAAGGCCTGCATTTTCGGCAATCTGGCGAGCAGGTTCTTCAAGAGCGCGTTTTACGATTGCAATTCCTGTGTTCTGATCTTCATTATCACCTTTAAGATTTTCAATAGCTTTTACAGCCCTGATGTAAGCAACTCCGCCACCGGGAATAATGCCTTCTTCAACGGCTGCACGTGTAGCACTTAAAGCGTCTTCAACGCGGGCTTTCTTTTCTTTCATTTCAACTTCAGAAGCAGCGCCCACATAAAGAACTGCAACACCGCCGGCCAGCTTGGCCAATCTTTCCTGCAGTTTTTCCTTGTCGTAATCAGAAGTGGTGGTTTCAATCTGAGCTTTAATCTGTTTGATGCGACCGTCGATGTTTTTCTTATCGCCTGCGCCATTTACGATGGTTGTGTTTTCCTTGTCAATCACAATCTTTTCGCAACGGCCCAGCATGTCCATTTTAGCCCCTTCGAGTGTGAGTCCTTTTTCTTCTGAAATAACAACGCCTCCTGTAAGAATGGCAATATCTTCAAGCATTTCCTTACGCCTGTCGCCAAAGCCGGGAGCCTTTACAGCAGCAATTTTAAGCGAACCCCTGAGTTTGTTCACAACCAGTGTTGCCAGAGCTTCGCCGTCAATATCTTCGGCAATAATCAGCAAAGGTTTACCGGCCTGTGCAATAGGTTCAAGGACAGGCAGAAGGTCTTTCATGGTCGAAATCTTTTTGTCAGACAGCAAAATGTAAGCATTTTCAAGAACAGCTTCCATCTTGTCGGGGTCGGTTATGAAATATGGTGAAATATAACCGCGGTCAAACTGCATACCTTCAACCACATCAACATGGGTTTCGGTACCTTTGGCTTCTTCAACAGTAATTACACCTTCTCTTTTGACTTTGCTCATGGCTTCAGCAATCAGTTTACCGATAGCCCTGTCGTTATTGGCTGAAACCGAAGCAACCTGTTCAATTTTTTCATTATCGTCTCCGATGGTATGTGATTGTTTTTTCAGGTCGTCAATAACAGCTTTTACAGCTTTGTCAATGCCTCTTTTAAGGTCCATCGGGTTAGCACCTGCAGTTACGTTTTTCAAACCTACGTTAACAATAGCCTGTGCCAAAACAGTAGCTGTGGTGGTTCCGTCACCTGCATCGTCGTTGGTTTTTGATGCAACTTCTTTAACAAGCTGGGCACCAATATTTTCAAACGGGTCTTCGAGCTCTATTTCTTTTGCTACTGTTACTCCGTCTTTTGTTACAGAAGGTGCGCCAAACTTTTTATCGAGAATGACATTACGTCCTTTAGGCCCTAATGTTACTTTTACTGCATTGGCGAGCGCATCAACACCTTTCTTCAGCTGCTCGCGAGCTTCGATATCAAATTTAATTTCTTTTGTTGCCATTTTTATAAGTTTTGAATTATTATTTACTTGTTATTATACAATAGCTAAAATGTCAGTCTGTTTCATAATCAGGTAGTCTTTGCCGTCAATGTTTATTTCAGTTCCGGCATATTTGCCGTATAATACGACGTCGCCTACCTTAACTTCCATTTTTTCATCCTTTGTACCAGGCCCTGCAGCAATAACAGTTCCACGCTGAGGTTTTTCTTTCGCTGAATCGGGAATAATAATTCCGCTTGCGGTTTTCTCCTGTGCTTCAAGTGGCTTAATAACCACCCTGTCGGCTAAAGGTTTAATCTTTACTTCAGACATATAAAATTATTTTTAAGTTAAACATGATTTCAAAATTCGTTTTCTCCTTTATCGAATTCCATGCCAAAACAAAAAAGTGTCAGTATATATGACATACTGACACTTTTTCTTGTAAACCCGGCTTACTCAATATATGTTATAAAGGCAAAAACTCATCAGTCTTTTTTTCCGATAGCCGAACGATTAATATTTTGTCAGATTTTTTTATAAACTAATAATTCACGAAATCCTTACAAAATCTTAATCGCTATCTTAGTCGCTAAAAGTTTAAAGACTTTATTGTGTTATATTGAAGTACTTCAGTCTTTGGTCTGTATAATATCTAATGAGGCTAATTGTTATCCTGAGGCACATCGGTAGGATACGATGGCATCTGGTCAGCCGGAATTGCTGTTTCAATGTCCTGTATTTTTGTCTGTGTGGCGCCGCCTTTATTGCGGTTAATAAACATAGTAGCCAGAATACTTAAGATAACAATTGCTGCTGCAAAACCCCATGTGGCTTTTTCGATAAAATCAGCTGTTCGCTTTACACCCATTATCTGATTTGATGATGAAAACCCCGAGGCCAGGCCGCCTCCTTTTGGATTCTGGACAAGCACAATAAGTATCAGCAAAATGCTTATAAATAAAACAATTCCAATAATTAACCCGTACATATATTTTTATTTTTTGTTTTGTTTGTTTAAATTTGATTTATGTTCTGATTATTTTTTGCTTTTTGTTTTTTCTATTTATTTTATTTATTATGATGGTTCCTGATTTTCCATCATTTTCTTAATCATGTCAATTTGGTCTGCAAAGTAAGCACTTTTTTCCGGATATTTCAAAAGTAATTTTTCATAGGCAAAGATAGCCTTGGTATAATAGCCTTGTTTGATATATATTTTGGCCAGAGTCTCAGTCAGAAATCTTTCATCTTCTTTTACACTGTCGGCTGAAATATCTTCCTGCGGCAATGTTTGGGGGTTTGGGGTAATACGCGGGCTTGCTTCAATAAACCGGTCTATCAGTTCAGTCTTGTTGAAGTGTGATTGTGCTGTAACGGGCGGCTGCTCAATTTCTTCATGATGATCAATGCCGGCACTTTCATTTGGTTTCTCATTTTCAGTTTCACTTTCACTTTCACTTTTTTCCTGTATTGCTGCTTCAGCATAGGGATCGGCATATTCTTCAGGTAACAGGCTGATGTGTTCTGAAATATCTTCACGGGCTTCGTCAGTCAGATTTTCTTCTTCTGAAGGCTTGCTTATTTCTTTGGTTTCTTCGGGTGACAAAACCATCAGAGAATCATCCAGGTCAATAAGATCATCTGTTTGCTTAATATCTGCAACAGGTTGCTCTGTAATACCGGCATCAATCAAATGCCCTGAATCTGAATCATCAAGTAATAAAATATCGTCGTCCTTTGTTGTTGACTGAAGGGTTTCTTCTTCTGCATCGGGCA
>FWPV01014615.1_pt1 | contig 11480 bp, 7 predicted proteins | sample 2228371 | NCBI WGS metagenome assembly FWPV01 (sample SAMEA103939776, study PRJEB20133) | metagenome | reverse complement strand
CCGCCAACATTATCCGTTAATAGAAAAGAGTATGAGAGAATATTCAGGCAGACTATTAAAAGTGTACCAGACTTTTAACACCAGCCAGTATAATCTGCCTGAGGGCATTGAAGCTCATCTGAGGGAATATCAGATTAAAGGTTATCAGTGGCTTATGCACTTGTATAAACATTCCTTCGGAGGCTGTCTGTCAGATGATATGGGACTTGGAAAAACATTACAGACATTGACGCTATTAAAGCAGGTGATGGATTGCGAAATTGAAAAGAATTACGGGCCGGCAACATCAAAATATAACAAACAGTTAACTATTTTTGATGCCATGCCCGCAATGACAGGCAAAATAACAGCTTCGCTGATTATAGTGCCAACATCGCTAATTCAGAACTGGCTTAATGAGATAAATAAATTTGTCCCTACAGTTAAAGCAACGGTGTATAGTGGACAAGGCCGTAAAAACTTCAGGTATTATTATGAAAACAACGAGCTGATAATTACTACGTATGGAATAGTGCGTAATGACATTGATGATATGAAACAATTCAGGTTTTTGTATGTTGTGCTTGATGAAAGCCAGATTATCAAAAATCCGCATTCAAAAACCTATAAAGCCGTGAGCCAGCTCGAGGCCAAACACAAGCTGGTACTGACCGGTACGCCAATTGAAAATTCACTGACCGACCTCTGGGCTCAGATGAATTTTTTAAATCCCGGATTATTAGGAACATATGATTTTTTCAGGAATGAATTTGTTTCAGCCATTGAAAAAAACAATGATCAGCATCAGATGCAAACGCTGCAAACAATAATAAGTCCGTTTGTTCTCAGACGTACAAAGACTGAAGTAGCTCCTGAACTTCCTGAAAAAATGGAGCAGATTATTTACTGCGAAATGCCTGAGGATCAGCAGAAGTTATATGAGGCAGAAAAGTCAAAAGTACGCAATCTGATACTTGACAATATCAGGTTACAGGGCATTGAAAAATCGTCAATTATCATTCTTCAATCATTAACCCGGCTCAGACAAATTGCCAGCCATCCTTTACTCATTGATTCAAACTACGAAGCTTCTTCCGGCAAATTCGATGTGGTTATTGATAATATTAACAATATACTGGCTGAAAAACACAAGGCACTTATATTTTCTTCTTTTGTTAAACACCTCAAACTCTTTACCGATTATTGTGATAAAAAGGAAATTGAATACAGATTACTTACAGGAGAATCCCGCAACAGACAGAACATAATCAATGAATTTCAGCAGGATGAATCAACAAGGTTATTTTTTATATCAATCAAAGCCGGCGGGTTTGGCCTCAATCTAACAGCGGCCGATTATGTGCTGCTGATCGACCCTTGGTGGAATCCGGCTGTTGAAGACCAGGCAGTAAGCCGAGCCCATCGTATCGGACAGAGAAAAAATGTATTTGTCTATCGCTTTATTACGAGTGATACCATTGAGGAAAAAATTCTCAGATTGCAGGAAAAAAAATCAAAACTGGCTAATATTTTTGAAAGCAGGGAAAATATTTTCAGAGAGATTTCAGAAGAACAGATTATGGAACTGTTTAATTAACCCGGATTAGTCATTAGGAGTCACGCGGGGCGTGACGAACTAATTACTTAGCCGGGTTTAACCCCGATTTAGATTTTGTTAGGTTTTCTTAAGAAGAAAACCTTACAAAATATTAATCGCCCGGATATCGGGAAAAAACGCTAATGAGTTTTTTGAGATTAATATTCTCCGTTGAATCAGAGTTTATTATAATTATCATACATTTAAGTTGTTGATAAACTAATTAATATGCAATCACAGGCTTATTCCGGTGTGTTTTTACCTTTATGATTCACAGGCCGGAGCCCCATTTCGCTTGCCTTTTTCATCATTAGTTCATAAGCCTCGTCAAAATTATTGCCGATATCTCCGTCGAGGATGGCATCTTTTATGGCATTTTTAATAATACCCACTTTACGGCACGGATTCAGGTTAAAAATGCTCATAATATAGTCGCCGTCTATGGGAGGCTTAAAATTGCGGATACGGTCTTTTTCTTCAATTTCAATAAGTTTCTGCCTTACCAGTTTGAAATTGTTCAGATAACGTCTTACTTTTTCATCATTTCTTGATGTGATATCTGATTCACACAGCATCATCAGATCATCAATATCATCACCGGCTTCAAACAATAATCTTCTGACAGCTGAATCGGTTACTTCATCCTGGGCTAAAACAATAGGGCGCAGATGCAGCAGAACCAGTTTCTGTACATACCTCATGGGTTCGGCCATTGGTAATTTCATGCGCCTGAATAGGCGGGGAATCATTTTTGATCCCACATAATCATGCCCATGAAAAGTCCAACCATGTTCTTCCGTATATTTTTTTGTGGGAGGTTTGCCGATATCGTGCAATAAAGCAGCCCACCTCAGCCATAATTTATCTGTTTTGGCAGCCAGATTATCAAGCACTCTGAGACTATGGTAGAAATTATCCTTATGCCCTATGCCTTTTATTTCTTCAACACCTTTCATAGCTGCAATCTCAGGCAGAATTATCTCCAGCAGCCCTGTTTTATCAAGTAACCTAAAGCCTGTTGAAGGCTGCGTCGAAAGAATAATCTTATTCAGCTCGTCAGTAATGCGTTCATACGAAACAATGTGTATTCTTTCTTTATTCCGGAGGATGCTGTTCAGAGAATTTTCTTCAATACTGAATTTGAGCTGAGTTGCAAAACGGATGGCACGAAGCATTCTTAAAGGGTCATCAGAATAAGTGATATCCGGGTCGAGCGGGGTACGAATAAGTTTCTTTTCAATGTCATTTAACCCGTTAAAAGGATCAATGAGCTGCCCGTATGTTTGTTTATTCAACGATATAGCCAGTGCATTAATGGTAAAATCACGCCTGCGCTGATCATCTTCAAGTGTCCCGTCTTCAACAACAGGCTTCCGCGAATCTTTCCGGTATGATTCCTTACGTGCCCCGACAAATTCAATTTCATAACCACCATACCGCAGCATGGCTGTACCGAAATTTTTGAATATGCTTACCGGTACTCTTTTTCCGATATGTGTGGCAACCTCTTTTGCAAGTTCAATCCCGCTACCAAGAACAACAATGTCAATATCTTCCGATTTTCTTTGCAATATGCAATCGCGCACATAACCTCCGATAACAAAGCATTGCTGCTGTTTTCTTTCTACAATTTCAGAAATAATGGAAAATATTTTATTTTTCAGACATATATTCATATATAGATATGACAATATGTTACTTTTTATGACAAAATTACTATTATTTGAACTTTTTATCCAGCAAAACGGTTAATAAGTGAAACGGTACAATATTTGAAAATATTGAAAATTATAAAACAAATAAACAGAATATTCATTTAAAATTCAAAACAATGTTAGAACATTTAACAAAAGAAACATTCCGTACAAAAGTATTTGATTTTGAAAAAAATAAAGAATGGAAGTATGAAGGCGACAAACCCTGCGTAATTGATTTTTATGCCGACTGGTGTGCGCCTTGCAGGATGGTGGCTCCTGTTCTTGAAGAATTATCGAGGGAATATAAAGGGAAGATTGATATTTATAAAGTAAATACTGAAGAAGAACGTGAATTATCATCCATGTTCGGAATTCAGAGTATTCCTTCTCTGTTGTTTGTCCCTGTTGAAGGTCAGCCGCAAATGGCTATGGGTGCATTACCTAAAGACGTATTTGAAAAAGCATTTAAAGACGTTTTCAACGTTGAGAAGGCATCATAACGTCTGTGGCATGACCGCCTTCGTTAAACAGCAAATCGATAATGCTCAGGTTTCCTAAAAAACCATGTCTTTCCTGAAATACCTGCTGGTATGCAGGACAATTAAACAGATGATCAGGTTTTATTAACCTTTTCTTCGGATGTATTGACTGTCGGTAGTCAATACATTCAGCCGGATGTTTTTCATACTTTTCGGTTAACAAAGGTTTATTTTCAATTTTTAACATTTCAAGCAAAACTTGTAAAAGTTCCATATTCAAATCGAACAGGAATTTTATCCGGTATTTTTTTTCATAAAAAGGCAACAACATATCAAAGAAATAGTCAAAATAAGGAGCATGCCGGTAAGCCGATTCTATTGATTTCCAATGTATTTTTTGCCATGGCTTTGAATAGTCTATTTTAACATCTCTTATAGGCATCCTAAAGTTGTGTTCATGAATAACAGGTACTACCAGACATTGAATGCCGTTTGCCCCGTATATATAACAGCGGTTACGGTATGACTGCTTCTGGTAGTTTTCCCATTGTTCAATACGTACTTCATCAAACAGCACAAATTTTGAAAAATATTGGATCGGACCAAGGTAGGCAGATGAAAGTAAAGCATTTCCCATTTGTTAAATTATTAATAAATTGCAAATTTTATAACTTTTATGAACTAACGAATTACTTTACCATGTATATTTGAGTTAATATTTTTTCACAACCATTTATTTCTATGTTGCGTAATAATAAATATAATATTTTATTGTGCACATTTTAAGAAAATACATTGGTTTAATTTTGCTGCTGGCTGTAGTAAATGCCTTTCCTCAGAAATGGAGGATAGACAACCTTTCTCCTGAAAACGGATTATCCCATAGCTGGGTTAGCTGTATGCTTCAGGATAAGAATGGCTTTATGTGGATTGGCACATGGAATGGCCTGAACCGTTATGATGGTTATTCATTTACCGTGTATAAACCTTCACAGGCAGATCCTGCTGCAATCAGCCACAATGTTATCAGGGCTTTGTGTGAAGATGGCAAAGGTAATATCTGGATTGGCACTGAAAACGGATTAAATTTATACAATCCGGACGCGGATAACTTTATACATTTTATTCATCATCAAAATGACAGCACTACAATCAGCCATAACTATATCATGTCGTTATTCAGCGATGGTAATAATAACCTATGGATTGGTACCAAAGGCGGAGGTTTAAACTGTATCAATTCAGACGGCGCTGTTAAACATTATTTGAGTTCTGATATCCCCGAAAGTAATCATATAAATTGCATCATTGAAGACAATATCAATAATAATTACTTATGGCTCGGTACTGAAAATGGTTTGTACAGATTTGACAAAACAACGGCAAATTTTGTTAATTATCCCATTACTTTTGAATCAAGAGTATTTAATCATGTTATTCTGACACTTTATCAGGATGAAAAAGGTGATATATATCTGGGCACATGGGGAGCAGGTCTGGTAAAATTTGAAAGAAACAAGAACCAGTTTTATTATTGCATAAATGGTACACAACCGGGGTCCAAAGACCGCCAATACACCGTTGTATTCACCATAATGCCTGATTTGTATGGTAACCTGCTGATTGGCACACGTGATCAGGGAATATATGAAATTAATACAAAAACGCTGGAAGTAAGAAATGTGAGTTTTTCATTTGAAAATGACTATTTCCGTAACAGGGTAATTAACTGCATTTACAGAGGTTCATCAGGAATAATGTGGTTAGGCACCAGATATCATGGCGTTTATAAAATGGTTCCTACCATAAAAAATTTTCATCACCACGGTTTAAAGCCTGAACATCTTGAGTATTTTGAGAATAAAGTTATTACAGCCATTGTTTTTGACAAAGAGGGTAATCAATGGTTTGGTACGCGAAATGATGGGGTAATCAGGATAGATGAAAAAACCGGCCGATTAAGTATTTATAAAAAAACAAACGGTTCAGACAAATCACTGAGCAGTGACAACATACTTGGTATTTGCCCGACTATTGAAAAAAATCAGCCAGTTTTGTGGATTGCTACTGATGGCGGAGGGATTAACAAACTGAATGCCATTACAAATCAGATTACCGTCTTCAGGTCACGGCCGGGAGATTCAACCTCACTAAGCAATATGCATGTATACACGATAATAGAATATGATGCCGACCATTTATTAATTGGCAACTGGGGGATAGGCAATCGCGGCGGGCTTGATTTATTTAATAAAAATACTGGCAAATTCATAAATTTCAGGTCATCGGCTGATGACAATTCCACCATTAGCTCGAGAATTGTTTTGAGATTATTCCGTGACAAATCAGGCACCGTATGGATTGGTACCAAAGGAGGCGGCCTCAATAAGATGATTGTTAAGAATATTGATGCAACTTCTCCTGAGGAGATTGCTTCTTTTAAATCATACCTTAATATTCCCGGCAACCCGGCCAGCCTGAGCAATAATGATGTCTTTTCTATTTATGAAGACAGAAACGGTGTATTATGGGTTGGTACAGGTGGCGGAGGTTTGAACAGATTTGACCGTACAGTTGAAACATTCAAATCCTACACACAAAAAGAAGGTTTTATCAATGATATGATTTACTGTATTCAGGAAGATAACTCCGGAAACCTCTGGCTAAGTACCAGCAATGGTATTATACGCTTTAACCCTAAGACTGAAAGCCTCAGAAATTATACCAAATCAGATGGTTTACCGTTTGATGTCTTTAATCCATGTGCAGGATATAAAACTCCATCAGGCCAGCTGTTTTTTGGCGGAGTAAATGGCTTTGCAGCCTTTTATCCCGACAGTATTAAAGAAAATCTGAGTATTCCTGATATTGTTATTACTAATTTCAGAATTGCCGGCAGAAACAAATCGTATGATGCACGGCTGTACACAAATACAGATTTGAACAAACTCAGAAAAATTACACTCCCCCATTATTTACATGATTTAACAATTGAATTTGCATCACTTGATTACACTGCGCCATTTAAAAACAGATATAAGTTTAAACTGGCAGGCTACCATGACGAATGGACAGAAACCTCTGCCGAAAGAAGATTTGCCAATTATACCAACCTTCCTGCCGGAAGGTATATCTTCACTGTAAAGGGTTCAAACAGCGATATGGTATGGAATGAAGAGGGACGATCAATTGAAATAATCATTCGGCCTCCTTTTTACCAGACTAATGGTTTTAAAATTATTTTATTCTTTATCCTTCTGGGAATTATTTCTTTTTCAATTTTTTATATTATCATCAGGTATCAACATGAGAAAATGCGTGTTGAGGAAGAGATGAAAGAGTCAATCCTTGACGAACGCAATCAACTCCGCACACTGATCGATAATATGCCCGATGTTATTTACATTAAAGACAGAGAAAGCCGTTTTATCGTTGCCAATAAAAAAGTGGCCACAGTAATGGGGTCGACACCTGAAGGTGTCATTGGTAAAACCGATTTTGATTTTTATACACATGACCTGGCTTCACAATTTTATGAGGACGAACAGACGATAATGCGCACCCGTGAACCCAAGATTAATTATGAAGAACCCGGCCTTGATGAGCAGGGTAACAGAATTATTGTTTCAACAACCAAGGTTCCGTTGGTGAACAAAGATGGAGAAGTTGTCGGCATTGTAGGCATCGGACGTGATATAACCAAGCTGAAACGTATTGAGATTCAGTTACGGAAAAGAACTGAAGACCTTCAGGAAACAAACCGTTTGCTCGAGGAACGGCAGGAAGAAATTCAGCAACAAACCGAAGAGCTTGCTGCCCAGGCAGAAAGCCTGCGTAAGATAAACGCCGAACTTGAAAGACTTAACAGGACAAAAGATAAATTCTTTTCAATTATTGCCCATGACCTTCGTAATCCTTTCCACGCAATAATCGGATTTTCAGAGCTGCTTTCAAAAGAGTACTATACCATGGATGACCAGCAGAAAATCGGTCTGCTCGAATTGATTAATGTATCATCCGAAAGCGCATTTAATTTGCTTGAAAACTTACTGCAATGGGCTCGTACACAGACCGATAAAATTAAATTTAATCCTGAAAACATTGATATAGCTGAAATAGTGAGGTCAACCATTAATTTTCTGTCAATAACCGCTGAGAAAAAACGTATTAAACTTAAAAATAAAATTGAAAATCATACCCTGGTTTTTGCCGATAGAAATATGATTACCACTGTTATGCGTAATTTAATAAGTAATGCGGTAAAGTTTACCCAAAATGACGGCGAAGTGAAAGTTAGCGCTTCAACCAAGGATGACATGATGGAGATACACGTTTCTGACAATGGTGTTGGCATGAATAAGGAAACCCTTGGAAAATTATTCCGGATAGATACCTATCATTCAACCTCAGGAACATCGGGAGAATCGGGAACCGGACTTGGATTAATTATATGCAAGGAATTTATTGAAAAACACGGCGGTAAAATAAAGGTAGTCAGTGAAGAAAAAAAGGGAAGTACTTTTAGTTTCACCTTACCCAAAGCCAAACAAGTCGAAGAATGACTTTAAGATTATAGTTTATTTATCATACTTGCCAGAAAACCGGCACCAAAGCCATTATCAATATTGACAACGCTCACACCGCTTGCACATGATGTAAGCATACCGAGCAACGCAGATAATCCGCCAAAATTAGCCCCGTAACCAACACTTGTAGGCACAGCAATTACGGGTTTATCAACCAGTCCGCCAACAATACTTGGCAATGCTCCTTCCATACCTGCTACAACAACATTTACACGAGCCTGCCTGATTAGCTTCATTTTATCGTACAACCGGTGAATTCCTGCTACGCCAACATCAATAATCCGTTCAACACGATTGCCGAAAATTTCAGCCGTAACAGCTGCTTCTTCGGCCACAGGTATGTCAGATGTCCCGGCAGCAATCACGGCAATAAATGATTCAGGAATTTTCAACTCAACTTTCTTTACAGTAATTGCCCTTGCCTTGGGATGATAAACTGCTTCGGGTATTTCTTTTTTCACTTCTTCATAAATTTCATCGCTGACGCGTGTAGCCAGAATATTGTTATTCCGGGTATTCATATACTTAATAATCTCTCTTACCTGCGCAGGAGTCTTTCCCTGCCCGAAAATTACCTCGGGATACCCTGTACGTAATTCACGGTGCGTATCAATCTGCGCAAAGCCAAGGTCTTTTAATGTAAAGTCTTTTAATAACCCTAATGCTTCATCCGGTTTTATACGGCCATGCTTAATATCTTCCAGAATTTTTAACAGTTCCTCCTGATTCATAACATTACTTTTCTATGGTTTGATTAAAACTGCCTTTACGGTATCCTTCAAGGTCAAGTGAAATAAAATTAAATCCCAGTGATTTCAGATATTCTGTTGTTTTCTCAAAGAAATTCCCGTTAAAAAAACGTGCAAACAAATCCCTGCTCATTTCAATACGGGCATCGTTTCCCTGAACTCTTACCCTCACCGGCCGAAATCCTGATTTTTCGATGAATTGTTCGGCCTTCTCAATGCGCTCAAAATCAGATTCTTCAATTAACCGGTTATAAGGTAGTCTGGTTAACAGACAGGCATAGGCAGGTTTATCCCATACCTTTAAACCCATAGATTTTGAGAGTTCGCGTATATCGTTTTTGCCGAAACCACATTCAAGCAACGGACTAATAATTCCGAGTTCATGTAAAGCTCTTATTCCCGGCCTGTAATCAGTAAGATCGTCAGCATTTGTGCCGTCAAAAACGTGATCGATACCTTCATTCCGGGCTTCTCTGAGTATGAATCCGAAAAGAATCTTTTTGCAAAGATAACAACGGTTATCAGGGTTATTTCTTATTGTTTCATGAAATGGTAAAGTAATTATTTTATGCTTTATGCTATACGTTTTACAAAAATCTTCAGCTTCGGCAATTTCCCAATTCGGAATATAAGGTGTCCGGGCTGTAATAGCCAGTACAGCTCCGTCAAGTGCATTACTGGCTGCTATTAAAAGAAACGAGCTATCGGCGCCACCCGAAAATGCTACGGCCGCATTCTTGTATTGCTTCAGATAGGTCAGCAATTCATTGTATTTTTTACTATTCTGAAAAGTATTATGTAATTCTGTATTATCCACAAAAAATCAACTTTGCCTTTGTTTAAGCTTTCAATATGAGTATTTTATATATTTATCATCGTAGTAATTTTTCAATTTCTTTATAGATCTGGTTTAATGGTAACTTTTTTTCCCGGGCAATTTTTAAGCAATCATCATATTCAGGCTTAGATTTTATTTTTCTTCCGTTATAAAAAGCCGATTTTACCTTAACTGTTCCGTATGGAGTGTCGATTGATTCGGTTACGCGCTGCAGCATCGATTTTTCAACAAAATATTTTCTCACGCCAAGTGTGCTGGTTTCTGTAAACAACAGTTCGGTAATTTTTTGTTCATTTCCTGCATCAGTTAAAACAGAAAGAATAGCGGCGGGTCGCGATTTTTTCATAATTACCGGTTTAATGCAAACATCCTTTGCTCCTGCGTCAAATAATGATTCAACAATATATTCATAAAATTCAGGATTCATATCATCAATGTTGCACTCAACCATAACTGCCTTAACAACATCAACTTCAGTATCTTTCTCATTTTCAGCTAATATTACCCTAAGCACGTTAGGGATATCCCCATCACGTGAGCCAATCCCATAACCTGTTTTGATAAGCCTGAAATCATAACTGTTGCTAAACCGGGTAACACAAGTTGCAATTATTGCAGCTCCCGTAGGTGTAGTTGCTTCAAAAGCAACATTTCCTTTGCTGACAGGAATCTGTTGTAGAATTTCTGCTGTAGCCGGCGCAGGAACAGGATAGGTACCATGTGCACATTGTACAAAGCCACTGCCAAGTTCAACCGGCGATGACATGATAAGGTCGGGTTTCAGAGCGTCAATACAAATTGCTGCACCTATAATATCAACAATAGAATCAACAGCGCCAACCTCATGAAAATGAACATCATCAACCCCTACCTCATGAATTTTGGCTTCAGCATGCGCAAGTTTTTCAAATATTTTTTTGCTTAACGATTTTACTTCAGCTGATAACCCGCTATTGTCAATAATTTTCTTAATATCTCTGAACGTCCGGTGCGTATGCTGTCCGTGATGATGACTTTCAACAGCATGGGCATGATTCCCCTGGTTTTTGTGATGATTGTGAGTATGATTATGTTCGTGCATTAATTTCACTTCAACCCTTGTACCACTGATACCTTTTCTTATATCTTTTTTAATATTCAGTTCATACCCCTCAAGTTTCAGTTTAGCAAGTTCGGTTTTGAGATATTCTTCATCAACTCCCAGATCAATTAAGGCACAAAGGTTCATATCTCCTGATATTCCTGCAAAACAATCATAATATAGTATTTTCATCATTTCTTAAATTCTTAATTCTTCATTCTTTATAATTATTTGTTCTCCCCCGTAACCATATAGTCTTTATCATTAATTCCTCTCATTCAGGTATCAGAACTTATATCCAAGTTTTTTTCATGAAAATTACCAGGGTTAATATTTTAATTACGAAAATAATCATAATTTCCCAAAACATCAGAATCATGTATTTTTTATAAATATATATCAATGTCGTTTAATTAAGGCAAAAGTACAATAAAATTGTTGATATTGTTAATATAAAGTTCTTTGACGTAGTGT
>FWPV01014611.1_pt1 | contig 11480 bp, 12 predicted proteins | sample 2228371 | NCBI WGS metagenome assembly FWPV01 (sample SAMEA103939776, study PRJEB20133) | metagenome | reverse complement strand
GAATTCTCGAAAAAGAGGATGTGGTTTCAGTGGTCTGCTCTTAAACTCCGGATGAAACGTCGCTCGCTTCGCTCGCTCCCTGAGGAAACCTTCCGGTTTCCTTAGTATTCCTTCTCTCAAAAACAGATAGGAAAAATACTTTTCCCTATAACCCTTTTAATTTCATCCACGGGCCCTAAGACATGCTGCAACGAATTCTCGAAAAAGAGGATGTGGTTTCAGTGGTCTGCTCTTAAACTCCGGGTGAAATTGTGTCCCAACAAAAAATGGATGATCTTTTAATTCTATTATCTCTACTAACTTGTTATCCGGCGAAGTGCCGGCAATCAATAATCCTGCCTTCTCAAACTGTTCGCGATAAGCATTATTAAATTCGTATCGGTGGCGATGGCGTTCAGAAATATTTTTTTGGCCGTAAGCTTTATAACTTAAAGACTTTTTATTCAAAACACATGGATATGCTCCAAGACGCATAGTTCCGCCGTATTTTTTATTTTTAATCAGTTCGTTTTGCTCTTCCATAATATGAATAATCGGATTTGTTGTTTTCGGATTGATTTCCGCAGTATTGGCGTCCACAAGGCCGCAAATATTTCTCGCAAATTCCACCACAGCCATCTGCATGCCATAGCATAAACCAAAATAAGGAATTTTGTTTTCTCGACAATATTGGATCGCCTTAATTTTTCCTTCCACTCCCCTTGAACCAAAACCGCCAGGAACAATAATTCCGTCAAGTTGCTTTAATTCTTTAAGTTTAGTTTGATTTCTTTCATACTCTTCAGAATTGAGCCAGGTTAAAATTGGTTTACGGTTGTGCGCCCAAGACGCGTGTTTAATTGCCTCAATCACTGAAATATAAGCATCAGTTAGCACAAAATTACCAGTAGTAAAATATTTTCCCACAATCCCAATGCGCACCTCTTCTTTCGCTGTTTTAATTGTTTTGACCATTTTTCGCCACTCTGCTAAATCTTTCTGTCTCGCTCTCATATAAAATTTTGAGAGTATTCTCTGTCCCAATTGTTCTTTTTCAAAATTTAACGGTACTTCGTAAATTGAATCTATGTCCGGCGCGGAAATAACATCACGTTTATCTACATTGCAAAAAATGGAAATTTTTCTTTTTCTCGGCTCATCAAGCGGCTGCTCAGCTCGGCACAAAATAAAATCCGGCTGAATTCCGGCAGAATTTAAAAGTTGAGTTGCTTGCTGGGTCGGCTTGGTTTTCATTTCCCCGATTTTTGAAGGAATGGGCAGATAACTCACCAAAACAAAAAGGACGTCCTGTGGACGCCGCTGATGCAGCATTCTTGCTGCTTCTAAAAATAAAACATTCTGATATTCGCCGACTGTGCCGCCGATTTCAACAATGACAAAATCTGCTTTTGCTTTTTTCGCTGCCCGGCGAATTCTCCTGATTACTTCTTCTGGCACGTGAGGCACGACCTCAACGCAACGGCCGCCGTATTCTAAATTTCTCTCCTTTTGAATAACGGCCTGATAAACCCGGCCGGTGGTCATGTAGTTATCAGAGTAAATATTCGTGTCTAAAAATCTTTCATAATTGCCGATATCTTGATCTGTTTCGTCGCCGTCTTCAGTGACAAAAACTTCCCCGTGTTCAACCGGGTTCATAGTGCCGGCGTCAACATTGATGTATGGGTCAATTTTCACGGCCGTCACCCTAAAACCCTTGCTCTGCAAAATTTTTCCTATCGAGGCAGCGGCGGTTCCCTTACCAACTCCAGACATTACGCCACCGACAACGAAAATGAATTTAGTCATATAACTTAAAACTTATAACTCAGTAACCTGAAACTCAAACTCAAATATTGAGCTACAAGTTACACGCTAAAAGCTACAAGATTATTTTTCTTCCATCACCCTCACCAAAACCTTCGCCTCTATCTCATTCCCTAATTTTACCACAATTTCGTGCCCGCCAACAGTTTTAATCGGTTTATCTAACTTAATTTGTCCGGCGTTAATTTCGAAACCGCTTCTTTTTAAAGCAATAGCCACCTCCTGGGCTCCGACCGAGCCATAGAGTTTTCCCCCTTCACCCACTTTTGCCTTAATTTTTATTTCAATGCCAGACAAATCTTTGGCTAATTTTTGCAATTTTCTCTTTTCACTTTCTGCTTTTTTAGCCGCTGCCCGTGCTTCTGCTTCTCGGCGCGCCATTTCAGCAGGAGTCGCTAATTTTGCCAGACCTTTTGGTATCAAAAAATTGCGGGCATACCCTTCGGCCACTTCTTTAACCTCCCCAGCTCTTCCGACCTTATCCACAGTTTTTAATAAAATCACCTTCATATTTAATACACATCCCTACATTATAACAAAAAAAAGAAAAAATATATAATCGGATAAAATTTTATCGCCACAGCAATGACAGGACAACGCCCTGTAATTTATCATACACATCGCAAAGACCTTTGACAGAAAGTGAAATTTTTCCGGAATAAATCATAACTATTTTAACTTTTCTGTATACCAATCAACTGTCAACTTTAATAATTTTTGAAAAGTATTACTCTCCTCAAAAAGGTGTCCAGCGCCGGGAATTTCAGAGAATCGTTTTTCTGTTTCTAAAACCTCAAAGAGTTTTTCACTCTCGTCTTTTACTTCGTCAAGTTCGCCAACAATAACAAAAACTGGAATCTTTATTTTATCTAATTCCGCCCAATCAAGTAAGACGCGGGCACTACGGACAACGATTGTTTTTATGCGAGCATCCACCGCAGCAAGCCGCAAAGCGGCCGTCGCGCCAGTTGAAGAACCATTAACGCCAATTCTTTCTTTATCAATTTCTGGCTGAGTCTCTAAAAAATCCAAAGCGCATTTTAAATCATCAGTATGTTTGACCCATGTTTCGTCAGCAAAAATTGCTCGCTCGGAAAAATCAAAAAGCAAAGAGGCAATACCTTGTTTTTGAAGCGCCATGGCGATCTCACGATTACGTGGGCTTTTGTGGTTGCTATAAAGTCCATGAGCAAAAGCAACAACTGGAAACGGCGACGCGCCGTCAGGCAGAAATAAATCGCCGGCTAATTCTACACCTTGGGTATTTTTGAAAGATATCTCTTTAATCATATTTACTTATTTATTATCATTTTATCACCTAATTTATTCTAATACAAACCTAAATTTCATCTTTCCATCATAAAAAAATAATATAATAAAGATTAGAAAAAAGATTGGAAAATAAAATAAATAATAAATATATGATGGATCAAGATTTGTGCTACTGCGGCGAACGGGCTATCCGCGGCGAAGGATTATTGCGTAATACAATGTCATGTCCTGCCTGCGGCACTGAATGGGAAATCACCCACTGCTGCGCCTGCCGTGCCTGCAACTGGTATCTTTGCGCCAAATGCGGTGCCCATGAGCCTGATTGCACAAGGACAATTCAGACGCATATAAAAAATGCTAACTATTATCATAGCCTGCTGTTTTAAATTTTTGGATAAATTAAAAAAGAGGCGCTGAGCCTCTTTTTTTAATTTTACTACTTACTTCTTCAAAATTTCCATTGCTTTATCTAACTGAGGATCACGATTATTTTCGTAATCTGCCGCCGTTAAATCAATTTCCTCGTCGGGAACAATCCCTTCACCTTCAATTAATCTCCCTTTTGGCGTTAACCACTCTGCGACAGTAATCTTAACCGACGAACCGTCCGGCAAAGTTTCTAAATTTTGCACTGTCCCCTTACCAAAAGTTTTTTTACCAACCAAAATCGCTTTGCCGTAATCCTGAAGAGCGCCAGCTAAAATTTCCGAAGCCGAAGCAGAGCCTTCATTTATCAAAACTACTGTTTTTAAATTCTGCAATCTGGCAAGACCGCTTGATCTGTGTTCTTTTCTTTTACCGTCCTGTGATCGCTCAATGACAACAACGTCGTTCTCAATCCATTCACCACCAATTTCAACCGCTGTGTCTAAAAACCCGCCCGGATTATTTCTTAAATCCAAAATTAATCCTTTTGGATTTTTAGGCAAAAGTTCAATAATTGCCTGGTGAAATCTTCCGCTCGTGTCTTCGTTAAAATGATTGATTTCAATATAAGCAATTCCCTCTTTTATTTCCCACTTGACGCTGATAATCTCAATTCTGTCTCTTATGATTTTAATATCCTGCGGCTTATCCCAATTTTCCCGCCAAATCGTTAAAGTCACTTCCGTGCCTTTTGGTCCGCGGATAATACTCACGGCATAATCTAAAGCCATATCAGTCGTATCGCGACCATCAATGGCTAAAATTTTATCTCCGGCTTTAAGACCAGCCCGCTCGGCTGGTGTTTCTGGGAGAGGCGCAATGACCGTGAGCTGCTTATTTTTAATGCCGAGCTCTGCACCAATACCCTCAAAAGCACCAGAAAGTTCCTGCTCAAATTTTTTTGTCATTTCAGGATCAAAAAAAACTGAATATGGATCCCCTAAGGCGGAAACAATGCCGCCGAGCGCTCCATAAAATAATTTTGTGTCAGTCACTGGCTGTCTGATATACTCTTTTTTTACTAAATCCCAAACTCTCCAAAAAAGATCAAAATTTATGTCTTTTGATAAATGCTCTGGCAATTTTTCTCTATTATCAACCTTTCCGCCTAAGAATTCTTTTTCTACTTCAATTCTTCCCTGTTTGCCGCCCAAAATCAGTCCGCCTAAAAAACTCCCCAGCATCAAAATCACGACCACATAAACGATCGTGTACTTAAAAAGAAATTTATATTTTTCAGAAAGTTTAAAAACCATACTTCAAAAAATTTCTAATTACTAATTCCTAATTTCTAACAAATGTCTAATAATTAAATAATAACTAAAAACATTTTAGAAACTTTAACATTAAACATTGGGATTTTGTTAGACATCAGAAATTAGGAATTTGACATTTTTCCCCCGCTACACTCTTCTAATTTTCGCTCCCAATGCACTCAATCGTTCTTCTATCCTCTCATACCCGCGATCTACTATTTCTGCCTCATTAATTATTGTTTCCCCTGCGGCAAGAAGGCCAGCAATAATTAAAGTCGCTCCAGCCCTTAGATCAAAACTTTTTATTTCCTGCCCATAAAGCGGAGTTGGGCCAGTGATGACCACACGGTGTGGATCAGCCACAATAGCATTAGCTCCCATTTTTATTAATTCTCCTACGTAGCCCATTCGGCCCTCAAACATTGGGTCTTGAATTAAGGTTGTTCCTTGGCACTGGGTGGCGAGTACGCCAAAAGGCGCCTGCAAGTCAGTCGGAAAACCAGGGTATGGAAGCGTCTGTAAACGAAAAGCGCGCAAATCAGCCGACGGTTTTATCTTCAAAAAATTATTGCCTACTTCAACTTTCACCCCTGCCTCTTTTAACTTGAGCAAAATAATATCCAAATGTTCTGGCACAATATTTTGAATTTCAACTTCGCCGCGCGTTACGGCCGCAGCCACAGCAAAAGTGCCAATTTCAATTTGATCAGGAATTAAATTATGGCGCGCCCCGTGCAGTTTCTCAACCCCGTCAATCACTAAACGATGGGTTCCAGCGCCACTGATCTTAGCGCCCATGCTATTTAAAAATTTTATCAAATCCTGAACATGCGGTTCGGCCGCGGCTAACCGTACCTCAGTTTTTCCTTCTGCCAAACTCGCAGCCATCACTAAATTTTCAGTTGCTGTTACTGAAAATTCTGGTAAAATAACAAGTGAACCAACAAGCCCGCTTGTCTCTAAATGAAAATTGCCATTTTCTCTCTTTACATTTGCTCCCAACTTTTCCAGCGCATAAAAATGTGTGTTTGGCGGACGATTACCGATAATGCAGCCGCCCGGCTCAGGAATGGAAACTTTTTTAAAACGGGCTAAAAGAGGTCCCAAAAGCAAGATTGATGAACGCATACTTTTAACAGCTTTTTCATCCAATGATTTGATATTAGCGTCTCGAGTGCAAATTTTCACTTCATGATCACCAGTCCACTCAACTTGCGCCCCTAAACTCGTTATAATTTCAAGCATCCGCATCACGTCGGAAATTCTCGGCACATTCGAAATAACGCATTCCTCATCAGTTAGAAGAGTGGCGGCAATAATTGGTGTAGCCGCATTTTTCATCCCAGATGCTTTAATTGTACCTCTGAGTGGCTGACCGCCAGTAATAATAAATTTGGACATATTATAGTATTTTAGTTATTTTTGCGAAAAAAGCAAGGCCTATAAAATGATAATGAAAATCAAGAATATAAATAATTAAATCCTAAATTCGAAATCCGAAACCCGAAACAAATCCAAATGTTTAAAATCCAAATGACCAAAACTTGAGTTTAAAATTTTGAGAATTTGGATTTTGAATTTAGTTTCGAATTTCGATATTCGGATTTAGAGTTTTAAAGTTTTTAAGTTTGCGTTTTTAATTTTTTATCTTTTGTTCTTTATTTTGAAATATGACTCTTCGTTCTCGCCGCATAATCTATATAATTTTCATTTTATTATTTCTTGTCATAACCCCGACTATTATTCTTTACACCACAGGGTATCGTTATGATTTTAGAAAACACAAAATTCAAAAAACCGGCATTCTAATTTTAAAATCAAAACCAGAGGGCGGACAAATATATTTGAATAATAAATTCAGGAAAGAAGTCACCCCTGCTAGAATCGCCAATCTCTTACCGGGCGACTATGCAATTAAAATAGAAAAAGAAAATTATTATCCTTGGGAAAAAACCCTTCCTGTTCTAAGTCGCCTTACTACTTTTGCAGAGAATGTTTTTCTTTTTAAGAAAAGTTTGCCCGCTAAAATTTTGGACGGCGAAATTGATTCTTTTCTTCTCTCGCCGGACAAACAAAAGATGGTTTATCTTCAGACAATTGATACGGGCAAAGAAATTTGGCTTTTGGATTTAAAAACTTCTAAAAAATTTTTGCTTTACCGCTTGCCAGAAAAGAACAATCAACACCTTGATTTTGAATGGAATGAGACAAGCCAAAAAATTTTAATTTTCAGCGGAAGCGAAAACTCTAAAATTTCAAAATTTATTGTCTTGAACGTAGAAACGCAAGAAGCGTCTGTATACCAAAATCTCGAAGAATTTTATTTTGAATTTAAGGGGCTAAATAACAAATTGGTAAAACCTGAACAATTAAATGATTTTATTCTTATCCCAGACGTTCCCCAAAAATTTTTTGCCACGCTGAACAAAAAAGAACAACGTCTTACTGTCAAAAATTCTGATTCTGGATATACCATCTTTCAAACTAAGGCTGAAGGTGCCGCTTGGCTGAAAAATACTGGCAAAATGCTTTATTCCAAAGATTTCGAACTCTGGATTTATGACCTCTATACCAACCAAGAAAATCTTATCACTCGTTACGGCCAAGAAATAAAAAAATCTCTTTGGATAAACGACAATTATATTTTAATTTTATTGGACAACACTCTAAAAATAATTGAATTGGACGAACGAGACAAAAGAAATGTGATTGACCTTGTTACCCTCGAATCAATTGATGATTTTGATCTTGATACAGAAAAACAAAAAATTTATTTTACGGGAATAATAGGAAACAAAAAAGGAGTTTTTGAACTCCAATATTAAATAAAATCATCGTCAACAATCCAAAACAATAAATTTCTATCAGTTTCTATCAATTTTCTACAGGTTTCTGAAACTCATAGAAACTTACTCACTTGCTGCCCTCGCTCGCGAAACTTGTAGAAATTTTTGTTATAATTCTACCACTGAATTATCTCCAATAATCAATTTATTCCCGAGGGGCAGACTGTCAATTGACGAAGCAATAGTGGCGTTATAACCAACCAAACTATCAACGATTCTTCTTCCGCATTTTATTTCCACATTATCAAAAATTATTGAATGTTCAATTTCAGTGTTTGAAATTTTGGCATTATTGCCAATTGAAGTGTAAGGGCCAATATAACTGTCGGTTATCATACAATTTTTGCCAATAACTGCCGGACCGCGGATCAAAGATTTTCCACCAACAAATGTTCCCTTCTCAATTTTTACTTTTCCTTGGACAACCACTCCTGGGGCAATGTTTGCCTCGTTTTTTGTATCTGATAAATCGTGCAAAATTAATTGATTACCTTCAAGCAAATCTTCCGGTTTTCCAGTATCTTTCCACCAGCCAGTAATTTCCTCGTACCCAACATTAAAACCTTTTTCTATTAAATATGTGTTAGCGTCAGAAATCTCGTATTCGCCGCGCGGCGAGGGCGGGATATTTTCTACGGCTTCAAAAATATGCGGGTCATAAATATAAATCCCGGTTTGGGCCAAATTGCTTTTTGGCTGAGCTGGCTTTTCTTCAATGCGGAGCACTTTGCCATCCTGGATGACCGGCACGCCAAATCTTTCTGGATCAGGTACTTTAGCAAAAGCCAAGAGAACATTGAGTTTATCACTCATAAATTTCTCCACAAATCTTTTGATACTTCCTAAAATAATATTGTCGCCAAGATAAAAAATAAAAGGCTCATTACCCAAAAAATCTTTGGCATTACGGACAATATGGGCCAAACCTTTTGGCCCGCCTGCTTGCTCAATATAAGTAATTTTTAAACCCCAACGGCTTCCATCGCCAACTACTGGCTGAATTTCTTTCTCTCCCGGGTTGATGTTGATTCCCACTTCTCTGACGCCAGTCTCTGCCACTTTTTCCAACGCATAAAAAAGCATTGGCTTGTTAGCAATGGGAATCAAATGTTTGTTGGTGGTGTAAGTAATCGGCCTTAGTCGTGTCGCACGTCCTCCAGCAGTGATCAATGCTTTCATAAACAAATTCAAAATTAAAAATGAAAAAATCTAATTCTTAATTTCTAATTTCCTAATTCATGTAAATAATCGGCAAGCGCCTCTTCCCACCTTCGCATTGGCGGAAGTTTTGTATTCAAAAGTATTGAATATTTCGGCCTCTTGGCTGGCCGCGGAAATTTGTCTGCTCCCACTGGTATCAATTTAACATTTTTACCAGACATTTCAAATATCCTTTTGGCCCAGCCATACCAAGTGCAGGCGCCAGAATTTGTTACATGATAGATGCCAAACGGCTTTTTCCACTCAATAATTTCGCGAGTCCTCCTGGCTAAATCTCGCGCATAGGTTGGCGAACTAACTTCCTCATCAACTAATTTCAAGCAATCTTTCTCCTCAGCCAATTCCAAAACTACATCAACAAAACTTTTCTTCGCTCCTTCACTTACCGCCGGTTTTCCAAACAATCGCGATGTTCTAATCAAATAGTATTTTAAATTTTGAATTTTAAATTTTGAATTTTGAGTTTGTTTCGAATTTCGAATTTCGAATTTCGAATTTATCAATAATTGTTCTCCCAACCACTTTGACCTCGCATACACACTTTGTGGATTTGGCACATCATCCTCTTTATAACCATCCATCTTTGTTCCACTAAACACATAATCTGTGCTGTATTGAACTAAAATCGCGTCAACTGCCATGGCTGCCTCGGCCAGATTTCTGACTGCATAACCATTCACTGCTTCAGCAAAATCTTTTTCCCCCTCCTCAATTTTATCAACTGCGTTATAAGCCGCAGCGTTAATAATAATTTTCGGACAAACAATCTCTCCCTCTCCTCCAAAGGAGGAGTTGGAGGGGGATTTTATCTTCCACCTCACCTCGTCTCGTTTTGTAATATCAATTTCTTCTTTGTCCCAAGCCAGAACTTCATAGTCATGTTCACTAAATTCCCTTACCAATGCCTGACCCAACATACCTTTTGCTCCAACAACCAAAATTTTGCATTTTACGTTTTGCATTTTATTTAATGTGATGCCAAATATTGCCTCAACGGTTCTAGAAGGTTTTCTCTCTCGACAATTTTTCTTGCCGTACTCGTTTTAATTCGTTCTGCCCTAACAAGATTTTCTCTGATATTTTTCTTGATCAGTTTTGACCCTTTATGAAATTCAATAGCTCTTTGTACGCCGATCTCGCCAAGTAAATCCAATTTATCTGCATCGCGCAGAATATTTGCTAAAGAATAGGCCTCTGCTTTATCATCTCCATGATATCGTATGGCATAAAGTATTTCCTCCTTTTCTCCGGAAGTTAAAACATCAAATTTTTTTTGGGTAAACCACTCTTTAACCAAAAGATAAGACAATTCTTGATGTCTAATTCCTTCCTCTTTCCTGGCGGGAGAGGATAAAGATGAGGGGAAAATCTCCCATTCAGGCACCCGACCCACATCGTGTAAAAGTACGGTCAATTCTGCTAAAAATATATCCTACCCCTCTTCTTTAGCAATCTTTTTTGCCCATCCAACCACTCGATTTGCGTGGTTCAAACCATGGGCCGGAACTGGAAAATCTTGAAAAAGATTTGCCACCCTTTGTCTAACAAAATTTAAAAACGCCTCTTTGTTCATAAAGTAATTATCTAACCTTACTAAAATTACCCCTTTTTGTCAACTTAATGTACAACTAACTTGACAATAAATCCGCGGCCGCGGATTTATTGCACGTTCAAAGAAACATAAATTTACAGGTTCTCGAGGCGGCCTACGGCTACAGACTTGTCCTCGGAGAAATAAAAAAATACACCGTTTCGAAGCGTTTCACGCTTCCAGGTACGGTGTTGAACCTGTTTTCCTCCTTTTTGCCTCCTTGTTCTTGTCGCGAAGACTGTGGCCGATTACAGCCCGGCCTTCCGCAAGGCAGCGAGAGCCATGCCATCCTCGGTCTTGGCTACAAACTCATCTAGCTCCATCCACTCGCCGCCGTCCTCAGCTTCGAGCCGGACGACAACCACTCCGACCTTGCCGGTCATGCGCGCCGAGTCAGGACGAAAGTAACCAACGGGCTCGGCCGTTGGCACTTCGCCCTTGGAAAGCGAGCTGCGGTCGGCTTCCAAGACCTCCCGACCGGCACCCGGACGCCACGGCCGCACCACCTTGATCCTAGTGCCACAGACCTTGAGAGTCACTACGCCGATGACCTTGTCCGGATCACCGCCCTCTCGGAAGAGGAGCGGCTGAATCCACTTCTTGCCGCCTTCAGGCCCGACCTCGCAAACTCCGACGGCAAAAAACTTGCCGTCGGCCCGCTCGAGCCGCCTCGTGACAGGATTCCACTGCCACCCACCGCCAAGCTCTTGCACTTCTACCATTTCTTCCTCCTCCTTTGCCTCAGTAGATGATGGCCACCTTGGCCATCCTCTTTGGCTACTTCTAAATTAACATGGGGGGTAAAATGTCAACCCCCTTGAGAAGAGGGTTGGGAAAAAATTGTATTCAAGGGGGCAGTCCTTCAACCCGGAGGACTTTCTTGTTTTGCCAAAAAGCAACGGATAACAATCCTTGCCATCGCCTACAGAATTTTTACAATCTTTTCACGATCTTGGAAAGATTGTAAAAAACAAAAAGCGGCGCTGTAGCACCGCAATCCAAAACCTGGCAGCCGCTTTGGATTCGGGGCGATCGAAAAACGGCGCCGTGGCGTCGCAATCC
>FWPV01014610.1_pt1 | contig 11482 bp, 14 predicted proteins | sample 2228371 | NCBI WGS metagenome assembly FWPV01 (sample SAMEA103939776, study PRJEB20133) | metagenome | reverse complement strand
TCCGATGTCAGCCGCGTCGCCCAACGCCTCCTCGCCGCGGTGCCGCCGGAGCAGCGCGCCATTGCCGAGGTCGCCACTGAGGTCGCCGCCACGCTCGGCCAACGCCTCTTCATCGTCGGAGGGGCCGTTCGCGATCTCTTCCTGGGCCTCCCCATCACGGACATCGACATCGCCACCTCCGCCCCCCTGGAGCGGGTGCTCCAACTCTGGCCGGACGCCAAGCCCGTGGGCAAGCCCCCCCTCCAGACCGCCCTCCTCCAGTGCAGGAGCATCCCGGTCGAATTCTGCTCGTATTGCGGTTTCAGCCTCGAGCGCGACCTGGCCCGGAGGGACTTCACCGTCAACGCCATGGCCATGACCCGGCTGGGAACCCTCGTGGATCCCATGGGCGGGGAAAAGGACCTCACCCGCCGGCGCCTGCGCTTCAACGGGAAAGCCGCGGACCGGCTGGAAGAAGACCCTGTCCGGGCGGTCCGGCTTTTCCGATTTGCCGCCACCCTCCCCCTTTTCACCGTCGCCCCCGATTCGGAGTCGGCCTGCCGCGATCCGAAAGTGGGGAGGGACCTGGCGCGCATCCCGGGGGAACGCATCGGCCGAGAACTCCTGAAGGCCCTGGAAGGGGACATCGGCCTTTTCCTCGACCTTCTCAACGGGACCGGCCTGCTCGGGATCGTCCTGCCCGAAATCGAGGCCTTGAAGGGAATCGAGCAGGATCCCGAAAAACATCCCGAGGGAGACGCCTACCTCCACACCCGCCTCTGCCTCGGCACCGTCCAGAAGCTGACCGGCGACCCTGCGACCCGGGCCGCGGCCCTCCTCCACGACGTGGCGAAAGCCCGCGCGAGGAAGGGGGAAACCGGGACGGCCGCCTTTGCGGGACACGAACAGGACGGAGCCGACCTGGTTCGGGCGATGGCCTGCCGCTGGGCCTGGCCCCAGGACTTCTCCGAAACCGTCACGAGCCTCGTGCGGTGGCACCGGATTCCCACGGCCGCATGGCCCTCTGACGGACTCACCCGCCAGATCCGGGCCTACGGGGGGAAGTGGCTCGAACGCCTGTTTGTCCTGGGCTATGCCGACGTCCTTGCCGGGAGCGGCCGGCTCATGCCGTGGATGGAGAACCGGGCCCGGGCCCTGGCCGCCTTGTTCCGCCTGGAACAGGCCGGCCGCCTCCTGGACGGCCGGGAAGTCATGGAACTTTTGGGGCTGCCGGAAGGACCCCGGGTCGGTGAGATCCTGGCAAGGCTGGACGAGGCCGTCGCGGACGGCGAAGTGGCCACGCCCGCTGAAGCCCGGGCCTGGCTGATCCGAAACCGGGCCTGACCGATGCTCCGGCCGGATAGACCCAGTTGAAAGGAGAGAACCGCCATGCAGGCGATCCGCGTTCACGCACCGGGCCCCGCCGATGTCCTGAAACTGGAGGAAACGCCCCTCCCGGAACTTTCCGAGGACGAGGCGCTGGTCCGGCTCCGCGCAGCCGCAGTCAATCACCTGGACATCTGGATGCGCCTGGGTTCGGTCTTCGCCCCCATGCCCATCACGCCGGGGAGCGAGGGTGCCGGCACGATCGAGGCGGTGGGAGGCCGGGTGAGCGAGTTCAGGAAAGGCGACGACGTGATCGTGACCCCCTGGATCTTCCCGGACCGTCCCTACACCGATCCGCCCAACCTGTCCGTGCGGATTTTCGGGGTCACCCTTGACGGGTGCTATGCCGAGTTCGTCGCCGCACCCGCAAGCGCCCTGCTTCGCAAGCCGGCCGAACTGACCTTCGAGGAGGCGGCATCCCTCGTCCTCACGGGAACGACCGCCTATCGGACGACGATCACCCGGGGCAACCTGCAGCCCGGGGAAAGCGTCCTCGTGGTGGGAGCCACCGGCGGGATCGGCATTGCGGCCGTCCAGCTGGCTCACTCCGTGGGCGCCCGGGTCTTCGCCACCACCAGGGATCCCCGAAAGGGAGCCCGGCTGTACGGAATGGGAGCAGAGGCGGTCATCGACTCCGGCAGCGACTTCTCCGCGGAAGTCCGCCGCCTGACGGGAGGACGTGGCGTCGACCTGGTCCTGGAAACGGTGGGAAAAGCGACGTGGGGACGCAGCGTGGCTTCCCTCCGGCGAGGGGGGCGCATCGCTTTCTGCGGATCCACTTCGGGAGCGGAAGTCCACGTGAACCTGCAGGAGATCTACCGCAAGGAGATCACGGCTTTCGGAACGTACGGGGGAACCCCGGAAGAAATCCGGAGGGTCCTGCGCCTCGCCGAGGAAAAGCGCCTTCGGCCCGTCATCGACACCGTCATGCCCCTCCGGGATGCGGTCCTCGCCCACGAGCGGATGGAGAAGGCGGAACACTTCGGCAAGATCGTCCTCGCCCCCTGAACCGGGGCGCGAAAGCCGCCTTCAGGCCGCCCTGCGGCCTTCCAGGATCGAGAAAAGGCAGAAAAAGAACGCTCCCACCAGGATGATGGCGGCGCCGGAAGTGAGGTTGTAGCGGTAGGAAAGGTCCAGGCCAAGGAAAATGAAGAGGGCGCTCCAGGCGGAGGAAACCGCCATCATGGAAGCGAGGGAGCGGCAGGACTTCTCCGCCAGGGTCGGGGGAATGGTGAGCAGCGCGATCACGAGGATGAGTCCCACGGCATGGATGGCGACCACCGTCCCGGCGGCCACCAAAAGCAGCAGCAGTTTGTAGAGGGCCGAAACGCGCACCCCCCGCGTAGCGGCAAAGTCCGGGTCGTAGGAAAGGACCAATAGGTCCCGGTATTTCAGCCCCACCGCCGCCGCGACGAGAAGCGTCGTCCCGGCCATCATCCACAGTTCCCGTGAACTCACCGTGAGGATGCTGCCGAACAGGAGGCTCATGATGTCGGCCCTGTAGCCGGGGGACAGGTCCACGAAGAGCACCCCGAGGGCCATCCCCACCGCCCAGAGGACACCGACGACGGGATCGGCGCGGGACCGGTCTTTCGCCGTGAGGGACGCCAAAAGAGCCGCCATGGCGAGGCTGAAGCCCATCGCGCCGAAGAACGGGGAGAATCCGAGGAAAAGGGCGAGCCCCACCCCCCCGTAGGCGGAGTGGGCGATCCCCCCGGCCAGGAAGACCAGGCGGTTGGACACCACGAGGGTGCCGATGATCCCGCAGGCCAGGCTGACCCACAGGCCCGCCAGCAGGGCGTTCCTCATGAAGGCGAACTGCAGGGCTTCAAGCATCCTTTTTCCCCCTTACCGTTTCGGGGTTTTCGTGCTGCTGCAGGACGCGGTGAGGAATCCCGTGCGCCACCAGCTCGACCGGGCAGCTCCCGTAGGCCGCCTGGACCATTTCGCCCGTCAACTCGGCCCGGTCGTGGTGGTAGAGCCGGCGGTTGACGCAGGCCACCGAGGTGGCGCAGCTGGCGACCGCCGTCAAGTCGTGGCTCACCATGACGATCGTGAGGGTGCGGTTCAGTTCCCGGAGGATCTCGTAGAGAGCCGCCTGGGTCTGCAGGTCCACGCTGGCCGTGGGTTCATCGAGGAGCAGCAGGGCAGGCTGGACCGCCAGGGCCCTGGCGATCGCCACCCGCTGCCGCTGCCCCTGGGAAAGCTCGCCGATCCGCTTTCGCCGGAGGGCAAGGATCCCCAACCGGTCCATGGCGCTTTCAGCGGCAACCCGGTCCTCCGGGGAGGGGCTCCAGGACTTCCTTCCTCCCTCGAACCGTCCCATGAGAACGACATCCTCCACCGAAACGGGGAAGCCGCGGTTGGCGCTGACGTCCTGGGGGACGTATCCCACCCTGCAGACGGTTTCCTGCGGCGGACGGCCAAAAAGCAGGACCGTGCCCGCCTGGGGCTTGAGAATCCCCAGGATGACCCGAAGCAGCGTGCTCTTGCCCCCGCCGTTGGGCCCGAGCACCGCCAAAAACTCCCTGGGCCTGACCGCAAGGGAAACGCCGTCCAGGACGGGATCGGACCCGTTGTAGGAAAAACGGACATCCTTCAGTTCGACGTCGAACTTCGGGCTTTCCATCTTTTCCCGACTACCGCGCGGCCTGCCGAAAGGCCCGAGCAACCTTCCGCAGGTTGTCGGCCCAGTTGGCCGCCAGCGGGTCCGCCGTGACGAGCTTTGCCCCGATGGATTCCGCGATCGTCCGGGCACTTCTCGAGGAAAACTGGGGTTCCACGAACACCACCCGGATCTTCTTCTCGCGGGCCTCCTGGATGAGGCGCGCCAGGTCCGCCCCCTTCGGCTCCTTCCCTTCCGCTTCGATCGCAAGCTGGTTCAACCCGTAGTCGGCCGCCAGGTAGCCCCACGACGGGTGGAAGACCAGAAACGTTTTCCCGCGGACGGGTGAAAACAGCGTCCTGAATTCCCGGTCGAGGGCGTCCAGCTCGGCCTGGAAGCGTCGGGCATTGGCCCGGTAAACCCGTTCACCCGAAGGATCCGCCTGGATGAGCCCGGCCAGGATGTTGTCCGCCTGCTTCTTGACCAGGCGGGGGGAAAGCCAGATGTGGGGATCCGCCCCCTCGCGGCCGGTGGCGGTCCGTTCGATCCCCTCTTCCGTCCGCACGACCGCGAGCGTCGGGTTTGCCGAAGAGATGCGGGGCAGAAGGTTCTCCTCGAAGGGAACCCCCACGGTGAACCAGGCCGCCGCGCGGGCGAGCTCCGCCATGCCCGCCGGCTTGGGCTCATACGTGTGGGGATCCGCCCCGGGAGGGATCAAGACGAGGACCTGCACGCGGTTTCCCCCGATCCGCTCCACGAAAAATTTCTGGGGCGGAACGCTCACGAACACCTTCACTGGACCCGCGGAAACGGGTTGGTGGAGCAGGAAGCCCACCGCAAGGACCGGCAGGAGAAACAGGAAGAGCACCAGGGACCAACGCTTCATTCTTTGTCCTCCTTTTCGGCAGTTGCCCTGCAATCCGAACACGTCCCCCGGTAGACAACAGACACGCTTTCGACCCCATGTCCCTGGGGGCAGGCCGGAAACCGCATCCGTTCTTCCGGCTGGAACGCGGGCAGGCAATAGATCCGACCGCAGTTTCGGCACTCGAAGTGCGGGTGCGAGGGATTGTGGGGACAGGCCATCTCGTAGTAGAGCACACCGTCCGTCCCGGTGATTTCCCGGGCGAGGTTCTCCCGGACGAGAAGCGAGAGAAACCGGTAGACCGTGGCGAGGTCCGCCGTTCCCCCTGGAAGCTTCCCGTGAAGGGCCTGGGCCGTAAAAAGACCGCAACCGGAGTGTAGGGCCTCCAGCATGAGAATTCTCGCCTGGGTGACCCGGATTCCGATCGATTTGAGGACACTGGCCGCCTCGCAGGACTTTTCCATAGGGAGGATTGTACTCTTTTTGCAAATCGTTCGCAACTACGGCTCCGCGAACTTGGCTTTCGTCCTTCAAACGCTACAATGGACAGGAGTCTCGAAGGGAAGGAACGAAGAAAATGACCCCCCTCGAAGTGTTCCGGGTGTTCTTCAGGATCAGCGCCGTCACGTTCGGCGGCGGGATTGCCATTCTGGCCATGGCGAAATCCGAACTCCAGAAGCGCGGTTTTCCCGAAGAAGAGATGGCCGAGGTCGCAGCCCTGGCGACTTCCATGCCGGGTCCGATCGCCACCAGCACCGCCTGGCTGGCGGGGCGGAAAATCGCCGGGCTTCCCGGCGCATTTGCCGGCGTTGCGGGAATCCTGCTCCCGCCCTTCACCGCCATCCTCCTGCTGTCGGGACTCGTCCTGGCACACCGGGATTCCGAATGGCTTTCGGCCTTCTTCACGGGCGTCCTATGCGCGGTCGCGGCTCTCGTCGCCACCCTCGTCTGGGGAGAACTCCGCCGCACCTTCCCGGGAAAGGGAAGCTGGATCAACCTGCTGCCTTACGCCCTGGTGATCGGGCTCATCCTGGGAGCCGGCCTGCACCCCCTGGCCGCCATGGCCTGCGGCGTCGGCCTCCGCCTCCTTCTCCCGGAGGGAAACCGATGGAACTGCTGAAGCTGGCCTGGGGGTTCGCACAGATCGGCATCGGGGCCTTCGGCGGCGGAATCTCCACGCTGCCCTTGATCCGCCACATCCTCGTGGACGACTACCGGTGGCTCACGTTAGACGGCTTCGGCCAGGTCCTCGCCCTGGCGCAGGTGACCCCGGGCCCGATCGCCGTCAACGCCGCCACGTTCGTCGGCTTTCAACGGGCAGGCCTCGTCGGCGCAGCGGTGGCCACCCTTTCCGTGGTCGTCGCCCCGCTTTTGATCGTCATCGCCGTTTCCGCCCTCCTGCAGTGCGGCTCGAAAACCTGCATGGACCGGTTCAAAAACGCCCTCCGCCCCACGGTGTCCGCCCTGCTGACGCTGGCGTTCCTTCCCCTCGCCCGCACGGCCTTCTCGGGCATCGGCCCGTTTTTCCTCTTCGCGGCCGGCATCGGTGCCCTCCGGCTTCGCTTCTTCCGGGAAAACCCTCCCGCCCTTTTCCTGCTGTTCGGCCTCGCGGGACTCCTCCTCTTCCGCTAGCCGGGATTGCGGTCGGCGGCAATCACCGCGATCATCTCCAGGGGGCCGGAACCCGTATTCTTCAGCCCGTGGGTGTGCCCCTGCAGGGCGATGAACACGTCGCCGGGGCCCGCAGGGACCTCCTTCCCGTCCTCGCTGTAGATTCCCTCACCCGAGAGGATCCAGTAGATTTCCTCGTTCTCCCCGTGGAGGTGCAGTCCGATGCTCGATCCCGGATCCAGCTCGATCCGGGAAACCATCTGGAAACGGCTGCCCGGGACTTTCTCCCCGGGGGGCAGCGCGTGGGTCGCGTACCCTCCCCCGACCCCGTTGGTGAAGGCTTCCCTGCGGACTTTTACCAGTTCCGATGCCTTGCGGATCATACCCTCTCCTCCTTCCGATGCCCCTTACCCTTCCCGGCCGCCCTGCTCCTGCCGGAGCCCGTTCCAGGCCTTTCCCCAGGTCAGCCCGAACACGAAGCTCTCCAGGGGTTTCCGCTCCCGGGGAGCCAGCTCGCGTTCCTTCAAGTCCTCCGGCAAGTCCTCGGGTTCCCCCGGGTAGCCGACCGCGATCGCCACGAGGGGGTCGTGCCCCTCCGGGACCCCGAAGGATTCCCGCACCTTCGCCGCGTCGAAACCCGCCATCGCATGGGCGAACATCCCCATGGAAACCGCCTGGATCATCAGGTTCTCCACCGCCAGCCCCACATCGTGCGCGGCGTGGCGGTTGGGCTTGCCGTTATGGTCGAAGGCTGCCTTTGCCGCCACGACCATCAGCACCGGGGCCCGGCCCGCCCAGGCCCTGTTGGCCTCCCGCAGGCAGCCCAGCAGCGTCGAAAAAGCCTCCGGTTCTTCCCTCGTCGCAACGATGAAGCTCCAGGGCTGCTCGTTGAAGCACGAGGGGGCCCACCGGGCCGCTTCCAGCAGGCTGCAAACGGCTTCTGCCGAAACAGGCCTTTCCGAAAAAGCCCTGGGGCTCCATCTCCGGGCCAGGAGTTCCTCGATCGGGTAACCGCACCTTGCCGGTTTTTCCATCCTTCTCCCTCCCCAACGACCGTGCTTTCCCGAAAATTGTAGCAGGATCCCGCTATCCCGGTGCTAAGATAAATTCGGGGAGGGACGGCCATGGGAATGAACGAGCGGATCCGGGAAGCAGCGGAATCCGCCTGGAAGAAAGGTCGAAAGAGAGCCCTTCCGGGCGAAATCCGCAAACCGAACCTGCGGTTGCTCCGGGATCCCAACCTGCAAGTGGTCTTCGGCGTGACCCTGATCTCCGTCCTTGGGGTGGCCAGCGTGACCCCCCTTTTCCCGACCATTTCCTCGGAGCTGGGCCTTCCCGCCCAAAGGGTGTCCCTGCTGATCACCGCCTTCACGCTTCCCGGCATTTTCCTGCCCCCCTTCCTGGGCGTTCTCGCCGATCGCCTGGGGAGAAAAGCTGTCCTGGTCCCCGCCCTTTTTCTCTTCGCCCTCGCGGGGACCGCCTGCGCCTTCACCCGAGACTTCCAGCTGCTGATCCTCCTCCGCTTCCTCCAGGGAATGGGCGCGGCTCCCCTGAGCGGGATGAACGTGACCTTGATCGGGGACCTCTACAGGGGGAACGACCGTGTCGATGCCCTGGGCTACAACGCAAGCGTCCTCAGCATCGGAACCGCCCTCTATCCGACCCTTGGAGGGGCCCTGGGCCTTTGGGGATGGCATGCCCCCTTCGCGCTGCCGCTACTGGCCATTCCGGTCGGACTTGCTTCCCTTTTCCTCCTGGAAACGCCGCCCTTGCCGGAATCCCGGCTTCCCCTGAAAGCCTACCTGCTCCAGGCCGCCCGCATGGCGAAAGACCGGCGCATCCTCGGGATCCTGCTGGCCAGCACTTCGACCTTCGTCATCCTTTACGGCGCTTTCCTCGCCTACCTGCCGCTCCTGCTGGCGGGGAGGTTCGGCGCGACCGCCCTGGCAATCGGGCTGGTCTCTTCCTCCATGTCGCTTTCCAACGCCCTGGCCGCTTCCCAGGCCGGACGGCTGGCCTCCCTTTTCGGCGAGCGGAACCTCCTTCGGGCCTCCTTCATCCTGTATTCCCTGGCCCTCATCCTGATCCCCCTGGTGCCCGCGATGTTCTTCATCCTCGCGGTCACCCTCATCTACGGGTGTGCCCAGGGCATGAACATCCCCGCCACGCAGGCCTTGCTATCGGACCTGGCTCCGGAGGAAAACCGGGCCGTCTTCATGTCCCTCAACGGGATGGTGCTCCGCCTGGGGCAGACGATCGGCCCGCTTTTCATGGGATGGGTCTACGGCACGTTCGGCCCGGAAGCGCCCTTCTACGCGGGGGCGGTGCTGGGACTAACGCTGTTTGCCGTGCTCCCCTTCCTGATCCCGGAAGGGGAATGAAAATCGGGGGGGCCTACGCCCCCCCGATCCTTGAATTTCTCGAAACCTCCGCCCGCTTTCTTCAGCCTGGAAAAACCGGCAGCCTCTCCAGGTAGACGAGGTCGGCACCGTCGTAGCCGCCTTCCTCCAGCAACACCGCGGTCTTGGCGACCACCTTCGCCCCGGCCTCGGCCAGCAGTTTCTCCACCGACCGAAGGGACCCTCCCGTGGAAACCACGTCGTCCACGACGCAGACGCGGCGACCCTCCACTTTTGCCCGGTCCACGCCGTCCAGGACGAGGAGCTGCTTTCCGGCGGTGGTGATGGACTTCACTTCCACCACCAGGGGGTTCTCCATGTAACTTTTCACCGACTTGCGCACCGTGACGTAATCGACCCCGAGGCGAACCGCCAGCGCGTGGGTCAGGGGAATCCCCTTCGCCTCCAGGCAAACCAGCATGTCGATTTCGCCCCTGGGAAGGAGAGGCAGCAGGGCGTCGGCGCAGGCCTCGATCAGCTTCGTGTCCCCCAGCATGACGAACGAGGCGATCACCAGGTTTTCGGCCACACGCACCTTCTTCAGCCGCCGCTTGAGACCGGCCACTTCGAGCTCGTAGAATTCCGCCGTGCCTTCGGTCATCGCTTTGATCCTCCTAGAGCTGGAAGAACAGCTTGATGCCCAGCCCGGCCAGCAGCCCGTAGAACGGGTTCCAGCGGGCGGAAACCAGCGTGGTGGCCCCGATGACCATTCCCCAGGGGGAGAAGCCGTAGGGGCCGGCGAAGGCCGGGGTCGAGGCGATGGCTCCCTGGATGTTCGTCGCGAAGGTCACGAAGGTCCCGAGGATGAACAAAAAGCCCGCGATCGAAGACCGGTGCACGTAGCGGCCGATGACCGGCAGCAGCTTGAAAAGCAGGATCGCCGCCATGATGCCCATCATCATCACCGAGGACCGCAGCGGGTTCGGGGCCGTGGCCGTGCCGGAGATGATCGCCTCCACCGGGCCGCCGCCGAAAAGGGTCGACAGGATGTCCGCCAGGCTCGAGTAGATCGCCAGGTGGTCGATGTTCGTGTTCACGTTGGCGATGCTGCCCGTGATCTTGCCGAAGGAGATGTTCGCCCCGATGTTCAGGCAGGCGATGCCGAGTGCACCCAGGAAAACCGCCCGGTTCCGCCAGAAGCACCACTCGATGTTCCCGAAGTGGAACCGCTCGTTCTCCATGTGAATCTCCGGGGCATCGACCTCCTTTTTCGCCACGTAGCGCAGGTAGTTGTAGACCGCCGTGGAGGCCAGCACCGAGACGATGATCGTCTTCGCCAGGTCCTTCGTGATGAACCACACCGCCAGCGCGGAGACGAACGACACGGCCCCGGAGAATTTCTCCGAGGCGTAAAGGTTTACCGCCACGAAGGCCAGCATGATGCCGACGCCTGCCATCATCGAGGTGACGATGGTGGGGCCGATGAAGGCCACGATGGCCTCGTTCATCCCCAGGACCGAAGGGACCAGCAGGAAGATGCCGCCCCAGAACACCAGGCTGAGGCGCTCCTTGATGTTCCGCCCCAGGGATCCCGCCAGGGTGATCGTCTCTGCCTGGAAGCTGATGGTGGCCACCGAGTTGAAGGCCAGCGAACCCGCGATCCCCACCAGGAAGGCAAGGGACGTGGGAAGAGCCGCGAAACCGAAGCTCAGAGCCAGGATGCCCTGGGGAATGCCGTTGATGACGACGGCCAGGGCGGTCAGCAGGTCGGTGAACATGAAAACGCACGCTCCTTCTGAAAGGTTTAAGTTAGGTTTACTTTATGCCCGCGTTTATCCGATATGTTTGGATTATAACCGCTCGAGGGAAAGCTGTACACATTGTGAAAGGGGTTCCCTTGGCAGGAACCCCTGAGGTGAACCGAAAAACGGATTGCCCGGCGGGCCGCTTTCCTTGCCGGCTAAAGCTCGGACGTGCAGTGCGGGCAGCGCCTCGCACCTGCAGGGATGCTGGAAAGGCAGAAGGGGCACTCCTTCATCGGTGCGGCCGGAGCCGGTTCCGGCTTCGGCATGAGACGGTTCAGCCAGCGGACGATGAGGAAAATGCAGAAACCGATGATCAGGAAATTGACGATGGCGGTGAAGAAGACCCCGTAGTTCAGGGTGACGGCGCCGGCTGCCTTTGCCGCGGCCAGGGACGCATACGGCCCGGGGGTCGTCCCTTCCTTCAGTACCGTGAAAAGCCCGGTGAAATCCGTGTTTCCCAGGGCGAGACCGATGGGCGGCATCAGGACGTCCTCCACCAGGGACTTGATGATGGCCCCGAAAGCCCCGCCCAGGATGATCCCGATCGCCAGGTCCATCATGTTCCCGCGCAGGATGAAGGTCTTGAAATCCTTGAACATGGACACCACCCCCCAATTGCAATTTGGCAACTCTTCAAATGGATTTTAACACGGTCGAGGCAAATCAGCCCGCTTTTCTCAAGCCTGGAACAATTTCCTTCACCAGGACCCGAGGCATCCATTCCGGGGGAACATCGGAAAACATCGGCAGCCGCTCGAGCAGGACCCAGTTCGCCAGGAGCGCCAGGCTTCCCGTCACCAGCGCCCAAAAAGTCGATCGCCCGGAAAGCCAGTACACGGGAATCGCCCAGGCAAGACTCCAAGGCAAGAGGCGCAGCGACAACCCGCCCAAC
>FWPV01014606.1_pt1 | contig 11484 bp, 8 predicted proteins | sample 2228371 | NCBI WGS metagenome assembly FWPV01 (sample SAMEA103939776, study PRJEB20133) | metagenome | reverse complement strand
ACGCTAAACCAATTCCCTTAACCACACAAAAAAGCGGGTCTTCGGCAACATGAGAAGGAACACCTATCTCTTGTGTCATATATTTATCAAAACCCCGTAACAAACTTGTTCCTCCACTCATAACAATACCTTTATCAATTATATCTGAAGCTAGCTCAGGAGGAGTTTCTTCCAAAACACTTTTAACCGCTCCAATAATTTGATTTAGGGTGGGTCTAATCGCTTCGGTAATTTCAGTTGAAGTCAATTCCACAATTTTAGGCAAACCGCTAATAGAATCACGGCCTTTAACTTCCATTTTTTCTTCCTTAGCCACAGGAACAGCTGAACCAATTTTAATTTTAACCGTTTCGGCTGTTTGGTCACCAATAATAAGATTATGTTTTTTACGTGTCCAAGAAGCTATTGCCTCATCAATTTTATTGCCTGCTACTCTCACACTTTTATGAACCACTACCGCTCCCAAAGAAATAATAGCTGCTTCTGCTGCTCCACCACCGATATCAACAATCATACTTCCGGAAGGAGCAGCGATAGGAATTTCTGCTCCAATAGCTGCTGCTAAAGGTTCATCGATTAAATAAGCAGTTCTAGCCCCAGCCGCGATTGTTGCGTCTAAAACGGCTCTTCTTTCTACTTGGGTACAACCGGCTGGCACACAAATCATCACTTCCGGCTTAAAAAAGAGGTTTTTGCCACTCACTTTTTGGATAAAATAGCGTAAAATTGCTTCCGTAACAACGTAATCAGCCACTACCCCTTCTCTCATAGGACGAGAGGCAAAAATATTTCCCGGAGTTCGCCCCAACATCTGTTTAGCTTCATTACCAACAGCAATGACCCGATTGTCATCAATAGTAATTGCCACCACCGTAGGCTCATTTAAAACTATTCCCTGACCTTCTACCCAAACCAGGGAGTTGGCTGTACCTAAATCAATTCCAATACGTTTTGCCAACATAAGAAAATTAAAATGATTTATTATATTAATTGATTATATCCCCTCCTTGTCATTGACTGCAAGAATATGTTAAACTAGATAGGCCTTAATATTCAAAAAATATATCAATTATGGTCAAAAAAAGAGTTTTTATCTTTTCTAGTTTATTTTTAGGCATTTTAATAGTTGCCTATTTTTTAGTTAAATTAGCCTCTGGCTACCGTTTAGACTTTACCAATAAAACCTTCAAGCCTACCGGACTTCTGATTGCCAGCTCTACACCCAATCAAGCCTCAATTATCATCAATAATAAAGTTTTTAAAGCTAAAACCAACACAACTTTAAGCCTTCAGCCTGGTGAATATGATATTGAAATTAAAAAAGATGGCTACAGCTCTTGGCGTAAAAAATTAACCATTGAAAAAGAACTAGCCACCAAAACTGATGCCTATCTTTTCCCAACCTATCCTGATTTAAAGGCTTTAACCTTCACCGGCGCTTCCAACCCTGTAATCTCTCCTGACGGAAAAAAAGTAGTCTTTGCTGTTGATTCAGAAGATGAAAATGATGGACTTTGGGTTTTAGATTTAAGCGAAAGAGCAATGGGTTTTTCGCACGAACCAAAACAAATTATCCAAAGCGCGCCCAAAGGTAGAGATTTTGCTAAAGCTCAATGTCTTTGGTCACCTGATTCTAAACAAATTTTAATTACCCTAATTAAAACGCCAGCTACGAACAAAACTAAAGCAGTTGAGGAAAATTTTCTCTTAAACGCCAGAGTTTTAAACCCCAACACCCAACTGGTAGATATTAGCAGTCAAAAAGAAATTTTGCTTAAAAACTGGCAAAAAGAGGCTGAAATTCTTCAAAAAGATAAATCAAACCGTTTACCTGAAGAATTGACAAATCTTTTACAAAATTCAGTGTCGGAAGTTGTTTTCTCCCCTGACGAGACTAAAATTCTTTATACAGCAACAGCTTCAGCCTCTTTACCAAAAGAAATTATTCCTCCTTTGCCTGGTGCCTCTACTCAAAACCAACAAAGAGACCTTGAGTCAGGTAAAATTTACGTTTATGACCTTAAGGAAGACCGTAATTTTGCCTTAGATCTACCTAAAAATACACAAATAATTGGCAATTGGGCTCGCCCCGAAACTCAGCCTGAGGGGAAATTAGAAATTAAAAACTCTTCACCAAAGGTAAGTTGGTTCCCAACTTCTAAACATCTCTTTCTAGTACAAAATGATAAAATCAGTATCATAGAATATGATAATACCAATAAAGTTGATGTTTACTCGGGGCCTTTTGAGGATTCTTTTGCTTTTGCCTTCCCTTCTGGTAGTAAACTTTTGATATTAACTTCTTTAAGTAAAGACATGCCCTCTAACCTGTACGCTGTTTCCCTACGTTAGTTAAATTTAAGTGCCGCTGGGAGGAATCGAACCTCCAACCTTTCCCTTAGGACGGGACTGCTCTCTCCGTTGAGCTACAGCGGCAATATTATTTTACCTATTTAACTTTAAAGACAACTTAATTTTAACCTTTAAACTTTTTTTAACAAGCCTCCAGATAATAGCAACTTTTTTGATAAATTTTCTTCACTTTGAAATTCTACTCTTCTATCATAATTCAACTCTAGGGTGTTTAAATAATAATTTATTTGAATTTTAACAGAAAGAAAATTAAAATATAATTACGGAGTGTAGCGCAGTTGGTTAGCGCGCGGCGTTCGGGACGCCGAGGTCGACGGTTCGAATCCGTCCACTCCGACTTTTTAACTAAGAAGCTTTAAAAACTTTTCTTCGTCGTTGTAGGGCCCAATAACAGCTAAATTAAGATTTTCCGGACGAAAAATATCTTTAGCTACCTTCAGTAAATCCTCTGGTGTTACCTTTTCAATTTCCTCAATAATTTGGCCTGGATCACGAATTTTATCCGACAACAAAGCTTCAACCACATAATCTTCAGCCACCGATTGCGAATCTTCCAAAGATAAAATTAAGTTTCCCTTAAGAAATTCTTGAGCCTTTTTTAGTTCTTTTAGACCCACTTTTTCTTGGGTTATTTTTTGATATTCAGCTAAAATTACCTTAATTGCCTCTTCAATCTTATTAACATCAACACCTGCTCTTGTCATCAGATAACCATTATCAAAATAATTCTCCGCCACTGTTTTAACATAATAAGCCAAGCCACGTCTCTCTCTTATTTGGATAAACATTCTTGAACTCATACTACCACCTAAAAGAGTGGATAAAACTTCCAAAACAAAACGGTCGGGATGATTTTGATGATAAGCTCGAACACCCAAACAAAAATGAGATTGAGAAGTCTTTTTCTGTCTTAATCTCACTCGGGGAAATTTTTGTTGGAAAACTGCTGGCTCAAGTTTTTCTTTTTCCCGACTTTTAAGATGGCCAAAATATCTTTGCGTCAGCTCTAAACATTCTTTTTCGTCAACTTTACCTGTTTTAACTACCACCATATTGGCAGGATGATAAAGTCTTTTTTGATAGTCTAAAAAGTCTTGTCTTTTGATGTTTTTGATGTTTTCTTTTTTTCCAGCAGTATACCAACCTAAAGATGTCGGACTATATAGTAATGACTCAAAAACTTCCACTACTTTTTCAATCGGCATATCTTCATACATATTAATTTCTTCAACAATCACTCCTTTTTCTCTTTCAATTTCTTCTTCTTCAAAGCGTGAATTTAAAACCATATCGGTTAAAATTTCAAAAGCTAAAGGCTGGTGAACTGCATTAGCTTTGACATAGTAAAAAGTAAATTCCTTGCTTGTTCCTGCATTAAATTTGGCGCCAATGCTGTCCAAAGCCATAGAGATATCTAAAGTTGTTGGTCTTTTTTTTGTTCCCTTAAAAACCATATGTTCTAAAAAATGGGAAAGACCATTGGTCTGTTTGGTTTCATAACGTGAGCCAGCACCCACACCGATCATTACCGTCATTGATTCAAAACCTTTCATCGGAACGGTTATTAGTCTTAAGCCATTTTTAAGAGTCGTCAATTTATGCTGATACATATTCACCTCTTATTACATTTTTTCAGGGGCATCAATACCCAATAAATTCAACCCCTTTTTGAGAATCTCACCAACAGCCAAAGTTAAAAGAAGACGAAAATTTACTAAATCCTGATTGCCAGCTTTTAAAATAGGCAAACGATTATAAAAAAGATTATACTTTTGGCCTACATCAAAAAGGAAACTACAAACTAAGTTGGGAGAAAACTTCTCCCCTGCTTCCTGAACTATTTCAAAAAATTTATAAGCAGTCCTCAAAAGAGTAATTTCCTCATCTTTAAGAGTAAAAGAACCGGGCGAAGAAAGAAGTGGAATTTTATCTTTCTTATCTTCTTTTACCCCTCCATTAGCTAACACACTCTGGCACCGAGCATAAGTATATTGTAAATAGGGGCCGGAGTCTCCTTCTAAATTAATCGAAGCGTCGATATCAAAAACAATCTCGCTTTGGGGGCTAAATTTAAGCAGTGAATATTTTACCGCACCCAAAGCTACCTTTTCAGCTAAAATTTCTGGCATTTGATAGGTTTTTTTCAATCTTTTCTTAACCTCCTCCAACAGCCATTCAGCCAAAACAACCTCACCCAATCTTGAAGACATTTTGCCATTTTTAAGCCTAACCCAGCCATAAATTAAATGAAATTCTTTCTGCGCTATTTTAGGATTAATCTCTTTTAAAGCCCTAAAAACAACCTCAAAATAGCCTTTTTGTTCCGGACCAACCACATGAAGAATTTTTTGTGGAGCAAAATCAGCCATCTGTTTTTTGGCTAAAGCCAAATCTTTAGCTTCATAAGTTGGCAGACCTCTTTGATTTAGGAAAACTCGGTTGTGAAGCCCATATTTTTCTCCTGGAAAGATAATTGCTCCCTCACTTTCTTCAAAAATTTTCTTTTTCAGATTTTGAAGAACAATTTCCTTGCCTTCCTCCGCCATTTGACTTTCAAAATAAAATTTTTCAAATTTAACCCCCAATCTCTGATAAATTTTATCAAAATATTCCAAACTCCACTTTCTGGTTTCTTCCCAAATTTTTTTAATCTCCTTGTCTTTTTGGTAAATCTGCTGATTTAACTGGTCAATTTCTTTTTTAGCTTGAGCGTCAGTCTCGTAAGCCTTAGCTCCTTTAACATAAGCCCTACTCAATAAATCAATTTTCTTTTCTAAACTGCGGGGTTTATCTTTTTTCATTTTCAAAAAACCCCATAAACATTTGGCAACATGAAGACCTATATCCCCTTGATAATTAACTCTATAAACTCTTTGATGGTTAGCTTCTAATAAACGAGAGATAGACTCTCCTAAACAGATATTGCGCAAATGGCCAATATGAAATTGTTTATGGGTATTAGGATGGGCAAATTCAACCATTATTCCTTCTTTTTCTTTTAAACCTTGAGTCAAGCGATATTTTTCTTTTATCACTTCCAATAGTTGACTGATAAGAAAATCATTTTCTAGCCAAAGATTAATAAAGCCAGGTTTTGCCACCTCAATTTTAGCCAAATATGAAGGTAAACCTAAAGAACGCCAAGTATTGACAATTTTTGAAGCTAAATCAAGAGGAGAAAAAATTCCCTCTTTTTTTACCATCATGGCTATATTGGTAGAATAATCACCATGTTGGGAGTTGGCAGGATGTTCTAAAACCAACAAAGAGGGGTCAATTTTTAACTCTTTTAAAACTCGACCTAGATCTTTTTTAATTTGTTGAGAAATCATTCCCTCTAGTATACCATCTTCGGCCGTCGGAAACAATTTCAATTTCTCCCTGTTGGTCGGTTCTTAATGTTTTAATTTTCAAGTTTTCTAATTTCTTTAAAACTTCCGCAGAGGGATGCCCAAAATTATTTTTCCCCACAGAAATTATAGCTAATTTAGGTTTTACTCTTTGAAGAAAAAATTGGCTGGTAGAAAATTTACTTCCATGGTGGGCTATTTTAAGAATCTCACACGAATCAATATCTTAATTGTTCTTCAATTTGAGAAGGAATATCACCAGTAAGCAAAGCACAAAAAGAACCAAAGGTAACCTTTAAAACTAAAGAGCTCTTATTTAATTCTTTTTCCTCTCTGATCTCCTTTGGCCATAAAACCAAAACCTCTAATTCTCCTATTTTAATCTTGTCTCCAAATTTAAGAGGAGAAATTTTTTCTTTCTGTTCCGGCCAAGAATTAGCAAATAAATATGTCAAATAATATCTTTTTATAACATCAATTAAGCCACCGAGGTGGTCTTTTTCTGGATGAGTCAAAATAACTACTTCTAATTTTCTTTCCCAAAAAGGCAAATGATGAGAAAGACAATCTAAAACCCGATTATCGGGTCCACCATCAATTAAAATCTGTGTTCTTTGATAGGAAATTAAAATCGCATCTCCTTGTCCTACATCACAAAAAACCAAATGGAACTTGTTGTCTGGCAGAGAAAAAACAGCTGACCAAACCAAAACTAGAACCAAAAAAAGCCAAAAAATTGGTTTTTTAAGAATTTCTAACTCTTTCATTGAATCGACGTTTTTCTATAAACTTTATCAATAAAAATAAAAGCAAATAATATCCCACTACCCAGAACCAAGAAATTTTCCCTATCTCCCACTGACCAAAAGATAAATTGCCAAACCAAGTTACTACTTTTACAAACCAAGTTAAAAATGGCCAAATAAACCAGGCTAGCAATTGGCCAATTAATTTGCTAAAAAGGCTTAAAATTGCCAAAGACAAACCTAAAGCTATAATAAAAGGGACTGTTGGCAAAACAAAAACATTAACTAAAGGTGAAAGCCAACTAAATTGGCCAAAATTAACCAGTAAAATAGGCAAGGTGGCAAGTTGGGCAGAAATTGTAATTAAAAAAGCCTCCTTCAAAAAAGGCAAGTAAGTCTTTTTTGTTTTTCCTTTTAATCTGGGATAAAGCCAAATTATACCGGCAGTAGCAGCAAAGGAAAGCTGAAAAGATATATCAAAAAGTATCAAAGGAGACATCAAAAGCATCACCACCACCGTCAATAAGAAAAACTTACCCTGATTTCCCTCTCTTCCTAATAACTGGACTATAAAAACCATAAAAGTCATTAAACCAGCTCTCACCACTGGTGGTTTGGCGCCTGTTATCAAAATATAGACAAGAAGGCCAAAAAGAGAAATTAAAAGAGCTTTTCGTCTTTTGAAAAATAAAAGCAAAACATTCATTAAAAAAGCCGAAACCATAGCTATATGTTGTCCTGAAGTTACAACTAAATGAAGCGTGCCTGTTTTCCGTAAATTTTGCAAAAAATCATTAGAGATTTGACTTTTTACACCAAAAATTATACCTAAAAGCAAACCCGCTTGAGGTTCTGGCAAAAATTGATTCAAATTCTCTTCCATCTGTCCTCTAATTTTAAATAGAAATTTAAGAAAATTTTTCTTGTCAAAAAAATTTTCTTCTTCTTTAATTTTTTGAATGGTTGGAAAAAAAGCAAAATATTGAAGAGTAAAGGGGTTTATCACTCTTTTCTCAAACTTGCCAGTAATTATTAATTTATCACCATAAAAATAGCCTGGAAAACGTTCGGTTTTAATTAAAACTGGTCCAACCTTAATGATCTGGTATGAACCTTTTAGATATGGTTGTTGACTAACTCTACCTACAATTTTCACTACTTCTTTTTGAGGAATAAAAAACTTAGGTATTTGGTAGAGGCGAAAAAGATAATAAAGAAGAAAAAGAAGAAATAAACTAATAAAGGGTAATTTCTTCTTTAATTTTGTCATAAATATTTTTGGGAATTTTGGCTTTAGTCACCAATTCTTCAAGAGATTGATAGGAACGATTTTGAATAATATCTTGTGCTCTTTTTTCGCCTATCCCCCAAAGAGAATCAAGTTGAGATAAAGAAGCAGTATTAATATTAATTTTCCCTGACTTTTGATTTCCACTCCCTAAAACGGCTCCTGTTGTTTGACTTTTAACTTCTCCAATTTTGGGAATATAAATTTTTGCTCCGTCTACTAACTTTTGGGCTAAATTTAAATTTTGACTTACCCATTCACGATCAGCTACCAAAGACAAACCGCCAGCCTGAATTAATAAATCATTTGTCCGACTCTCTTCTGGCAATTCATAAATCCCTGGTTTTTCTACTGCTCCCTCAAGGTGAACAAAAATTGTCTTTTTCTTCTCCTTTTGTGCTTCTTCGGTAATAACTTGAATTTCTGGTTCCTTTTGGCGAAAAAGTAAAAGGGAGAAAGTCCCTATTCCTATCAAAATCAATCCCAATAAAAATAAAATAACTAAAGTTTTATTTCTCTCCCAAATCTCTTGAAAATTAAAAAAATTCCCCTCGATATCTTTCTCTGATAATTGAATTCTCTTCTCTTCCATCTCTAAAACTTTCACTTTATTACGCTAGCGTATTAAAGTGATATCACAATTTATTACTTATTACTTATTTTAAGGCGGATTTTCTTTTCAGATTACGTTTTAAAATCCTTAAACTATCTTCTATGGCCGGGGTAAGTAAATCGCCGGCGAGATATTTCTTCTTTTCCTTCATCTTTTCTTCAATTTTCTTTTTCTTTAAGCCAATCAATCTTTCGGCTATTTTACTTAAGCCAATAGCCCCTGTATTAAGCCAATTGTTAATTTTGGCAATTGTTGCATCAACAACTTTTACATAAGATTTAATTGTCTGGTAACTATAACCTTCAAGAAGCATCATTGCTATCTGAAGTCTTTTAGCCAACATTTTCCTTTTTTCAGCAGGAGTTAAAATATCAAAGAAAAAGACTTTTGCCTCATTTTTACTTTCAAGTAAAGCTACTGCACTCCAAAAATCATCATAAAAATGATTCATCTTTTCTTGTTCAATGTGAATTCTAGAAACCTTAGTCATCTACAAAATAATCCAATGACTCAAGTGATTAAAGACAAAATGGCTTGAAAATTTAAAGTGGTGCCGAAGCTAGAGCAAGCCGGTTGGTTAAACCCAATTAAAAACCAAAAAGCTTCGACACCATTATAAATTCTAAAACCAACAAAAAAACCGGATTCTTCCGGCTTGCTTTTAAAATTTAGTTTAAAAAAGCAAAACTTAACTTGTCAAGAGGTAAATTTGTTCTAGGCTTTAATTACGCAGTAAAACAAGAAGTTAGTTGGTAACAAAGTTAATGAGTTTGGCTGGAACAAAAACTACCTTTTTAATCTTTTTGCCTTCTAAATACTTTGCTACTTTTGTTTCTTTTTTAGCCAATTTTTCAATTTCCTCTTTTTTCTTACTCTTTTCCCTTTCCACTTTCATCTGCCCTCTCATTTTACCGTTAACCTGAATAATAATTGTTGCCACTTCTTCCGTAATTAACTTTTTATCATATCTTGGCCAGGGCTGTTGATGGATGGACCATTTCTCCTTTAAGAAGCTATGGCTTCCATTTCGTTCCAATTCGCCATCATCTGAGGTCTTTTTGAATTGTTGCCAAAATTCTTCAGCTAGATGAGGGGTAAAAGGAGCCAATAACAAAACTAAAGTCCGACAAAATTGAGAATCAAGAAAAGAAAAACGAGAATAAAAATCATAAAGAGCATTGACATATTCCATAAGTGCGGCCACAGCAGTATTAAATTTTAAATTTTCGATATCTTCGCCCACTTTTTTAATCGTTTGGTGCATTAATCTTTTTAGTTCCAACTCGGAGGAATTATAACTTTCGCTGCGCTTTTTTACGCCACCAGCCAAGATGTTTTGTTGACATAATTTCCAAACGCGATTCAAGAAGCGCCAACAACCTTCAAGTCCTCGAGAACTCCAAGGCATAGTTTGTTCATAAGGACCCATAAAAAGCAAATACAAACGCAAAGTATCGGCGCCAAACTTTTCAATAATTTCATCAGGATTAACAACATTTCCGCGCGACTTACTCATTTTTTCTCCATCTTCTCCTAAAATCATCCCATGTTGACGACGAGCTTTATAAGGCTCTTTAAAAGGAACCACGCCAATGTCGTTTAAAAATTTATGCCAAAAGCGCGAGTATAAAAGATGAAGAGTGGTGTGTTCTGCTCCGCCTAGATAAAAATCAACCGGCAACCAGTATTCAAGCTTTTTTTTATCAGCTAAAGAATTGTTATTTTTTGTATCACAATATCTCAAAAAATACCAAGAAGACCCAGCCCAATTAGGCATCGTGTCAGTTTCTCTTTTGGCTGGCCCACCACAAGAAGGACATTGCGTCTCAACCCAATCTTTAATCGCTGCCAAAGGCGATTCTCCTGTCTTTGTTGGCTGATATCTCTCTACATAAGGCAATTCCACAGGCAAATCTTTTTCCGACACCGGCACCATACCACATTTAGGACAATGAACAATAGGAATTGGTTCACCCCAATAATGCTGACGGGAGAAAATCCAATCGCGAAGTTTATAAGCTACTGTTTTTTGACCCAACTTCCTTTTAGCCAACCATTGAGTAATTTTTTCTCTTGCCTTTACTGAGGATAAACCACTAAATTGACCAGAATTAATCAAAACTCCCTCTTCTACATAGGCTTCTTTTGTAAAATCCCAGTCTCCCTTTAGAGGTTTAATCACTGGTTTTAAATCCAAATTAAAACGACGGCTAAAATCATAATCTCGATAGTCATGAGCAGGAACAACCATCACTGCTCCACCACCATAAGTGGCAACAACATAATCTCCCACCCAAACCGGAACTTTCTTTTGATTGACAGGGTTAAGACAATAAAGACCAGTAAAAACACCAGTTTTCTCTTTAGCCAACTCTGTTCTTTCTAGTTCTGACTTCTTTTGGGCTTGTTTAACATAATTTTTAATTTCTTTTAATTTTTCATTATCAATTATTAATTCTCCATTTTTTAGTAGCTCTGCTACTAAAGCATGTTCTGGGGCAACCACTATCGCTGTTACACCAAAAATCGTATCAACTCGAGTGGTAAAAACTTCAATTTCTTTAATTGGTAATTGAGAATTGAAAATTGGAAATTTTATGGTTGTCCCCTCTGAACGTCCAATCCAGTTTCTCTGCGCTGTTTTAATATAATCAGGATAATCAACCAAATCTAACTCGTCTGCCAAACGATCAGCGTATTGGGTAATTTTCAAAAGCCATTGTTCTTGCCATCTCCTTTCGGCTTCTGTTCCACAACGTTCGCATTTTCCGTTAACAATCTCCTCGTTAGCTAAAACAATACAACAAGAGGGACACCATCCTACCGGCATTTTAGCCTTATAAGCCAAACCCTTCTTAAAAAATTGAAGAAAAATCCATTGAGTCCAACGATAATATTGAGGGTCGATGGTATTGATTTCTCTTTCCCAATTAAAACTTAAGGCTAATTTATCCATCTGCTGGCGAAAACGCTGGGTGTTTCGACGCGTAACCTCTTGGGGATGAATTCCAGTTTTAAGAGCATAATTTTCCGTAGGTAAGCCAAAAGCATCCCAACCCATTGGAAAAAGCACATTTTGACCAGACATACGAAATTTTCTAGCCAAAACATCAG
>FWPV01014605.1_pt1 | contig 11484 bp, 5 predicted proteins | sample 2228371 | NCBI WGS metagenome assembly FWPV01 (sample SAMEA103939776, study PRJEB20133) | metagenome | reverse complement strand
CTATTATTAACTTTATTTGACTTAAAATTTATGATTTATTTTTTAAAAAGTCAAGTTATTGCATTATTCGTTTGGGTTGTTATTCCAAATGTTCCACTCCAATTTAAAACCTATCCGTTCATCATTAAAACCCGATGTCAACCAAGGATGTCCTGAAAAATAGCCTCCAATCTTTAACCTTTTATTGTGTAAAGGGGAAATAAGCGCTTCGATACGATAACCCAAAGTCCCAGCCCTGAAATGATTCTCATTTAAAATCGTTGAGAAGTAACCCCAACCTAAACCTGAAGCCAAGAAAATGGGATATTTTCTTATTTTTATATTCGCCCAGCGACTGAACCAAATTGTGGTTAGATTGGTGTTTTTATAAGAATTGATGTTATTTTCTTGTGTCTTAAAGGATACTGACCCTGATTTGAACGGTTTAAAATAATCAATACTGAATATCCACCCACCATCGTTTAAAGTATGAAGAACATAACTTATACCAGGGGTTAAGCCTACATCGATATAATCAATATTTCCAGCCAAGAAATAGACTTCGCTACATATTCGTAATTCATCGGCTTCTAAACTATTGATATTTAGAAGAAAAAATAGAGATAAGAATGAAAACCCCTTCGTTTTTATAGTAGCCACTTCTTTAAGATATCCTAATAATCTAAAACCAACTCAACTTCTACCGTTGAATCTTGGGGATTGAAATGGAATTTAAAATTACGTTTTTGGAATACAGATAGCATTGGTCTATTATCAGATGTGGTTTGGGCTACTATGCGTTTTAATTTCCAATGTTTAGCAATTTCAATGCAATAGTCAGTTAAAATACTTCCCAATTCACGATTTTGATAAGCGTCTATAATCAATACTGCATATTCAACGGATTGGTGGTCAGGGTCCGCTATTAATCTCCCCACGCCTATTAATCGTCTTCGTCCGTTTTCTGAGGTCTCGGCTACAATGGCAATTTCACGGTCATAATCTATGTAGCAATATCTTATCGCAACTTCGTGAGAAGCCCAATGGAAGAAGTATCTAAACCTATTATAAAGCGATTCTTTGGAACAACTGCCGAGCATTTCAAACCATAACGGTTCATCTTCAGGTTTGATGGGTCGTAGGGTTACTTCAGTTCCATCTTTGAGGGTTCTCTTAGTTACATATTTTTCGGGATAAGGTCTTAAGACTAAATGAGAATAAGGTTCAATAGGAGTATTTATTAAACTTGGTTCAATTACAGCTCTTGCATCGAGTGCAACCACTTCGTTTGGTGTTACAAGTAATGGATTTATATCTAATTCCATTAATTCAGGATAATCCATTGCTAAGTATGATAGTCTTATTAATAATTCAATCAATTTTTCTATGTTCATCGCTGGTTTACCCCTAAAACCGTTCAGTAAAGTCCATATTTTCAAAGATTCCAACATTCTTCGGGCTAATCGTTCATTTAACGGTGGTAGACCCAGCGCTCTATCGTTTAAACATTCAGCTGCGATCCCTCCTAATCCAACCATCAAAATGGACCCAAAAACAGGGTCACGCTTAATTCCCAATATCATTTCAATAGCGTCTTTATTATTAATCATTTTTTGCACGGTTACCCCCTCAATTCGGGCAGTGGGCATTTTCGATTTAACCGCTTCCATCATTCTTTCATACTCGGCTCGTAAGACTTTTTCATTTTCAATATTTAATGCCACTCCACCTATATCAGTTTTATGGGTTATATCCGGCGATAAAATCTTTAAAACTATTGGATATCCGATATTTGAGGCTAAAATAGCGGCTTCTTCCACATTAACAGCAGGATGAGGTTTTACCGTGGTGATACCATAAGTTTCAAGTAGGCTTTTGGATATATCCTCAGTTAAAACTCTATTATCCGTAAAATTTTCTCTAATAAAATTTTGACGAATTTCCTCGCGATTTAAGGGCAATTGAAGGGGGAGGTCTTTGGGGGTTTCATAAAGTGCTGAAAGGTTGCGTGAGTATGATACTAAGGTGCTAAACGAGCGTATCGCTTGCTCTGGGGTTTGGTATGCTGCAACCCCGTTCTCCGCTAATATTTTTATTCCCTCCCTCATATTAAGACCTCCCAGCCAGGCGGCTAAAATAGGTTTTCTAGTGGTATCGGCGAGTTTAGCCACTGCTTTAGCGGTGTTATTAGGATTTGTCATCGCTTGGGGGGTTAAAATAGCCAGCAGAGCATCTACATTTGGATCCTTAAGGACAATTTCTACGGCTTTTTCGAATCGTTTTGGAGGTGCGTCCCCTAATACATCCACAGGATTTCGGTGCGACCAGGCGGGGGGCAAGTTTTCATCTAATTCTGTTATCGTCTGAGGAGATAGTTCAGCCAATACACCGTTCATTGCTATAAGAGCATCCGTAGCCATAACCCCGGGACCACCTGCATTAGTTACAATTCCTAATCTTGGACCTAATGGAATTCTATTTCTACCGATAAGTTCAACACAATCAAAGACATCACCTATATCATAAACTCGGGCTAAACCAGTGCGTTGAAAAGCCGCATCATAGACTGCATCTTCGGATGCCATTGCCCCGGTATGAGAAGCAGCGACTTTAGCGGATTCTACAAATCGTCCGGCTTTATACGCAATTATGGGTTTTGACCGAGCAAAAGCGCGTGCCGCAGTCATAAAACGGCGAGCGTTGATTATCGACTCAATATACAATACTATTGATTTCGTATTTTCATCCGCCCCGAAATAGTCTATTAAATCGCCAAAATCTACATCTAAGGTGTTGCCAATTGATACGAAGTGCGAGAAGCCAATTTTGCCCTCGGCTGCCCAGTCAAGAACAGAAGTGCAAAGTGCGCCAGATTGTGATATAAACGCTACATTCCCAGAACGAGGCATCATAGAGGCAAAGGATACATTGAGGTTTTGTCGTGGAACTATGATACCTAAACAGTTCGGTCCGATTATTCGCATTCCATCAAAGCGGGAGGCTTCTTCTTTTATTTGGTTTTCCAAAATCTTGCCCGACTCGCCAATTTCCTTAAATCCCGCTGATATAATTATTATTCCTCGAACTCCCGATTCACCACATTCCCGCACCGATGCGGGCACTTGCGGTGCGGGAGTGCAGATCACTGCTAAATCTGGGATTTTAGGTAAAGATTTAACTGAGGGATAGCATTGAACGCCGAGAACTGCTTCATTAGTGGGGTTTATGGGATAGACAACACCGCGGAACCCACCACTAATGATATTTTGTAATACTTTTCCACTTACACTGTTAGGATTTGGTGAAGCCCCAACTAACGCTATGCGTTTAGGATTGAATATAGGGTCTAAGTTATGCATTTATATATTGATAAACAAGGTCTGATTGAATTTATAATATATTATGAGTTTATTGGTTATTGTTTAATAAGGGGATAGTTAAATTACCCACCTATACCGAAAAATTTTACTAATCCGTTCCAACCTGCCCAAGTTAGAAAGGTGCCAATTAGGAGAACGAACATAAGTATCGCTTTGGTTAAATCAGCGCCTTTGAGCGTTCCTAAAAGTTGAGGGTCTTTACTCAGATAAGCCGACGCAGCGTAAAATTCTTCACCTATCAAAGTGTAATCGCAAGCCACCACAAAGAAGGGCAATTGATGAACATTAGCGGTTCCCGCGATTTGAATAGCGCCGGTTGCATAACCTACCTCGCTGATGATGAGCGATTCAGCAAAGAATGCCCCTAAAAAGAAATTTGCCATGGGTTTTTCACGGTTCATAATACCCGCTACACCCGCAGTAAAGGCAAATTGTTCGCTTGATAGATAGCGGATATTATCCCGGATGAAGTTGTCAGGTCGCCCAGCCCGCAAACACCCTTCCCGCACGGCTTCTTCAGCGAGCGGAACTAAGAACGGTTGATTGAGGGGAACTATAATGGGGACATCAAATGTAGCGGCTCTTCGTGAAATATCAGTCAAGATTACCATAGAAGCGATAGTTTGAATGTTATCCACATCCATAATGCCTGGAATATATAGCACGGGTTTTCCCATTTCTGTAGCGCGACCAATCGCTTCATCCGCAGCGGCTAAACCGGCTATACGACGAATAAACAGATATTTGCCTCTTTTTGATCCGTTTATGAAAAATAAGACCGAACCAAAAAAGATTACCACTACTATAAGGGTATTGGCGCGCTGGACATTAAAAAGACGCGTATCGCGTTTAGATATTTGGACGGTGGAATTAGGGATAGACGCTGATGAAAATTCCTCTGCTAAAGCCCCAGATGAACAAAGAAAAATAATTGATATAATAATGACAATAAGGTTTTTAGTTTTTTTTGTCATTTTAAATTCATTTATGTAAATAATTATTTATATTTAATTTGACAGTTATATATCAGTTTTTCGGCTGCATCTCTTATAGATAGGTTATCTTTAGCTAATCGTTCGATTTCCTCTTGGGGTAATTCACGCCACAGACGTTTTAGTAATAACTCTTCAGCCGTCTTTCTTATTTGTTCGCATCTTTGGTGATAGCGTCTTTTAGATAATGAACCGTTTTGCTGGGCATTTTTAAGCCAGTTTTCTATTTTTTCGCATAGATCGTCAATGCCCTCACTATTGCGGGCATTGGTCGCCAAAACTATCGGTTCTATACCTAAAGTGCGGCGATTTTCTTTGGTAGAATACTGTTTATGATGTTCTATATCGCTTTCTTTTAAGGCTAACTTCCCAAATTTCATCTCCAGCATCATTTCAAGTTCGCTAATAAATCGGTCAGCGCCTGGTAAATCCTTTTTATTGACGATGAATAGATCAGCAATTTCCATTAAGCCTGCTTTCATCGTTTGAATTATATCTCCTGAAGCGGGTTCTAATACCAATAGCACTATATCACAAGCCCCTACTATATCTACTTCCACTTGCCCAACCCCGACAGTTTCAATTATGATGCGTTGAAATCCGGCTTGGTCGAGAAGATTAGCCGCGTTTATAGTTGAGGACGCTAAACCTCCCGTTGCCCCGCGAGTTGCAAAACTTCGAATAAATACTCCTTCATCATTGGCAAATTCGTTCATTCGCACACGGTCACCCAGTAATGCCCCTCCAGTGAAAGGGCTTGAAGGGTCAACCGCGATGACCCCGACAGATATTCTCTTTTTGCGATACCACTTGACTATCTCGTTTATAAGGCTGCTTTTACCTACACCGAGTGGTCCTGTTACGCCTAATTTATAGGCTGAACCGCTTATATCACTGTTGAATTGAGGGATTGGTTCATCCTGACCGAGATTTTCTAATCGGGATAAAAGGCGCGAAAGCCTTAAACGGTCTTTAGAATTTAACATTTAGATTTGATTAATCATATTTTACCACTTTGTATAATATAAAAAATCAATCTATACAATTCAAATAAGGAGTGATAGTTTTGCTTTATTAACTTATGATTGTGAGCGAATAAGAAACCCCGTCCGATATATCGGACGGGGTTTCTCTTGAGCAACCCGCTGAATAATCTTACTTAACGAGTATTGCCTTCTGGCTTGCCTTAAAGTTGCCAGCGCTCATACGGATAATATAAATACCCGAATTCAAATCTTGAGCATTCCAGATTATCTCATATTCGCCAGCCTGAAGTGTGCCAGTCGTTAAAGTGGCGACTTTGCGCCCGTGCATATCCCAAACGGTTATTTCGGCTTGCTCAGGATGTGGCAGACCGAACTTCAAGGTGGTCTTAGCATTGAATGGATTGGGGTATGCACCGTAAATATAGTATTTTTCAGGAATTATGGGTTCATTAGTCCGGCGCACTTCAAGAGGTGGTATCCAGAAGTTGAACGGTGCGTTTATGGCTCGCAAAGTGCTTGTGGCGTCGCGTGCATCCACCCACCACCATAATGTGTGTTCTTCACCGCGGTTATTAAAGCGGTCTGTTCTGGTTAGGCTGTCTAAAATAGGTTGGAATGGCACATCTGCTACTAAGGTATCAAATAATATCGGACCAAATCTCACCGTGTCGGCGCGGTTATCCAATCGGAAGGTAACCCAATAGGAAGTCGTATCAGCTTCCCAAGGATTCGGTTCAGCGCTTCGCCAACTGAAATTAAGCGTTCCGAGTGAGTCGGGGTCGTAGGCTATACGGTGTCCGTTAACGGGTGTTACTAACTCAAAAGGCCTGCCTTCAATTCCGTGTCGCATTGCATCATCTGTCGGGGTAACCTCAAACATAAAGGTGCAAGTCCCCACCGCTCCTGAATCGTCAGTACACGCTATGATTACTGTGTCTTTATGTAACTCATTAGATTTCCAGGAATTGTAATCTGGAGCTAAGAGGTATGACAGGGCATTAGGTGCAGCCGGTGCAATCTGGAGTTGTAACTCTGGCGGTGCTTGCACTACGGAATATCGTCTTTGTGCTGCCGGGGAATCAATATCGTTAAATGTGGCAGCGAGGTTGACAATGTTGCGGCGGTTCGGGGTATCTTCTGCGACACGCTGGTCTTGTATTTGGGTGCGCACATAAGGTGCGTCATTAACCGGCAATACTTTAACCAAGAAAGTATCAGGACGAGTGCTACCACCCTGCTGACGGTCGCGTGCAGTAATAATCACTTGCAAACCTGGATCCAATTGGAAGAAATTGGCTTGAGGCTGTGCACTTACGATATTTTCATTATCAATTTGTAACTGCAACTGGGCTGGATTGGCGGTTAATGTATAGTATAATACATCGCCATCGTCATCGGTGAAAATGGTATCTAAGTCTACTAAATTTTGCCTTTCTTGGTCCTCAATTAACATATGGCGAGCCATTTCCGTTTCTTCTTCATTGGGTAATAATGTAAAGTCTGGAATTCCCCGACCAATTAAGCGAGGACCTCTGATTGAGTCGTTAACAGTTATTTGGACTAAAATAGTGTCTATAGCTCCAGGTGGGTCAACCACGCGGAAGGTTGGTCTATAAACACCGGCTTGATCGAAACCGGGAGTCCAAATTAGACTTGCTGAACCGTTAAGACTATCTTCAAACGCGGCTTGTTCAGGTAGATTTCGACGGTCTAAGATAGACCAGCGCAAGGTATTAGGCTGATTATCCACATCGGTCGCTTGGAAACGAATACGAAGTTCACGGCCTTCACTAACTGTGGTGTTAAATTGTGCTGCATTTGCGGGCAAGGTTATTACAGGCGAATCGTTAATCGGGTTTATTCTTATTGTAAATTCAAAATCAAGTGTAGCATCACGCGTAGGCACATCATTAGAAGTGAACATCATATTAGTTTCAACATTATCTCCATTAACTTGACGCATCAACCTTCCAGCCGCAAACTGTTGCCGACGGTCGTTAGCAGTCAGCACTGCTTGGAAATCACCACAAATATCCGCGGTTTTCCTTATAGTGAAGGTCCAATAGTTCCTGTTACCAATCCGCTCCCGATTTAAGGTGTATAAGAAGAGGGTATCGGGGGCGACGATGTGCCTCACAGGTGTAACGCTGAAACTTAAGGAATCGCGGTCAGGGTCTGAAAAGAGCGAGTCGAGATAACAAACCCTGATTGAGTCGCGCCCTTCATCTACAGCGAATATCCCATTGGGGAATATACGGTTAGCATAGGCTTGATTTAGAACTGGGGTTCTATTTGAATCCAATACTGTAACTGAGGCTGAAACATTATCGGAGAAATCGTTATTATAAGCCCTAAAGAACAAGGTATAGTTACCAGCCGCATCGAAATTGGTTCGCCAAATAAAGTTAGCGGTGGTATCATTAACAGCTTCCCAGGATACATCACCACGACCTTGAATTGCTTGGGGATTGGTTAACTCAAAAGTAGCTCTTCGTCCCGGTGCATTAGATATGGACAGCCTAATGCGGGCTTCTTGAGTTTCCCTGATGGTTTGTGATGGTGGAGTAGCAGAAGTTGCAACTACATCATTTACAATAACATCAATGACGGTCAATTCATTAGCCCGCCATCTTAATTCCCCTTCAATTATGCTAAGTGTGTCGGGTCGGTATTCCCGACGCTGCGAAGCATCCCATACGAGTATGGTCATTTGCTCGCCAGGTCTAAAACCTTCTATAGTTCGGGTATCAGAGTCATCACCCCAAGCAGCGATGCCGATGGTAGTATCCGCGCCGATAGTATCAGCACCTGCACAGATACCATCAGGAGTAAATACTCCAATTTCGTCACCAACCGCAGCAGGTTGACCACCCATCCGGAACCTGCGGACTAAAATGCTGTGGTTTAGTTCCGTTATTAAGAAAGGATAGTGTCCACGCCATTCTGAACCAGCTCCATCCACGGTAAAAGTGAATTGAGGTCTACGCGGGTCATCGCTGGTAACGGTAATTATACCATCGTATGCGTAAGCGCGGTCGGGGGTGAAGGTTACCACTAAATCAAAACCTTCACCGGGTCGCACGACCCGTGGCTGGTTGGGAAAGTTTGTGGTGAATACATTGAGATTTGAGGCTATCCTTGAAACCGTCAGGTCGACACCACCGATATTTAGAACCCGGAAGGTGTGTTGAACTTGTTCACGGATGCGGACTATGCCAAAACTGTAGTTAGCAGGCTCCACAGAGCATTGAGCTGCTTCAACTTCGGCTCGTCCACGCAAATTAAGTGTGGTTGCACCATTGGGGGTAAATACCCGAGGTCCTTGAATCCATTCCGGTTCGCTTATAATTTCAGTGCGAGTGGCACGATCGTAAATTTTAAAGATTATTGCATCATTAGGTCTAAATCCATCATCAAAGGGGGTGTTAGGGTCGTCGCCATAAGCGGTTACACCCGCAACACCTTCCTGCTGAACTACCACACAACCTGCACATAGACCTCGTGGTGTGAAGGTTCCCACTTCGTCGCCAGGGGTAATCGGAACTTCATTATTATTTGGTGTAATTATAATACCGCGTTCCACTAAGAAAGTATGGTTAATACCAGTTTGATAGCAGTTAAAACGGGTTTGTGATGCTGTTCCAATACCTCTTAATAGGAATGTAATGTCGCTTCGGTTGGGGTCATTTGATAATATTCGTATGTTACCATTATATTCTTGAGCGGCAACGGGGGCGAATGTTATAGTAAGGTCATAAAATTCATTAGGGTCTACTAATTGTTCCTGGTCGGGCCAATTGGTGCTAAATCCATTACCAGCAGTGATAATATTGTTTAACAAGAGGCGTCCACCACCGCGATTGGTTATCCTTAAAACAAAATCATATCTACCGCCGTTGCGCTGCACCCCAAAGAAATGGTTTTCTTGAGGTAGTGATATTTCCGGTTCACGTACTACCTCAACCCCTTCACCAAAGAGGTCAATATAAAGAACCGAATCGACTGGGTCAGTTGAGCGAACAGTCAGACGGCATACATAATCAACTTGTGCTGAAGGCTCAAAAGTAACAGTTATATCTTGTCCTTCAGCGAAATTCAGGTCAAATGGTTGTTCAAAACTGGTGGTGAATTCATTTACATCAGATTCGATTGATAGAACCCTTAATGCTCCACGCCCACGATTGGTTATTCGTAAAGTCCAATCTTCGCTTTCTCCAACCACCACTTGACCGAAGAAATATCGGTTAGCGGAAAGTTCTATATCGGGGGTTGGAACAATTCGTGCCGCTAAACTCAAGATGGACAAGCCTTCGGCTTGAAATACCTGAGGTCCTTCTTCCCAGTTAGGAGTAGCCCAAGCCTCAACTTGATTGGCAGCATCCCAAACTTTGAAACTGATGATTTCATCCGCTAAGAAGCCATCGATTAAATCGGTAGCATCGTCGTCAGCCCAAGCGGCAACTCCTACCCGACCGTCATCGGCTATTACCCCACCACCTGCACAAAAACCTCCCCGGGTGAACACCCCAACTTCATTACCGCGACCAAGTTGGTTTCCATCTAAAGTGACCTCGGTAATTAATAATGAATGATTTGCACCTGTGTTATAGAACCGGAAGTGTCGTCCATCGTCGCGGGTGCCAATTCCACCAACATTAACCGTATACTCTTCGTTATCCGGGTCGTTTGATATAACGGTTAAGGTGTTATAGAAGAACCCTTCAGCATTAGGGGTAAAAGTAACTGGAACATATAAATAATCACCTGGGCGAACTCTTTGGGGCACGCGAGGAAATTCTACAATAAAAACTTCGTCACCGCTAACTACATTGCTCACTTGTAAATCAGAACCACCAGTGTTCATCACTACCAACCGCCACATATTACTCCGTCCCAATGAAACATTCCCGAAGAAATGTTCCTCTTCATAAACCGCTACATTCGGTGGTTCACCCTCTTCAACTCCCTCACCGACTAAGTTAATTCGCACTACTTCGTTGTCAGGGTCATTTGATGTTATGCTCAATATCCCTTCATATATCTGAACTTCTTGCGGGGTGAAGGTTACGACCAATTCAACGCGTTCACCACTCGGGATGCGAAGTTCTTCTTGAAAGTTGGTGATGAAAACTTGATTATTAGTTTCGACTTGTCTAACAACAAGAATTTCATCACCATCATTACTGATGTAAAGTGAACGATTTAGCGAGTTTCCTAATAACACTCTTCCGAAGCGGATTTGATAAGTTGAAGGAACGATATTCGGTGGGGCAGCTGCCTCAGCGATACCGGTAAGCCTTATGGTAACCACATCTTCGTCTGGGTCATTAGATGTGATGTTTAACGAAGCATGATATTCGTTAACTTCCTGCGGTGCGAAGGTAACTACGAATTCCCGCGAATTAGCTGGAGAAATCGTAACTTCATCTTGAAAATTAACGGTGAATCCATCTCCAAAAATGCTCATTTGAGAGATAACTAAGTTGGCACGCCCGCGATTGTAAATTGTAAAGTTCCATTCGGCAACCCGACCAACCCGCAAAACACCAAAATCGTATTCGGTATCTGAGAGGTCGATATCGGGTTCTGGTTCACCTCGTGTCGCAGCAAGACGGACTAAAAATAAATCAATGTCACCGTATACTGGTTGGACATTTCTTCCGTCCATATCTTGACAAGAGATTACTTGAGCAGGTAACTCTTCTTCAGCGCGATGGTCCCAAAACCGGAAGGCAATGACATCATTGCGAACAAAATAATTTTGTTCACCTTCGGCGCCCCAAGCGGCCAAACCAGCAGGGAATTCGTTGCCTTGTTCTATAACGACTCCACCTGCACAAACACCTCCTGGGGTAAATACACCTATCTCATCATTGGCTACCAGAGAGTTATCATCAATAGTTGCTGAAAAGACGAGAATGCTGACATTAGCATTGGTAGGTGTAAAACGAAAATGTTGGGCGTAAACATTTGTTACACCAACCAATAAAAGTAATGTTAGCAACCCAATAAAGGGGATTCTTGAACGTTCCATTATACCTCCTTGACGACTTTTTTTATTTAAGAAAAAGTAATATACAATTTTTAGATTGTCAAGTGTTAATTATAACTTGTATAAATATTTTTGTCAATACTTTATAACAAATA
>FWPV01014602.1_pt1 | contig 11488 bp, 5 predicted proteins | sample 2228371 | NCBI WGS metagenome assembly FWPV01 (sample SAMEA103939776, study PRJEB20133) | metagenome | reverse complement strand
AGATCGTCGGGCAAGACGACCGCACCCTGCTCAACGACCGTCACCTGACGTTGCCCTATTGGGATGAGGGCGAGACCGCGCTCAACGTCTACACGATTCCGCTGGCGGTCGGCAGCCCTCCGGGCGTATACACGCTCAAGGCGGCCATCTACGACCCCGCCACCGGCCAGCGCGTCGATCGCCTGGACGCGGCGGGGGCGCCGCAGGGCGCCGACGTGGCAATCGGAACGATCGAGGTGGTCCCTCCGCGCACGCCGCCCGCGGTGGAGCGACTGGGGAGCGCGGCCGTGGAGTCGACGACATGGGGAGGCGTAACGCTGCTGGGCGCAGACCTGCCAGCCGCCACAGCAGCGCCCGGCGCGGATCTGCTCGTGCGCCTCTACTGGCGAGCGGACGGGCCAACCAGTGAACGTTCGGCCGCCGAAGTGCGGCTGTGGCTGCGCGACCCGAGCGATGGCCGCGCCTGGAGCGCCCTGCGCGAGGCGCCCGTCGGCGGCCGCTATCCTTTTGCGAGCTGGGGGATCGGCGAAGTGGTCCGCGACGCGCACCGTTGGCGGATCGACCCGCGGACGCCCGCCGGGGAGTACGAGATCTACGTGGCCCTTGCAGCCGATGACGGCGCGGAGTCGGCTGAGACGCGATTGGGGACAATAAAGATCGAGGGATGGGCGCGCCAGTTCACGGCGCCTGCGTTCCAGCATCCGGTGGGCGCGCGGCTGGGCGAGGTGGCCGAACTGCTCGGCTACGATGTGGTCGAGCCAGCGACGGCGGGCGATCGGCTGAACCTGACCCTCTACTGGCGCGCCATCGGCCCTTCGACGACGCCGCTGACGGTCTTCGTGCACATCCTGGATGACGAGGGCAAGGTGCGCGGGCAGGTGGATCGCATGCCGGGCGACGGCGCTTATCCCACGACCGGCTGGCTGGCAGGCGAGGTGGTGAGCGATCCATACTCGACGCCCATCGACGCGACCCTGCCGCCGGGACGTTACGCGGTCGAGGTGGGGCTGTATGACGCCGCAACCGGCGCGCGACTGCCGGTCGTCGGCGCAGACGGTCAGGCGCTGGGTGATCGCATCCTCCTCGCTCCCGTGACGGTGAACCAGGCGGCGCGCCGATGAACGCGGCATCGCAGCGCCCGGAGCAAGCACAGATTCGCCAGATCGAGGCGGCCCTCTTCGTGCTGCTCATGACCCTCTATCTGCTCACGACGGCGGGGGGCTTCCACATCGTGGACGAGGTCTCGCTCTTCGCTGTCACGGAGAGCCTGGGGCGACGAGGCGCCGTCGACACCAACGCCATCGCCTGGATGCAGTGGGTGAATTCGCCGGGAGAGGTCCTGGGCGCCTTCGGGCCGGAAGGGGATGTCTATTCCAAGAAGGGGCCGGCGCCCGCGTTCCTGGCGGTCCCGATCTACTGGGCGGCGCGGGCGATCCCTGGCCTCGGCCTGGTGCAGGCCACGCTGCTCTACAACGCTTTGGTCACGACGTTGACGGCGTTGCTCCTGGGGCGATGGGCGCGCGCGCTGGGATCCGACGCGCGCGTGGGAGCGGCCGTGGCGCTGAGCTTCGGCCTGGGGACGCTGGCGTGGCCGTATGCCACGTACTTCCTGGGAGAGCCGACCTCCGCCCTGTGTCTGACGGGAGCTGGCTACGCGCTGACGCGCTGGCGTGCGACGCGCGCGAGCCGCTACGCCTGGGCGACGGGGGTTGCGTTGGGCGGCCTGATCGCGACGGTCGCCGCGCACGCGCTGCTGATCCCGATCTTCGCGCTGTACGCCCTGCGCGATCCGGACGGTCGCTGGCGACGCCCCGAACGCACGAGCCTGATGGGGTTCCTGCTCCCCTTGGGCCTCGTCATCGCCTTGCTGGCCGCCTACAACGCCGTGCGTTTCGGCAGCCCTTTGCACACTGGCTATCACTTCGAGGCGGGCGAGGGGTGGACGACCCCGCTGCTGCTCAGCCCCTATCGCGGCCTGATCTGGTACACGCCGCTCAGCCTGGCGGCGGCGCTGGCCTGGCGCGACCTGCGGCGCGCCCAGGGGGCCACGGCGGGCCTGATCGCTGGCGCGACGGGCGTGCTGACAGTGGTGTACAGCGCGTGGTGGATGTGGTGGGGGGGATTCGCCTGGGGGCCGCGCTTCCTGGCGCCCCTGTGTCCTTTTCTGGCGCTGACGCTGGCGCCATGGTGGGAGCGCGTCCTGAACAGCCAGATGCAAGGCTGGAAGCGAGGGGGATTCCTCACGCTGGCAGCGCTCTCCGTCCTGGTCCAGCTCCTGGCGGTCGCGGCCAACTACCCGCAGTTCGAGATCGAGCTGCGCGGCCTGTACCCCACCGATTGGGAGGACCCGCTGCGTTACGGGCCGCCCGCCCTCTTCAACCCCTTGCATTCGCCGATCATCGGGCAACTGTGGCTGCTCTGGCGAGACCCCCTGGGCGCGGCCGACCTGTTCTGGGTGCGGCCAGACGGCGTCGTGTGGATGGTCCCGCTGGCGGCCTTGCCCATCCTGGCCATGGCTGGCGCGCGGCTGGCTGGAACTCTCCGAGGAGGCTCCCAGCGGATGCGAGGGTCCCTCGTCGCAGGACCAAGCGGGGAGATTCGAGCGACGGGTTCTCAGCGATCGTCGGAGGAAGCGAAGACGGCGCGCGCTGGCGGCGCTATCGCCGGGCGCGCGCTGTCCGTCGCCCTGGTCAGCGCGTTCGTCCTCTGGGGAGGCTACGCGCTGGCCGTGGCGTCGACGGATCCTCGCTACGGACAAGCCGGCGTCGGCTACCGGGCGATCCTCGACACGCTCGCGCAGCAGGCGCGACCGGAGGATGCGATCGTCACGATCGCGCCGTATCATTATCACATCCCGATGGCGCACGACCGCACTCGCCTGCCCATCTACGGCTATGCCCAGGAAGAGCCGCTGCACGCGGAGACGAGCCGCGTCCTGTCGCGGCTGTTGGGTCAGCCGCGCAACGTGTGGCTGGTCACTGGCGGCATTCAGCCAGCCGATCCCAGCAACGGCGTCGAGCGCTGGCTGGCCGTCCATGCGTACGAAGTGAGCGATCAGTGGTATGATGATTTTCGGCTGGTGCGTTTCCTGTCGCCGCTGGCGGGCATGACGACGACGGCAGCGGCGAGCGAGTTCGGCGACGCGCAGGGGGATCGCATTGCGCTCGTCGATGTCGCGTGGGGGCCAGCAGCCAATACGGCGGGAGGCGGAGTACGGGTGGCGGCTGTGTGGACGGCGCTGCAGCCGGTCCAGGTCGAGTATGTGCCGTTCCTGCATCTGCTCGACGCAAGCGGCCAGTTGCGGGCGCAGCGCGACCTGCGGCCAGTGGGGGGCTATCGCCCGACGACGACGTGGGCGCCCGGGGAGCCGATCGAAGATCACATGGGGTTGGCGCTGCCGGACGATCTGCCGCCTGGCGAATATGAGCTGGTCCTCGGCCTGTACGCGGCGACGAGCGGCCAGCGGCTGCTGACAGCGGACGGCGGGGACCACGTGAGGCTGGGGACAGTGGTGATTCGTCAGGAGGCCCCATGATCGGCAGGTACGTGTTGCGACTTCAAGAGGTCCTCTTCGGGCCGGATCGACGCGCAGCTTTCCTGGCGCTGATCGGCGTCTGCGTGGTCGCGGCGCTGATCGTCGCGGGCTACGCGGCCGCGTTGGGGCCGCTGTACGCGCTGGCAGGCGCGATCGCCCTGGCGGGCGGCGTGTTGTTGCTCACCTCGGTGCAATGGGGGCTATACGCGCTGATCGGCGTCGCCTGCCTGCTGCCGTTTGCGACCTTCCCCTTCAAGCTCGGCTTCACTCCCTCCTTCCTGGACGCAGCGCTTCTCACGATGTTTGTCGTGTGGCTGGCGCGCCTGGCTGTCGGCCGCGAGCGCCAGTTCGATCCTTCCCCCATCGGCTGGGCTGTCTTCATCTTCCTGGGATTGGCCCTTTTCGCTTTCCTGCGCGGGCTGACCTACGCCCGGCCGACCGCGACGACGCTGCGCGATTTCGTCGAGATCATCCTGGGGGTCGCCATCTATTTCGTGGTCGTCAACAACGTGCGGCAGCCGACGCAGATCGCGTGGACGATGCGCGTGCTGATGCTGGCGGGGGCAGGCGCGGCGCTGATCGGCGTCATCTTCTACGTCATCCCGGAAGCGTGGACGGTGCGCATCCTCGATGCGCTGGGCCGCTTCAATTACCCGGGCGGCTATGGCGCGCTGCGCTACATCGAGGATGATCCCTCCAACCCGATGCGCGCGATCGGCACGTCGGTCGATCCCAACGTGTTGGGTGGGCTGATGGTGCTGATCACGGCAGCGACGGCGCCGCAGCTTGTGGAGCGACGGCCGCTGTTGCCGCGCGCGCTGGTCGCAGCCATGCTGGCGGTCGACGGGCTGTGCCTGTACCTGACCTACTCGCGTGGCTCGATGGTGGGGCTGGGCGCGGCGCTGGCGTTGTTGGGAATCGTGCGCTATCGGCGTCTGCTGCCGATCGCCTTCGCTGGCGCGGCGCTGTTGTTGCTGTTGCCGCAGGCGCAGGGATACGTCAGCCATTTTCTGGAAGGGCTGCGCGGCCAGGACCTGGCGACGCAGATGCGCTTCGGCGAGTATCGCGACGCCTTGCGGCTGATCGCCGAGTATCCCTGGTTCGGCGTCGGGTTCGCGGGCGCGCCCAGCATCGACTTGTACATCGGCGTCTCCAACCTCTATCTGCTGATCGCCGAGGAGATGGGGATCGTCGGCCTGGCCGCCTTCCTGTTGACGATGCTGCTCTTCTTCAATGAGCTGCGGAAGGGTAGGCGGCGCAGGCTGCCGGAAGAGATGGAAGCGGTCGCGCTGGGCGTGGGCGGAGCGATAGCGGGCGGGCTGATGGCGGGCATCTTCGATCACTACCTCTTCAACCTGGCCTATCCCCATATGACGAGCCTGTTCTGGCTATGCGTCGGGCTGGGCGTGGCGGCTGTCCGGGAGAGGGCGAATGGGCGAATGGGCGAGTGAGCGAAGCAGCGAAGCAGCGAATGGGCGAGGAGGCGAATGGGCGAGAGAACGAATCGGCGAGAAGGCGAGGAGGCGAAGCGGCGAATGAGCGAATGAGCGAGGAAGCATCGTTGACACCCGCCCATTACCAATTCGCTCTCTCGCTGATTCGCTCTCTCGCTGATTCGCTCTCTCGCTGATTCGCTCTTTCGCTGACTCGCTCTCTCGCTGACTCGCCCTCTCGCTGACCCGCTCTCTCGCTGACTCGCTCTCTCGCTGACCCGCTCTCTCGCTGACTCGCTCTTTCGCTCTCTCGCTGACACAGGTTCAGGCGAAGAGGACGTACTGCTTCAGGAATCGCTCCACATCCGCGTAGTACGCCTCGATCGTCTCCGTCTTGCGCCAGCCGTGGCCCTCGCCCTCGTACAGGCGGTAGATGTGCGGCACGCGCCGCGCGCGCAAGACCTCGACGATGGTCTCGGCCTGGTCGGGGGGCACCACTTTATCCTCTTTGCCCTGGAAGATGGCGATCGGATCGCGGATGCCATCGGCGTGGAAGATGGGAGACCACGCCCGATAGCGATCGGCTGTCTCCGGCAGCGGGCCAACCATCGAGTCGAGGTAGCGCTCCTCGAACTTGTGGGTGTCGGCGGCCAGGGTGAACAGGTTGCTGACGCCGTAGAGGCAGATGCCAGCGCGAAAGACCCCCGGATGGCGGGCCAGGACATTGAGGACGGTGTATCCCCCTGCGCTGCCCCCTTTGATCACGAGCCGTTGCCCATCGGCCAGCCCCTGCTCGACGAGGGCGCGCGCCGCGCCGATGGCGTCCTCCGTATCGACTACCCCCCACCGTTCGCGCAGGGCCAGCATATAGCTGCGGCCGTAGCCGGTGCTGCCGCGGTAATTGACGTCGAGATAGGCATAACCACGGCTGGTGAAGAAGGCGGCGTCGGCGGAGTAGGCGGCGCGCGCCTGGCCCGTAGGGCCGCCGTGGATGTTGACGATGGCCGGCGGGAGGCCACTGCCATCGAAGCGACTGCTGGTCGGCGGGTAAAACAGGCCGTGCACGGTCGTCCCGTCCGGCGCCGTCCAGGTGATCGGACGTGGGGTCGGCAGATCGGCCGCGGCGACCGTCTCCGTCGTGCTGTAGCGCTGCGTCGTCCACCGCTCGCCATTCCACACCGTGACGCGGGGCGGCGTCTGGCTGGAGGAGGCGATCACCGCCACGCGATCGTCGATGGGGCTGGCGGCGATCTGGCCGAGCGCCGTGTAGGGCGCGTCGATCGCCGTGGAGCGGCCGCTCGCGACGTCGGCCATCCAGAGGGAGAGGAAGCCGCGATCGTTGCGCAGGTAGAAGATGCGACGGCTGTCGTGGCTCCAGGCATGGGTGCGTTGGCCTTGCGCCCACGCAGGCTCGGCGAGGACGGCGTCTTCGACGAGGATGCGCCGCTGGCCGGTAGCCAGATCGAGCAGGTAGAGGCGGTCGAACTCGCCGTCGCCGAGAATGAAGCTGAGCCAGCGCCCATCGGGCGAGAAGGCAGGCTGGAAGGCGGGGACATCAGGGCCGCCGGCGACGAGGGAGACGCCCTCCAGGCGCGGGGGATCGCCGGCCAGGCGCGCTATCTTCAAGCGCGTGCCATCCCAGGGCATGTTTGGGTGATCCCATTCGACCCAGGCGATGCGATCGCCATCAGGGTGCCAGACCGGCTGCATGTAGAAATCGGAGCCGGCCACGAGCTTGAGCGGCCACCAGACGCCATCGCTATCGACGAGCGCCAGCACATCGTTGCGTTCGTAGCTGTGGACAAAGAGGATCCAGCGCCCGTCAGGCGACAGCGTGGGCGCGGCGGCGTGGCCGAAAGCGGGCGTCAGGGGGCGCGCCGGGCCGCTGTCCAGCGGCTGGCGGTAGAGACGACCGTTGCGCTCGGCGAAGATCACGCTGCCGTGGGCGACGGTGAAATCGCCGCCGCCGTAGCCAACCTGAGCGCGCACGGAGAGGGCGTCGGTCAGATCGCGGGGGACGCCGCCGTCCCGCGCGCAGACGAGCACGCCCTGGTCGGAACGTCCCTCAAGCCACACCAACGTGCGGCCATCGCTGTCCCACTGCACATCGTACAGACGCAGGCTGCGCGCCATCGCGGCTGGGGCAAGGGGGCTGGGCCACAGGCCATAGGGTCGCAACTCACGGTTCGGCATCGCATTCCCTCCTTGATGGAGACGACTCAGAATCGACGGCGGTCAGGATGCCACACGCAACCGATTTCAGCAACTGCCGAACCTCGCGCCTTGCACATGAACCCATTCGCCCTCTCGTTGACTCGTTCCCTCGCCGCAATGGAATGTGAGCGCTTTGACGTCGACGACAGACGCACTATACTAGGAAATAGTTCGTCTCCACGCGAGATGAATGCTGACTTCCAGGGGAGGGGACACGAATGCAGACCGATCTGCGAGGGCGCGATCTGATCACGACCCAGGAATGGACCAGGGAGGAGATCGAGACGCTGCTCGATGTGGCGTTTCAGCTCAAGCGCGAGCGGGCGTTGGGGATCGGACATCCGTGGCTGCGCGACAAGACGTTGGCGTTGCTCTTCTTCTTCTCCAGCACCCGCACGCGAGCCTCGTTCGAGGCCGGCATGGCGCAGTTGGGGGGACACGCGGCGTTCATCGAATCGCGCACGACGCAGATCGCCCACGGCGACACGGCCAAGGAGATCGGCCAGATCCTGGGACGTTACTACGACGGCCTGGCCATTCGCCATTGCGATTGGAAGCAGGGCAACGCGTACCTGCGCGAGGTCGCTGCGGCCAGCCGCGCGCCCGTGTTCAACATGCAGTGCGATGTGTATCACCCGTTCCAGGCGCTGGCCGACCTGATGACGATCATCGAGAAGAAGGGGGACCCGCGAGGCAAGACGATCGCCGTCTCGTGGGCTTATGCTTCGTCTTATCAGAAACCGTTGAGCGTGCCGCAGTCGCTGATCCTGCTTCTGCCGCGTTTCGGCATGCACGTGCGGTTGGTGCATCCGCCCGAATTCAAGCTGATGCCGGAGATCGTGGCGCAGGCGGAGGAGAACGCGCGGCGCAGCGGGGCGAGCTTCGAGATCCTGGACGACTTCGAGGCTGGGTTCCGCGGCGCCGATGTGGTCTACCCCAAATCATGGGGATGCTGGCTGACGACGGAAGATGACGCAGAGAGCGCGCGCATCGGGCGCAAATACAGCGACTGGATCGCCGACGAGCGGCGGATGGCGCTGGCGAGGCCGGATGCCATCTACATGCATTGCCTGCCAGCCGATCGCGGCGTCGAGGTGACGGATGGCGTCATCGACGGGGCGCAATCGGTGGTCTACGATGAGGCGGAGAATCGCCTGCACGTGCAAAAAGCGGCGTTGGCGCTGGCGATGCGGTGATATGAGCCGCCTGTGACGGACGAGAATCTACCCAAGGGATCGCTTGTCAGGGAATCTGCTATGCTTCTCACCCGCAGCTTGATTGAAGCCAACGACCTGCGTTACAAGTTGGGCTGGCAACTCTACGAACAAGGGAAAGCTCTTTACACAGAGAATTGCGCCCAGGTAGTCGCCTTCGACCACCAGAAGGCTACCTGCAGCGTGCGCGACAAAAAAGAAGTCTTCACCGTCGTGATCGCCGCCGAACGGCGCAACAATGTTCAATGGAGCTGTACCTGCCCACGAGCGGTCCGCTATAATGTGTGCAGACACATGGCCGCGGCCGCGTTGGCCACGCGCGACTATCTGCGCGACGTCGCCGAGAAGAACTGGCGTTACCAGATCGAACTGGCGCTCGAGACCACGCCGCGCGCGACGCCTTCCCCGCCCCCAACGATCGAAGAAGCGATCCTGCTGATGGGGTTACACCTCGAGCGGCGTGGAGACCTGACTCACACCTGCTCGCTGTACGCATACGTCCTCCAGGCCCCCGCGCTCGTCGCTCAGGTCGCCGCCAGCCCCAATCCTCCGCAGGCGGCGCTCTCAGCCTTGCTCGCGGATCGCGACTGGCGCGGGGCCGTTCGCCCCCTGGACGCCACACGACCCCTACATTACGTCAACTTATCTGCAGAAGCGAACGACGTCGTGAAGCTGATGATAGCCACGAGGCAGCCCAGCTATTTCGGCTCAGTTTATAATTACCATGTGACTCCTAACCTGAGCGACCTCATCAGCTATCTGCCGACCTTGCAGCGCCTGAATGTGCCGCTTTTCCTGTGGAAAGAACGCCAGCCGAGCGAATTGTTGATCATCAAGGACACGCCCGTCCTGCTGAAGGTGGCGCTGGCCGAGGAGAAGGGCGTCTATGAATTGCAGGCGGGCATTGAGATCGACGGGAACGTGTACTCGAACCTGGGTAGGACCTTCAAAATCCTTTCCACTCCGAAAGGGACCTGGACGCTCGCTGGCCGCACCCTCGCGCCGATCGCGAACCCCAAGGCGCTCAATCTGCTCCAGACTTTCCCGCTGCGCATCCCCGTCGACGAGGCCGAAGAGTTCCGCCAGCGCTACTTCCGCGCCATCAACGAACGCGTGCACCGATGTCGCGGCGCGCGGGCTCGACGTGCAGCACCACCTGGTAGCGCTCGGCACGCGTGCCGCTGATCGGCAACATCATCTCGTGGACCTATGTCGAGGCCGACCCCGTGCCTCGCCTGTACCTGACCAAAGAGGGCGACGCGCCCTTGCGCGCGGAGCTGCGCTTTGGCTATGGAGAGCATGAGGTCCAGAGCGGGCTTCGGCCGCCGGCTGAGGACATCCAGGAGACCCCTGGCGCCTGGGGGGGGATCAAAATCCGCCGCCAGATTGAGAAGGAGCTGACGTACTACCACTTGCTCTCCGATCCCCGTTATGGCCTGAAACGCGCCGGGGCCAGTCAGCCAGGCTTCTTTGAGCTGCGCGCTCGCACCCACCCCTTCGATTTCCTGGTCAAGTGCATCCCGGCCCTGGTCCAAGCAGGGTTCGAGATCTACGGCGAAAAGAACATCGCCAAAATCAACCGCTCCACCCCGACCCTCAGCCTGAACATCGCCAGCGGCATCGATTGGTTCGACATCGACGCCGTCGTGCACTACGGCGACCAGGAGGTCTCGCTCGCCGAGATCCGCAAGGCAATGCGACGCGGCGACAAGTACATCAAACTGGCCGATGGCTCCATCGGGCAGATCCCCGAAGAATGGCTGAAGCGCTACAAACTTCTGTTCGAAATGGCCGAGGAAACAGAGCGCGGCCTGCGCGTCAGCAACCTGCAAGTCACGCTGCTCGATGAATTGTTGGCCGAAGCCGAGGTTCAAAACATCGCTCCTCAATTTCACGAGCAACGCCAGCGGCTGCAAAGCTTCCAGAGCGTCGCGGCACAGCCTTTGCCACAGGGGCTGCACGGCGAACTACGCCCCTACCAGAAGGCTGGCTACGACTGGCTGCACTTCTTGCACCAATACGGCTTGGGCGGCATCCTGGCCGATGACATGGGCCTGGGCAAGACCATCCAGGCCCTTGCCCTCCTCCAATCGCTCAAAGAGCGCGGCGAGCTTGCCCGCCCGGCCCTGCTGGTCGTTCCCAAGAGCTTGCTGGCTAACTGGCAACGCGAGGCAGCACGCTTCACGCCAGGGTTGACTTTCCTCGAATACGTAGGCAACCTTCGCAAGAAGGACCACAGCGCTCTCGAGAAGCATGACGTTGTGCTCACCACATACGGCACCATGCTGCGCGACATCACGTTCCTGCGCGCCTATCGCTTCTCTTATGTCATCCTGGACGAATCTCAGGCCATCAAGAACCCGCTGGCGCAGAGCAGCAAGGCCGTCCGCCTGCTTCAGGCCGACCATCGCCTGTGCCTCACCGGCACGCCGGTCGAGAACAACACCTTCGAACTGTGGTCGCAGTTCGCCTTTCTCAATCCTGGCCTGCTCGGCAGCCTGGAATACTTCAAGCGCGAGTTCGCCGCCGTCATCGAGCAACGAGATGCGCAAGCTCAGGAGACCACCCAACTGCTGCGGCGGTTGATTTATCCCTTCATCCTGCGCCGCACCAAAGAGCAGGTCGCGCCCGAACTGCCGCCGCGCAGCGAGCGCATCCTTTACACCGACCTGGAGCCAGCCCAGCGCAAACTTTATCAACGCACCCGTGATTACTACCGCGGCCTGTTGTTGGGCATGCTAGAGGAGAGCGATATCAACGATGTCCGCATGCAGATCCTGGAGGGGTTGCTGCGCCTGCGACAGGTGTGCATCCATCCGCGCCTGATCGAGCCGACTTACCAGGGTCCCGCGGCCAAGTTCGAGCTGCTGCTGGAAACGCTGGAGACCCTGCAGGCGGAAAACCATAAGGCCCTGATCTTCTCCCAATTCGTGCAAACTCTCGCCCTGCTGCGCAAGGAGATGGATCAGCGCGGCATGCGCTACGCCTACCTGAGCGGGCAGACTCACGACCGCCAGGAGCAGGTGGACCTGTTCCAGAATGACCCGCAGGTGCCTTTCTTCCTCATCAGCCTGAAAGCTGGCGGGCTAGGG
>FWPV01014601.1_pt1 | contig 11489 bp, 13 predicted proteins | sample 2228371 | NCBI WGS metagenome assembly FWPV01 (sample SAMEA103939776, study PRJEB20133) | metagenome | reverse complement strand
TTTGGAGTTCTATTCATGTTGATAGATCCAAAATCTATTCGTGTTAATAAATATCCAAGATCTATTCGCGTTGATAGAATTTGGGGTTCTATTTGTGTTGATAATATCCAAGATCTATTCATGTTGATAGATTGGAGTTCTATTTGTGTTGATAATATCCAAGATCTATTCATGTTGATAGATTGGAGTTCTATTCGTGTTGATAAATATCCAAGATCTATCAACACGAATAGATTCTTGAAGTTCTATTCGTGGAAATAAATATCCAAAAAAATGGATGGGTTGTTTAATTCTCGAAGGAGATTTTGACACTGTTTGGAAGAATATAGTAATCTTCGTCCCATTCGAGATCTGGATTTTTCAAACAGACCGGCCCATCGTCTTTCCAGCGAAACTCGATAACGTCTCCACGTCGAGAAATACACTCAAACTTCGTATTCCGACGAATTCCCAATGATTCCAGATTCTGGGGCTTGAAATAGAGATAGACTGTCATGACACCTCTTTCATATCGATCTTCCCGATCATCTGTTAAGATCCACGCGTCGTCATCTGCCGGTCGATAATCATAATGTAGAAAGGTGAACCAGTCCTTCTGATGTTTACTGAGATCGACGACTCTCCAAGTTCCATCAAGACGTTGTTCCACTTTCAAGTATAGGGGTAAGGGAAGACATTTTATTGTTGGAATATCATACTTCGTGACACTCAAGTACCATCCATTTCGTTCCACAATATCAAGTATCTCCATCGCCCGGGTGTATTTCTCCTCCGCTTTCTGATATTTCTTCAGAAGTTCCTCCTTTTCTTTCTGAAGCTTGTCCACACGTTCTCGACATTCGATTTGGACTTGAAGATAGGTCTGAAGATATTTCAGATCTGAAACTGGAAGTTCGTCAAGACGTTTTCTCACATCATCCAGAGAGTTCGACATCCGAATTTAAGATATCGACAAAAGAAAGAAGATAGTTTTCAATTTCTTGATAGAGCTGAACCACATCCTGATATAATTTCTCAAGTGAAAATCTTAACTCGTCGAGAGATTGAGTTTTCGATATCGACCGGGAAAAATTTTCTCTCGAGGAGGAACGTAAACCTCTCTCCGAAAGTTTAAGATCGGTAATCTGAGTCAACAAGTACAGATGACCTGACACAAAACTTATAAGAGAGGAATCCGAAACTCTTCGAGATCGAGTTCGTTGCAAATAGTTCCGAGAAAGGGAATCCAAGGTCCGTCGAAGTTTCTTTAATAGAAACTTTTTAATGTCCCTCTTTCTGACATCGGGAAAGATTTCCATTCGACGACATAGAATGTAATACTGGGATCTCACATCAAGTTAACATCTTTCAAGAAAGTTAACATGTTCTGATTCCTCGAGAAGACTCTCCAGTATCGTTAAAATAGTTGTATTGTCTTGAGTCGACTCAATAAAGGTAGTGTAATCCTCATCTAATGTGTGACAGATAATCTTTGTTTCTCCATTCGATGTTATCATTTGACAATATCCGAAATTTATGGAGGGAAATGATATGTAACACACAAAATAGGAAGGTTGAGTTTCCAGATAGTGCGCTATCTCCCTCTCTGTGAGAGGTCGTCGAAGAAGAGAGAAAAGAAAAGTTTGTCTCATCAGTCCTCGAAGATACGAACACAATCTTTGTGACACTAAAATCAAGTCCCAATTAAATGAAAAGATATAGTACAGCAGATCCGGGGGAAGATTGCAGATACTGTACTCCATTGATTATCGATTCTTTCCTTTTCTAATTCTCCTTTTATCATGACATCACTTTAGACATCGAAAACTTTCAAGAGAGTTCGATAGAACTCAGAAGAGAAAGAACATTTCAAAGTGTATCCGAAAAAAAATCATGTTAAGAGTTTAACCGGAAACTCTTAACATTTTCTTGTTCTTGTCACCTCCAATTTTCAACTTTGGAGACATTAGAGTCTCGTTAAGAGTCGAAGTGTTCTCCATCTTGATACCAAAATCGTTGATGTTACTTCCATCTTTCCAAGATTCGACAGAGAGAAAATTATTTCAAGAAACATGAAAAAGAATTTTCCGTTGATCGAAAGATGAGTTTCCAGATTCCGACTGATATTCTTGGTGAGATTCTTCTGTCTCTTACGCCCGACGAGATTTTTAAGACATGTCGAGTAAATCGACGTTTTGCCTCTCTGTGTCAAAATGAGAGCTTTTGGAAACGAGTGTGGCTCAAACATATTTCTCCGAAGTTACCTTCTTTTCCTCAATCTCTGAAGGAGCAAATTCAAGAGATTGTGAGAAACGTTCCTCGAAATGTCCGAGCGAGAGATCTCTTAATTACCGGAGCTGAAAGTGGAGTTCTCTTTTTAGTTGTCCGGGCATTGCAGATGGGAGTTTCACCTTCTGTTATGGATGAGGCCCTCTCTTGGGCCGCGGAAAGAGGACATCTTCATATTGTGAAACTGTTGGTCGAGCATTCGGCGAATCTTCATTATCGGGAGAATTATGCACTTTGTCTTGCTAGTATGAATGGACACCTGGATGTGGTTAAATATCTCCATGAACAGGGAGCAGATATTTTCGCCCGAGAGAATATGGCTCTTCGATGGGCGGCAAGTTATGGTCATCTCGATGTGGTTAAGTATCTGGTGGAATCCGGAGCAGATATATCTGCTGAAGACAACGAAGCTCTACGCCTTGCGGTACGAAATGGTCATCGAGACGTGGTTAAGTATCTGGTCGAATCGGGGGCGAATGTTTCCGCCAATAATGACCAAGCTCTTTCCTATGCTGCGGCAAATGGTTATCAAGACCTGGTTGTCTATCTTCTTGATAAGGGAGCTCATCTTTCCTCGCTCAATGATCTTCCTTTTCGTCTCGCTGCAAGTAATGGTCACTTGGAAATTGTGAAGTATCTCCATGAAAGAGGTGCAAATATCTTTGCGGTAGAGAATGATGCTCTCATCCGAGCTGCAAGAAATGGTCATCTTGACATAGTGAGATATCTTGTCGAACATGGAGCTGACCCTTCATCACAAGAGAGTGAAGCCTTCCTCTCCGCTGTAAGTGAAGGCCATCAAGATGTGGTTTCGTATCTTCTGTTAAATGGAGCGTCGATTTCTGCCCAAGATAGTGAAGCTCTTGTTTTAGCGGCAGAAAATGGATTCCTTGATCTTATTAAGTATCTTCTTCACCATGGAATAGATTTTCAGAGACGATGTGCTGAGGCTATCACTGTTGCAACCGATAATAATCACTTTGACATTGTTGACTATCTTTCGCGACACTGTTTTCCAGACGACAAACATCGAACCTAAGATCTTCAATAGAAGATCGATTAAGCGTAGACATAGTTCTTTTGGATAAAGTCATGACAGATCTGAAGAAAACGGCGATTGGGAGAGATAACTTTTCGATACTTCTTAAGATACTTGACAAAGTCGAGAAGTAAGTTCTTTGACGGAGAAATTGTTTTAAAAGTATGCCAAAACTTAAGACTCACCGGTTTATTATAGGAGAAAACAAGAAATCGAGAGATAAGGAAGTAGAGAACGACCGTAGCTGAACGGGAAATTCCGGCCATACAGTGAACATAAACATTTTCCCCCTTTGAAAGAGAGGAATCGAGAATTGTACAGATTTCCGGAAGATAGTTCTCAAAACGTTTGGCGTTATCTTCTTGAAGGGTGTCATCAATAGGATAGCCGTACCAACGAATTCCCGGAACATCTGGAAATGGCTTTGTTGGAAATCCCATTGAAATAACAACCGTGATGTTCTTATCTCGAAAGAAGGAAAGAAGAACTTCGGATGGAAAGAAAGGCCCAAGATAGAGGTGTCCAGTGTAATTTGACGGAAGAACTGGTTGAAGAGGAATCTGACTGATTTCCAAATAGTCGATGATACCGAAAAGAGGTGACCAGGTCCTCGCTAAGTAATTAATCGTCTCGTCAAGTTGGTTCATGGTTTTTATTATTTTAATCTTATAAAAGATTTATGTTCTTATTTCAGTGAAAATCTTTTACACGAGAAAAGTAAAAGATTTTCGAAAATCTTCGGAAGACAAGACAAGAACCCAAAAAGGAATTCCGGAACAAAAACAAACAATGTTAGCAGAGGGATGTTTTTTCACATGTTTTATTCATCCCAGTGATCCAACACGTGTTATTCTTAAAGAAAAGTCAAAGACTCGCTCAAGTGAAACTCGACATATCCAGAAAGTTGTCCAATATTTAACTTCCATCGAGGCACTTAACATGTTTCTTCCTCGTTATTATGAGTTTGATGTTAAGAAAGGCCAAATTGTTGTCGAACGTCTTAATCCGATTAATCCAGAAATTCCATTTTGTCCTGACAATGCTTGGATCTCCGTCCTCTTTCAAGCTCTCTATATCGCTCAACTTTTAACTCACTATAAGATTAATCACAATGATCTTAAACTTGATAACTTTCTTTATCGGACGGAAGATGTCATTCTAAGTTATGACATTGACAATCTTAAATTTTCCGTTCCCACATTTGGATATCGTCTTTTTGTCACCGATTTCAACTTCACAGAAGTTTATGCCGAGAATAATAAGATTTCACGTAACTTTAATATTAAAGCCTATAAACATCCTTCTCAGACAAAGGACTTTCGAAACCGTGTCGGAATTACATCTGGATGGAATCGTGGATTTAACACCTTTCAAGTTATTAGCAGTTTCTTTGACTATTTAGAATGCCAAAAGAAATATAACGATCTTCAACTCCTCGCCAATCAGACCGGTGTCTCCCTCGAATATGTTTTCCGTCACTCGATCTTACATCGAGATCCTGACCATCTTTACACCGATCGAAACTTTTCCGACATCTTTAAAATTGACCTCTTTAAACCCTTCCAAGTTGAACAAGAAACTCCTTACACCTCCTCTTGACCGAATTCGAAATCGAATCCGATTTGAAATGTTAAATCATAAATATGATCTTCCATTCTAATTCGAAACTCGAAATAAATTCAACTCTTATCTTTTCATGTCGACACTTTCGAAGACTCTTCCTCCTCCAAAGATACTGAATATTCCCTCCATGTCTGTTTCCTCTTCGTCTCCTCCGGAACCCTCTTCCGACGAAAAGACTCTCCCTGAGTCCCCTCCTCCAATAGATCACGACACAAAGACAAACGGAAAGGCCAAGTGTCCGGGATGTGATAAGGAGTTTACACAACAAACTCTCAACAAGTGGAATGGTACGTGTAACCGATGCTGGCGAAAGAAAACAAGTCCTCCTTCCGAAACAAAGTCTCCGTCAAAGTCCGAAAAGTTCCCCTGTTCTGGAACATGTGGTCAGAAATACACACAGAAAACTCTCGATAAACATAACGGCATGTGTTACCGCTGTGCCACCAAATTAAACTCTCCTCCAAATTCCGGAAAGGCCCGCAAAATAAAGCCCAAGTTTCTCTGTGGCGGAACGTGTGGGGGAGAATTCACTCAAGACACTCTCAATAAACATAACGGCATGTGTTACCGTTGTGCCACCAAATTGAACTCTCCTCCAAATTCCGACAAGTCCCCCAAAGGAAAGCCCAAGTTTCTCTGTGGCGGAACGTGTGGAGGCGAATTCACTCAAGATACTCTCAATAAACATAACGGCATGTGTTACCGTTGTGCTAAGAAATTAAATCTCTAAATTCTTTAATCATCAGAAAATCGTCAGAAAAGTCCGTCAAGGATTTTTCTGATTTTTCTTCTTCGATAAAAATTTCGGCCTTAACCTGAATATTTTCTGAAATCTTCATCGAAAATGAGAAAACTGACTTCGACACGTCTCCTCATTCATCCGAAACTCCCTTAAATGAGAAGTTGTTTTTAATTTCTGAAACAACTTGTATCTATGCTGAAAGAAGATTTAACTGACTTAGTTTGGAGGTGAAGATGTCCATCATGATCTGGGAAACCTTTTTCTGTTTAAGAATAATCTGCTGACCAATCTTGGAACAAGTGTACTTTGCGACATGAGTAAGTTCTTCATAGGTAAAAATTTCGGCGATTTGGGGTATAAGTTCAAGAGTTACATCTTGACCAACTTTAGTCAAAGCTTCTTCAAGGGAGTCTTTCTCCTCATCTGTTAAGAAGGAATAGTATCCCAGCTGCATCCTAATAAACTCTTTTCCATTATTTTGTCTTATTATCTCTTCCGTAAATAACTCGGCAAGAAATCGACGATTGTCGAAAGAATCAAATTCCTTCCATCTTACCTTAATAAGGTTAAAATATTTCCACGACACTTGACTCAAAGAAATGAGATCCCGAACCGATAAATATTTCAGGATATGACATACGACTTCGGGTGGAAGATCGTCAAATTGCATTTTTGCCCCTAGCAATTCTGCTTCACCGGAATTCATTTTTACAACCGACATCTTTAAAGGTTAGGACTTCGATGACCCAAAGGGTCATCGAAATATAATGGAGAAAGAAGACTTAGTCTTCAATCTCGGCTTCATATTCACCCGGATACTTGACATCTTTAAGCTTCTCATCTCGTAAGGATTTTAAGTGCTCCGACTTCTTGGCGATGATTTCAATCAGTCTCGTCTCGTCGATATGATCTCTCGCGTAGACAAACCTAAGAGTGGCAGGAGACTTCGATCCAATCCGATGAATACGAAGAGAGGCCTGATGCATGTTAATGACACTATAGGTGGGTGAAAGAAACATGACTCTCGGATGTTTACCCGTGGTATCATGAAGTGAAACTCCCAAACACGTCACTGACATACTTCCAATGAGAAGACGACATTGAGCATCCGTATTAAACTTTGTGATGTACTCATCACGAGTGGAAAGAGATGTCTTACCTGTAATCACAAGAGGATTATACGGAGAGAGAAAGCGGGTACAGAGTTCAATCGGTTCAAGATAGTTGAACATGAGAATAACCTTCGTCCAATTATCCGAGTTCAGAATTGACCGAGTCTTTCGGATAAAGATCTCCAACTTGGCTTTCTCACTCTTTCGACACGAGTTCAGAACTCGATTCCACTCGATCTGGGCCTCATTTTGAACAATCTCCATCAGCTCCTGAATTACCTCATCCATGAGAACATTCGCATCTTTTGACATCAGCTTGTAATAACCATTTTTCGCATCCAGCTTCGCATTCTTATCAAGAATCGGTGGAGGCATGGACAAAAAGAACCTCGGTTTAACATGGTTTGTAAACAGTTCCATCATTATATTGTACTTGTTAAATTTGTCAATCTTCCCGACCACAGAACTCAGATCTCGATCTGACACCCATTCACAATAGTCAATCAGATCCTGAATACCATCAAGAACATAACCTCGATAAATATCCTGATGAGCCAGTCGTCTCTTCCGAATGACGTTAAGAAGTTGACATATACGCCCTACCTGATCCTTCTTATCAAAGGGTGTCGCCGAAATATAGAGAACATATGACCTAAAGTCCGGTTGTGAGAAGATACCCTTGGCCAGAGCTCGCGCACAATCAAACTGAACCGTGTCGTTCTTCAGGGCATGGGCCTCATCAAAGACAAGAAGTGTCCCCTTCCGAATCTTATTAAACCACTCCGGTGTGATCACATACTTCGTCCTACCCTTCTTTTCCTCAAGGTTGAGGTAGGTCCGATTCAGTCGAAGACTCGCATAAGTGTTAACCATCACCTCATCAATTCGAAAGTATGAGGCAACTCTCTCCCACACCGGACATACGGACTTCGGACAAAACACCGTCAAAGACAGTCTCAACTTGGCCGCCACCGCACACGCTACAAAAGTCTTCCCTGACCCCATAATCGATGTGTCATACGCACACTTATTCTCCTTGAGACATAAAATCAGGTCCCGATAATGGTCCACCTGATTGGAATACAGTTTCTCCTCCACTCCTTCCCGAATCCCCATGTAAAAATCCCAACATGTCAACCTCAAACTCGTCCGATCCGTCAACGAAAGATAATTCGATATCATTTCGAGAATCTCATTGGGCAGATCATATATCGTGGCACCTGAAGTTCTTCTCATACTTTCAATAGAACAGTAGAATTATTAAACTCTTTTTAACTCTTAAATCTAAAATTCATTTTTCCGATTTTATCATGTTGAAAGTATCAAATCGACGACATTCCAACTTATGTATATTCTTTTAATTCAACGGAACTCCGTTGAGTTAAAAGATTCTGACGTTATTACGCCGGACCAAGATATTTCACACCATTATATTCTCCAAGTTGTCGAGCGAGATTAAGTATCAACTGTGATCTCTCTCTCTCCTCTTCGGTTTCGCGTGATACCGAAAAAAGACATCGGTAATATCTTGATCAGCATATTTTCGAAGAGTCCGACCCTTCGCTTCCTTTTCACCAGGATGATGTGGTATGAAGTCTCCCACCTCATACCTGTGACCGTCAATCGTCACTTTGACTGACATTCTTTTTCTTCCGCGTTTTTTTCGAAAGTTTCCCTGAAAGTCGAAACATCTTCCGATGAATATTTTATTTCCAAGATTAAAATGTCTTCCTATCAAAGCTTTCCTGGACAACATGGAATATCGAAATCACCGGAGAAGTGGAAGACTCTTCGAGCGAAGAATCTTTTTCGGGATAAATGTGTACTTGATGTCGGTTGCAATGAGGGATACTTTTGTATCAAAGCTTCAAACATGGAGCCAAACTTGTGGTTGGAATTGACAAGGATCCCCGCATGATCGAGAAAGCGAAAGTTCGTCTTCAACTAGATCAGAAAAAGAAGATCACTTACCAGTGCCGAGATTGGAACACCTTAGGAAATGAAAAAGAGTTCTCTTATGACGTCATTCTCTTGTTATCAGCATTTCACTAAGCCACGACTCCGTCTTACTTTAATCCTGACGGGTCGAATAAGTTAATGAATGAAATTGCGAGAATTCTTGCTCCTGGAGGAGTGTTAATCTTGGAATGTGGTGTTATTGAAAGAGACACCGCCAAATGGATTCTGATAAAACGAACGGAAGATGAAGTATATCACGGAACACGACCTGCCATTGAAAATCTATTAAAACCCCTCTTTTCGAAAGTCATCTCCATCGGACAAAGTGTCGATCAAGCGGGAGATCCAGTTAAAAGATATGTCTTCCATTGCTATAAATAAAGTAAAGTAAACCCAAAACCTCTCTCGAAAGAAAGAATTCTAAGCTTCCCGAGTTAAGTTCCAGATATAAACATTTCTCTCCCGAAGCTTTTTCACTATGGTGGCTCGAATCTTTGGTAAGGAAATCGTATATCCTTCAATCAAGATAACCGGTTTATCAATCGAAAGTCTTTTATCGACTAATTCTCTTCCAAAGTCTTCCGGACAAGTCTTTTCGATTTCATCACTGATATTTCCAATATTTATTTCCGTTTTCCGATATTTCTTATAAATAGAGAGACACGGTTCCAGTTTGCACCAGTTAGGCAAATCTTAAATCACATGATCTAAAGAGACATGATAAACTCCCGGAGATGAGAGAGCATTCCCTAAAGTCGATTTTCCAATATTTGACTTTCCCCCCAACAATTTAAAACCTGAGTAAATCGGGAATTCTCCGTCGATATGGAGGTCCTGGCATACTTCTTTCGATTTAACATACAACATAAATTTTCAAGTATCTCGAATTTACCTTCCTCAGAACCAACTTAAGTTAATCGACGAAATTCGAGCTGTAAGATATTATTTAACCACTCTGAGTTTCTCCATCTCAGAGTCTAATATGTAGTTCGAATATTTAATACATATTCTCTGGCTGCTATATGGAACTAATATGGGTTCCACATAGTAGCAATCGTTTCCTAACATCTAAAGTATTACTCGAGTGTTTTAACTCTTTTCTTACTACTGAGATGGCTAATAACAAAAGAGTTAACAGAAAGTAAAAATTTACCAGCTGATTCTATTGTTACGCACGAAATAACATGGGAAAAGGGAGATGTGATCTCTGTTGGGAGAAAAGTCAACAGTACATTGTTATAGAGTATCCCGGTCGCGACATTAAAATCTGTCGAAATTGCTTGTGGAAATGGCTACAGGAGTTGGAACCGATAGATGATTTCTCTGAAGATCCATCGAAGGATTTATCTGACAATTAATCGTCTCGATCTTCTCTCTATATATCCATGGTTCCGTCCATGGATATATACCTTTGGATTTCCTCCTCTGTCGAAATGGCGACAAAACGTTATAATTTCAACTTCTAGCGAGTTATAACTCATACCGAGTGAGAATAAGATATTCTTTTCCAGGGAGTACACCGGTTCTCTTCTCTTGCAGACTCGACGGAATGTCAATTCGAAGGAGAGGAAGATTGTTCTTGTAAATACCCACTCCATCTGCAAGAAATAGCTCATCTTTATGACGTTTTCGAATATCTTGGTAAACGTTCTCCAGTTCTTGTTTCAGTGTCGACGAGATCGAGAGTCCGTCAAGAGACAGACGAAGAGTATCAGGAGAGATTAATTGAACCCGGTTAAGAAAAGCACCCTCTTCCCTTTCTTTCTTCAGAGAGGAAAATTTGGAATATGTAATATGAGGCTCCAATTTCGATTCAGAACGAAAAAAAAGATGAAAACCATGACCTGATAAACTTTGGGATAAAATTCCCCAAAGAAAAATACATTCTTTTATCTTTCTTCGAATCCACCGATGTTTTCTCGTTAAACTCAAAACCCGAATCCGGCAGGTCAAATTCAAGACCGGGAAATGAATTTGGAGGAAAATACCAAACCAACATCGACTCTCGATCGGAAGAAGACAAATCCGTCCGAGACCGACAAATCTCCGATTAAACTCGATACTTCTCAGCAATGACGGAATTCGATGTGATATCAGGAGAGAGAAATACAATCTGGATTAACATCAACATCGCCTTGCATATGATACCAAGGCAAATTAAATTCCAATTATCATCATATCAATTCTTCCCACTTTGATAAAGAGCTCGATTAATTAAATCTTCGCAATGTTGATGATTTTGGATTTTCTATCAACACTCATTGGTGGAAAGTTTCACTATTGAAGTTTCACTATTGAAACTTTCCACCAATGATAATATAAGCCAGATGAATTTCGTCGTTGATGACATTTCGACGAATAACTCATTTATCAATCGAATCTCACTTTAATGGTGTTGATAAATATCCAAATTCTATTCCTAGAAATATATCCGGAAATATATCAGTATTGATACTATCCAAGACATATCAAGTTGCTAGATTGGAGTCGTATTTCCAGAAATAAATATCCACGACATATTCAGTTGATAAAATTTGGAGTTCTATTACTGTTGATAAATATCCAAGACATATCAGAGTTGATAGAATTTGGAGTCATACCACTGTTGATATATTGGAGTTTTATCAGTGTTGATAAATATCCAAGACATATCAGCGTTGATAAATATCCAAGACAAACAAGTTGATAGGATAGAATTTGGAGTTCTATCACTGTTAATAGAATTTGGAGTTTTATCAGTGTTGAT
>FWPV01014598.1_pt1 | contig 11490 bp, 10 predicted proteins | sample 2228371 | NCBI WGS metagenome assembly FWPV01 (sample SAMEA103939776, study PRJEB20133) | metagenome | reverse complement strand
GCTGCAAGATATTCTACCCATGCGCGAAAGCACGCTTACCCTGCGCCTGCTCACGGGTTCTCTGTTTGGGTTTATGACGGCCTGGTTTGGTTACCCTTACATCGAAGACTCCATGCGCGAAACCCGCGAAATGCTCGTCAAAAAATTTGCCATTCTGGACGTGCGGGAGAAACAGGCATGATGTTTCGAGAAAATGAGGGTGTGCGCTACCTCACCTTCGACATCTTCCCGCCCCAGGTGATACACGCCGTGTTCACCCGGCACGGCGGCGTCAGCCCCGAGCCGTGGGGCACGCTGAATGTGGGCGGCACCGTGGGCGATGAGCGCGCCCGGGTGGTTGAAAACCGTCAGCGCGCATTCCGCGCCCTGGGGCGCGACCCGCACTCCATGTTCGATGTCTGGCAGGTGCACAGCGCCGATGTGGTCATTGCCAACGCACCGCATCCCGCCTCCCGCCCGCTGGAATTCAAAGCAGATGCCATCCTTACCGATAACCCGCGCGTGACGCTCTTTATGCGCTTTGCCGATTGCGTACCCATTTTGCTTTATGATGCCCGCCAGGGCGTGGTGGGCGTGGTGCACGCCGGTTGGCAGGGAACGGTCAGGCGTGCGGCCAGCCATGCCGTAAAAGCCATGCAAGCCGCCTATGGCAGCCGCCCGGCCGATATTCTGGCCGCCATTGGCCCATCCATTGGACCCGATCACTACCAGGTTGGCGAAGATGTAGCCACCCGCGTCCGCACTGTGTTTGGCGCGCAAGCTGAGACTGTATTGCACGCCAACGGTCACGGTGTGCACTTTGACCTGTGGGCTGCCAACCGCCTGGATTTGGAGCAATCTGGCGTCGGGCAGGTGCAGGTGGCGGGTCTTTGCACGGCCTGTCATCGGGACGATTGGTTTTCTCACCGGGCGTTCAAGGGGCGCACCGGGCGCTTTGGGGCGTTGATCGCGCTTTCGTGAGGGAAAGTCGGTATGAGTTTTGACCAGGTGCAAACCATTCGTGCTAATCTGGAACGTGTACAATCTCAGATTGTTGCAGCTGCCGCGCGTTGTGGGCGCAATGCGCATGACGTGCGCCTGGTGGTGGTCACCAAAACCCACCCGGTTGAGCGTGTGCGGGCTGCCATTCAGGCGGGGGCTGCCATTTTGGGTGAAAACTACGCCGAAGAAGCCGTGGAAAAAATGCAGGCGCTTGCCGACGCGCCGGTAGAATGGCACATGATTGGGCATGTGCAAAGCCGCAAGGCCAACCTGGTAGCGGCTCACTTTGCCATGCTGCACGCGCTGGATAGCATCAAACTGGCTGCGCGTCTCAACCGTTTTGCGCAGGAATATGGGCGCGCGCTGCCTGTGCTTTTGGAAGTTAACCTGAGCGGCGAGCAGAGCAAGTATGGTTTTGCGCTCTTCGCGCCTGCGTATGAATCCGCCTTTTTTGCGGATGTCGAAACCCTGCTCACCTTCAGCCACCTGCAGGTGCGCGGGCTGATGACCATGCCCCCCTTTGCGCAAAACCCCGAAGACTCGCGCCCTTATTTCAGGCAACTGGCTGCCTGGCGCGATAAACTGGCGGCGCGCTTTCCGCAAGCCGACTGGCGTGAGCTTTCGATGGGTACCAGCGTGGATTTTGTACCGGCTGTTGAAGAAGGCGCGACCCTGGTGCGCATTGGCACCGCCATTTTGGGCGCGCGCCATGTGTCATGATTTTACAATTTCAGGAGGTGTAATATGGGTTATGCTTTAGCGCAGGTGATTGGTATCCTTGAGCAGATTATCTTTCTGCTGGTGATTGCTTCGGTCATTATGTCGTACTTTGTTTCACCCTACCACCCGGCGCGCATGGCTGTTGACCGCCTGGTAGACCCCATGCTGCAACCCATTCGGCGGGTGTTGCCACCTTTGGGCGGGTTCGACTTCAGCCCGCTGGTGTTGATAATTCTGGTACAATTAATCGGGTCGGTGTTACAAGGCCTGTTAATCCGTTTGTTCTAATATGAGGTGATCCGATGGCTACGCGTGAATTTCGGTTGCACAATGGCAAGCGCGGTGCGGCAATTGCGGTGCGCATTACGCCAAAATCGAGCCGCAATGAAATTACCGGCATATTGCCCGATGGCACAATCAAAGTCCGCCTGACCGAAGCAACGTCCGACCTGCGTTCAAATGACGTGTTGCTCACTTTCTTTAGCGAGGTCTTGGGCGTCAACAAGAACAAACTGGAAATTGTGGCCGGAGAAACTGGCAATGACAAACTCATCTCGGTCATTGATATGAGCACCGAGGATGTCCATCAGCGCCTTCAGGCGTATTTAGGGTAAGCATAGCGCGGCGCGCTGCAGGGGAGTGGCATGGTGTCGGCAATGCCCGGCGCGTTACCCAATCTTTGCGGCCAAGATGGCTTTTATACGCGCAATACGATAGACTGCCCCGCAAGGGCAGTTTTTTTATTGCTGTACCAGGGGGTTGTAAAGCGTTTTGTAAATATTGAAGACTTCGTAAATGTGGCGGATGTAATTGCGCGTTTCCTCAAAGCGGATGACTTCCAGCAGCAGGTCCTGGTCGCCGTTGGCCAGTTCTTGCCAGGCGGCAGCGTTGCCCGGCCCGCCGTTATAGGCGGCCAGTGCAGCGTATAAATCACCGTTGAGCAGGCGGCGATTGTTATCCAGGTAATAAGCCCCAAAGGTCACGCTGACATACGGGCGGTACAAATCTTGCGCGTCGTAATCTGGCCAGGCCAATTGCGCGGCAATCGCATCCCCTGTGCTGGGCATAATCTGCATCAGCCCGCGCGCGCCTGCCCCAGAGCGCACAAACCCTTCAAACAAACTCTCTTGCCGAATAACGCTGTAAAGGAACAAAGGCTCCAGCCCATAGCGCTCGGCTGCCGGAATGACAATTTCGGGATAATACAGCCCAAAGCGAATATGGCTGAAATACACCGGCGCGCCCAGGGCCTCATTCCCGCCTTCTAGCCCGGCCAGCGTCAGCACCTGCCGCGCCGCAAAAATGCCAATCCGATACGCGCCCAGGTCAATCAGGTATCCGGCCAGTCTGAAGCTGTTGACCGGGTCCTCTTTGACTGATTCGCGCACGCTCTCGAACTCCTGGCGGGCTTCGTCATATAGCCCCAACTCCCAAAACTCACGCCCGCGCAACATGCGCGCATCCTCAGCCAGCGCCCCCAACGAAGCCAGGTCGGTTTCGGGCGGCAGGCTAAACGTCACGCGCATCCAGGCAATGGCTGCTTCGCGCTCGGCTGCCAGGTCATACGTCAGGCGAGTAGGGGTGTTCAGTGTAAACGGCGCGATTCCTAACAGCAAATCGCGCTGCCGTTCGGAATAGTAGCCGGTTGGGTCAACTGCCTGACCCGCCTGCCACGAAGCGCGCGCTTCGTCGGGGCGGCCCAGGGTCTGGTAGGTTTTGCCCACCCACAAGTGAGCGCGCGCCGTCTCGCTGGGGGTTGTGGCCAGCAGCAAACTGCGCTGAAAGTTCGTCAGCGCCGCCTCGTATTGCCCCATGCGGTAGCGCGTAATTCCCGCCAAAAACAGCGCCTCCACAGCCTGCTCGCTGCCGGGGTACGATTCAGCCAGGCGTTCCCAGGTAATGGCGGCATCTTCCAATTTGCGTCCGCGTTCAAAAATGCGGCCCGCCTCGCGCATAAAGGCAGGCGCCTGTCCAGCGGCCGGGTAAGCGCGCACAAAATCTAGCAGCGTGCCTGCGGCGGCAACATGATTGCTCTGGTATGCCCATTGGGTGAAGGCTTTGTCGCTCCAGGCAGTTAACCAGTTGCGGTTGTTGGGATACGTTTCGATAAAGTACGTCCACGCATCTATGGCTTGCTGCGTTTCACCCAGGGCGCGCAGCGCCAGGGCACGGTAATAGTGCGCCGTACCATCTTCCCCCTCTGGCGCAGACGCAATATAGCGGTTGAGCGCCGCCAGCGCCAGCCCATATTGCCCGGCAAAATAATTTACTAGCCCGCGGTGCAGGTCATTGACTGGCACGCCCGCCTCTACCAGCGCCACCAGCGCCGAGTAGGAATCGTACGCGCGCGGGTAGTTTTCTACCGCATGCAGAAACTTGCCATAAGCCAGGTCGGTTTGCCCGCTTTGCAGGTACACCTGCCCGGCCAGCAAATCCATCTGAGCGCGGGTAAAGTCGTTGTCGGCCGCCTCAAAGATTTGCGCATAGATTTCAAGAGCCTTTGGCCCCGCGCCCAATGCAGCGTATGCTCGCCCAAGTTTGATGCGAATAGCCTCGCCATTGTCCAGACGCTCGGCAGCCAGGGCGGCCTCGTAGGCATAAATGGCATTTTGCACGTCGCCTGCGGCCATCAGCATATCGCCGCGCCGGGTGTGTACATAGCCATCCAGTATGCCAGGCCGCAAATCCAGATAACGCTGATACGCCTCGGCCGCTTCCTGGTAGCGCGCCAGCGCTGCAAATGTTTGCCCCAGCAAAAAATGGGCATACGGCGCATAGTGCGACTCTGGATAATCGCGCAGCAATGAGCGCAGCGTATCCAGCGTCAGGTTGTAATTACCGTCCTCGAACGCTACGCGCGCCAAGCCCCACAACGCGGCAGCGCGCACGTCAGGGTCACTGGCAGTTGTTAACGTTGCGCGGTATGCCTCTTGGGCGCGGGCCAAATCGCCATTGAAAAGCGCCTGGTCACCCGCAGCCACGCGCGTTAGCGGCAGCGGCGTGGGCGCAGGGGTGGGGCTGGGGAGCGGGGTGGGCTCGGACGGCGCAGCAGGCGACGGCGTTGCCGTGATAAGCGCAGTCGGTTCCGGGTTGGCAGGTAAACCCACAAAAGCATTGCACGCTTGCAGGCTCAGCGCGCATACCAGAATGATTAAAGTTCTTTGTTTCATACGCATTCGAACCCTTATAATGCCTTAACAAAGGCGTGTCAATGCTTTACAAATGCCCTGCCGCGTGTTAAACTTTTGCACACCTTACAACGACGCCCAGCGCGGGCGTCTTTTTATGCGCCATGAGAACAGTTTTTTGGGAAAACCACACACTCAAAATGATTGACCAGCGCCGCCTGCCCGAAGCGCTGGAGATCGTTACCCTGTCCACCCATCGCCAGGTTGCCGAGGCGATTCGGAACATGACGGTGCGCGGCGCCCCGGCCATTGGGGCCTCGGCGGCTTTTGGGCTGGCCCTGGCCGCCCTCGAATCCCGCGCCCAAACGCCCCGCAGCCTGCTCGCCGATTTACAAGCCGCGGGCCACACCCTGAAAGCCGCGCGTCCCACCGCCGTCAACCTGGCCTGGGCCGTCAACCGCGTGCTGCAGTCTGTTGCCATCCGCTTATCCACGCCCGAATCTGCTCCCGCATCTGCAGATGACCTGCGCGCCTGGGTGCTGGCCGAAGCTCAGCGCATAGCTGACGAAGATGTAGAAATTAACAAACGCATGGCTGCCAACGGCGCCGCCCTGATAAACGATGGCGACACCATCGTGCATCATTGCAACACTGGCGCGCTTGCCGCCGTAGATTGGGGCACCGCGCTGGGCGCCATTCGTGCCGCCTGGGAGCAGGGCAAGCGCATCCACGTGCTGGTAGATGAAACCCGCCCGCGCCTGCAGGGCGCGCGCCTGACGGCCTGGGAATTGCAGCAATATGGCATTCCCTACGAAATTATTACCGATAACATGAGCGGTTACTTCATGCGGACTGGGCAGGTGCAAAAAGTGTTCTTTGGCGCCGACCGCGTGGCCGCCAATGGCGATGTCGCCAACAAAATTGGCACCTACATGCTGGCTTTGGCCGCGCACGATAACGGCATTCCGGCCTACTCCGTGGTGCCGACCTCTACCATAGACCTCTCTCTGGCGCACGGCGGATTGATTCCTATCGAAGAGCGTGACGCCGAAGAAGTGCTGGAACTGCGCTTCAAAGGCGAGCGCATTGCCCCGCCCGGCGCAAAAGCCCGCAACCCGGCCTTCGACGTAACCCCCAACCGGCTCATTACCGCCATTGTGACCGAAAACGGCGTGGTGTACCCACCATTTGATGAAAACTTGAAAAAGGTTGTGAACGCATGATGGATATTTTGCTTACTGGCTCTGTGGCCTACGACTACCTGATGACCTTCCCCGGTCACTTCAAAGAGCAAATTTTGCCCGAACGCCTGGAATCGATTAGCCTATCCTTTCTGGTCGAGTCCATGTCCAAGCAGCGCGGCGGCATTGCGCCCAACATTGCCTACACCATGGCCTTGCTGGGGCAGCGCCCGCGCGTGATGGCCACCGTAGGCGAAGATTTCGAAGACTATCGCCACTGGCTCGAATCTCATGGCATTGACACCTCCCTCATGAAAGTTATTCCAGGCGTCTTTACCGCATCCTTCTTTGCCACCACCGACCGCGCCTCGGCCCAAATTTACACTTTTTACCCCGGCGCAATGGCCTACGCAGCCAGCCAGTCCATCAAAGACCTGCAAAAACGCCCAGATCTGGTCATCGTCTCGCCTAGCTCGCCCGATGCCATGATGAAATTCCCTGCCGAATGCCGCGAGCTGGGTATCCCCTATCTGTATGACCCCAGCCAGCAAGTGTTGCGCCTGGAAGGGCACGAACTGGCCCGCGATATGGAAGGCGCGCATTTCCTGTTCTGCAACGATTACGAGTTTGGGCTCATTTCCAAAAAAACTGGCTGGAGCCTGGACCAGATGATGGAACATGTGGACGTGGTTGTCATTACGCGCGGCAAAGACGGCGCCGACCTGTATTCCGGCGGCAATGCCGTGCACATCCCCACCGTGCCAGAAAATGCCGTAGTAGACCCCACCGGCGTAGGCGATGCTTTCCGCGGCGGCTTTTTGGCCGGGTATGCCTACGGCTTCGACTGGAAACTGTGCGGCGAAATTGGCTCACTTTCGGCTGTCTATTGTCTGGAACGGCAGGGCACGCAAAACCATGCCTACACCCGCCAGGAATTTGTACAGCGCTTCCGCCAGCACTTCGACGACGGCGGCAAACTGGACATTCTGTTGAAGGCGTAGCACCCCCGCTTCTTCGTACGCCTCACACCTCACACCTCGCACTTCACTCCTCACTCCTCACTTTTCACTCTTCACTCCTCACTACTTGATTTGAAAGGAAACACCATGAGCAATTACGATATCAAAGACCCCAGCCTGGCCGAAGGCGGCCGCCGCCGCATCGAATGGGCCGAGCGCGAAATGCCCGTCCTGCGCATGATTCGCGAACGTTTTGAAAAAGAAAAGCCGCTGCAGGGCGTGCGGCTTTCGGCGTGTTTGCACGTCACCGCCGAAACCGCCAATCTTATGCGCACCCTGCAGGCAGGCGGCGCCGATGTGGTCCTGACTGCCTCTAACCCGCTTTCTACCCAGGATGATGTGGCTGCCGCGCTGGTTACGCATTTCGAAATCCCCACCTTTGCCATCAAAGGCGAAGACAACGTGACCTACTACAAGCACCTCAGCGCCGCCCTCGACCACAAACCCCACATGACCATGGACGACGGCGCAGACCTGGTTTCTGTGCTGCACAAAGACCGCCGCGACCTGCTGCCCGATGTCATTGGCGGCACCGAAGAGACCACCACCGGCGTCATTCGCCTGCGCGCCATGGCTGCCGATAAGATGCTCAACTTCCCGGTCATTGCCGTCAACGACGCCATGACCAAGCATTTCTTCGATAACCGCTACGGCACGGGGCAATCCACCATTGATGGCATTATTCGCGCCACCAATATTTTGCTGGCGGGCAAGGTCTTTGTCGTTGCTGGCTACGGCTGGTGTGGGCGCGGTCTGGCCATGCGCGCGCGCGGCATGGGGGCGCAGGTCATTGTGACCGAAGTGGACCCGCTCAAAGCCCTGGAAGCCGTGATGGATGGCTACCAGGTAATGCCCATGCTCGAAGCCGCCAAAGTCGGCGACATCTTCTGCACCGTTACCGGCGACCTGAACGTGCTCGATACCCATCACTTCGAAGTGATGAAAGACGGCGCGATTGTCTCCAACTCTGGTCACTTCAACGTCGAAATCAACATCCCCGGTTTGGCCAGCCTTTCCAAAGGTGAACCCAGCCTGGTGCGCCCGTTTGTTGAGCAATACGAACTCAAAGACGGCCGCAAAATCAACCTGCTGGGCGAAGGCCGCCTGATCAACCTGGCCAGCGCCGAAGGTCACCCCGCCTCGGTGATGGACATGTCCTTTGCCAACCAGGCCCTTTCGGCAGAGTACATGCTCAAAAACGCCAGCAAAATGGAAAAGAAGGTCTATTCTGTCCCCGAAGACATTGACCGCGAAATTGCCCGCATCAAACTCGAAGCCATGGGTGTTCACATAGACACCCTGACCGAAGAGCAGGTCAAGTACCTCAATTCGTGGGAAGAAGGCACCTAAGCCATTAAATCTGATGTCAACAGGCCCTGGCCGCAACCCTGCGCCGGGGCCTGTTGCTTTATAATCAAATCAGGAGTACCCCTATGAAACTTAACCTTCGTGAACCTGTCAACGCCCTTACCCACCTCATCAGCGCCGGCGTCGCCCTCATCGGCCAGGTGATTTTGCTCGTTTTAGGCTGGGCCGACCCACTCAAAATTGCGGCCTTGCTCGTTTATGGCGTTAGCCTGGTTTCTTTGTTTCTGGCCAGCGGCGTGTATCATGCCGCTCAGGTCAAAGCCCGCACGCTAGAGATATTGCGCAAAATTGACCACGCCGCCATCTACCTGCTCATTGCCGGGACGTACACCCCCTTTTGCCTCATCGCTTTCGATGGCTTTTGGCGCTGGGGCATGCTCACCATCATCTGGACCCTGGCCGTCATCGGCATTACTGTCAAAGTCTTCATTATTCACGCCCCGCGATGGCTGACTGCAGGGGTTTACGTCCTCATGGGCTGGTTATCGCTGGCTGCCATTGGCGAAATGCTTGCTGCGTTGCCAGCTGGCGCCCTTGCCTGGCTGCTGGCAGGCGGCGTCATTTACACACTGGGCGCGCTGGTTTACATTACTAAAACCATGAATTTCTGGCCCGGCAAGTTTGGCTTTCACGAAGTCTGGCACATTTTTGTCATCCTGGGTGCGTTGGCGCATTTTATTGCCATTGCGGGCTATGTGGCCCCATTGGGCTAAATGCCGTATCTTTCTGCAGCACCGTTCCCCTCAATCTGCCCCGTCGCCCGGGCACGCGCCCTTCTCAAAAGCTGCGCTCTCTGATAAGATACACTCCGTAAGCCGGAACCCCGGTCTCAGTGCCGGGGTTTTTTGTGTGCTATTCCCACCGCCCTGAGCACGCCGCAGGGCGGTCAATTGTGAAGACAAAGGTTTTTATGCTCATCGAACGAACCGATTTACGAAACATTGCCATCATTGCCCACGTTGACCACGGTAAAACCACCCTGGTAGATGGCTTGCTGCGCCAGGCGCATATCTTCCGTGACAATCAACAAGTGGCCGAACGCGTCATGGACTCGAACGACCTGGAACGCGAGCGCGGCATCACCATTCTGGCCAAAAATACCGCCATCACCATTCCCGACCCCAAAACCGGTCAAAATGTCAAAATCAACATCGTAGATACTCCCGGCCATGCCGACTTTGGCGGCGAGGTAGAGCGCATCATGAACATGGTGGATGGCGTTCTGCTGCTTGTAGATGCCGCCGAAGGCCCCATGCCCCAAACCCGCTTTGTGCTCAAAAAAGCCCTCGAGCGCGGACACAAAGCCATTGTGGTCATCAACAAAGTTGACCGCAAAGACGCCGAGCCCGCCCGTGTGCTTAACCAGACCTTTGACCTGTTCATCGAATTAGGCGCTACCGAAGAACAAGCCGACTTCCCTGTCATTTATGCTCGCGCTACCACTGCCCAGGCCGGACTAACCCCCGAACTCGGACCCGATCTTTCACCCCTGTTCGATGCCATCCTGCGGCACATCCCCGCCCCACGGGTAGACCCTGAAGCCCCGTTGCAAATGCTCGTTACCACCCTGGGCTACGATGACTACCGCGGCGTTACGGCTGTTGGGCGCATCTTTGCCGGTACCATCAAAGCTGGCCAACGCCTGGCCCGCCTGACGGTGGATGGACAAAATCTGCCGGAACAGGCCCGCTACCTGTACGTCTTTCAAGGTCTCAACAAAATCGAAGTACCCGAAGCCAGCGCAGGCGACATCATTTCCCTGGCTGGATTGGAAGGCATTGCCATCGGTGAAACCCTGGCCGACCCCAACAACCCCGTAGCGCTGCCCACCATTCAGGTTGAAGAGCCAACCGTGCGCATGACGTTTGGGGTTAATACCTCGCCTTTTGCCGGGCGCGAAGGCAAGTGGAGTACCTCGCGCAAACTGCGCGAACGCCTGATGGACGAACTGCGTACCAATGTCGCCTTGCGCGTCGAGGAAACCGACTCGGCAGAGACCTTTCTTGTTTCGGGGCGTGGTGAATTACACCTGGGCATTCTCATCGAAACTATGCGGCGTGAAGGCTACGAATTTCAGGTTAGCCGTCCAGAGGTTATCTTTCACAAAGCCGAAGATGGCGCCCTGCTTGAACCTTACGAAGAAGTCCATATCGAAACCAGTTCCGAAACGGTCGGTGCAGTGGTCGAAATGCTGGGGGCGCGGCGCGGCCGTATGATGGACATGCAGGATACCGGGCAAGGCACGGTGCGCCTGGTGTACATTGCCCCCACCCGCGGTCTGTTGGGCTTTCGTTATCAATTCCTTACCGCCACACGCGGCGCTGGCGTGATGCACACCATCTTTCATGGCTACGATGAAATGGCCGGACCCATGACCACCCGTCAGACCGGCTCGCTGGTGGCTATCGAAGCGGGCGAAACCACAGCCTATGCCCTGGAAAATGCCGAACAGCGCGGCGTCTTATTTGTTGGTCCGGGCGTATCGGTCTATGAGGGTATGGTGGTAGGTGAAAATGCCCGCCCTGGCGATTTGCCCATTAACGTCTGTAAAAAGAAGCACCTTACCAACGTGCGCGCCGCCCGCGGCGACATGGAAATCCGCCTTACGCCCCCGCGTCAGATGAGCCTTGACGAAGCCATCGAATACTTAGCCGATGATGAACTGCTGGAGGTCACGCCGCTCAACTTCCGCATTCGCAAGCGCATTCTGGATACCGAAGAGCGCAGCAAACAGGTCAAAAAAGCCAAAGAGATGTTCGAGGAATAACAAAAAGTCCCGCAGATTCATCGGTCTGCGGGACTTTTACATGGAGCGCCCTCCTTACTTTTGAAGCAAAGTAAAAAGAGACGCTTTGCCAGGTTGCATAAAGCGTCTCTTCCGCTTGAGAGCCACCGATGGGATTTGAACCCATGACCGGACGATTACGAATCGTCTGCTCTGCCAGCTGAGCTACGGTGGCTTATCGAGCGCGCGAGATTATACCATAAACTCGCACAGCATAAAGGGGCCGCGTTCTATCAAATAAAATGTTACCGAAGTAACATCGTTCCGTCAAAAGAAAATGTTACCGAGGGAACGATGGCCGAAACAGA
>FWPV01011607.1_pt1 | contig 11490 bp, 8 predicted proteins | sample 2228371 | NCBI WGS metagenome assembly FWPV01 (sample SAMEA103939776, study PRJEB20133) | metagenome | reverse complement strand
GCCAGGGCTTGGGCGATGCTCTCAGTGATGAGCTTGGGGCCGTGGGCCGTGCCGGCCAAAAAGATGCCCTCGGAGGAAAAATCCACGGGCCTGAGTTTCGCGTGCGCTTCGATGAAGAAGCCGTTGGCCGTGCGGGGGATCTTGAGCATGGAGGCCAATTCCTCGTGCTCCCCGGCTACCGTGGCGGCGCTCAGAACCACTGCATCCACCGGCATGGTCAGGCGCCGGTTGAGCACGTGGTCCACGAAACTCACGGTCAGCTGCCCGTCCTGCTCCTCCACCTGGGGAGGACGGTCCGGGTCGAACCGGCTGAAAAGCACCCCGCGGTTCCGGGCCTCCCGGTAATAGTCCTCCAGCATCCCGTAGGTCCGCATATCCCGATAAAGGACGATGACATCCATCCCGGGATTGAGGGTTTTCAACTCCAAGGCGTGCTTTACCGCGCCCTGGCAGCAGATGCGGCTGCAGTCAGGATTCTCCGCGTTCCTCGAACCCACGCACTGAATCATAACCACCCGGCTCCACCGGGCGGCGTCATCCCGATGCTCTTGGAGAAACCTGCCCAGGTCAAGCTGGGTCATGACGCGGTCATTCTGGCCGTAGAGGAACTCCTTGGGACGGTACTCCTGGGCACCGGTGGCCACGATGGTGACGCCGTGGTCGATTTTCCGCTCATACATGCCCGGCCCCACCAGAACTTCCGTGGTGAAGTTGCCTTTGTAGCCCGAGAACCTCACCACCAGGGCCTGGGTCAGAACCTGAATCTTGTCGTGGTTTTTCACCCGCTCGATGAGGCCGTCCAGGTAGCTTTGTACATCCAGACCCTCAATGGTGTGGTGCACCCGGCGGGCCAGGCCTCCCAGTTGCGGCTCATTTTCCACGATGATGGTCTCAAAGCCCTGGTCTGCCAGGTTCAGGGCGGCGGTCATACCCGCCACCCCGCCGCCCAACACCAGGGCCCGCTGGTTTATCTCCAGGGGGATTTCCACCAGAGGTTTGAGCAGGGAGGCCCGGGCTACGGCCATGCGCACCAGGTCCTTGGCCTTTTCCGTGGCTTCCTCCCGCTCCTGCATGTGCACCCAGGAGTCCTGATTGCGGATGTTGGCCATCTCAAACAGGTATTTGTTCAGGCCCGCATCCATCATGGTCTCCCGGAAAAGGGCTTCATGCGTCAACGGCGTGCAGGCGGCCACCACCACCCGGTTGAGATTGTGTTCCTGGATGACCTTCACCATGTTGACCTGGGTATCCTGGGAGCAGGTGAAAAGGTTGTCCTCCACGTACACCACATTGGGAAGCGTCCGGGCATATTCCCGTATGGCGGGCACATCCACGATGCCGCCGATATTGATGCCGCAGTTGCAGACAAACACGCCGATGCGGGGCGGTTCATCCGGCGAGACCGTCCTTTCCGGGGGCAATTCCCTGGTCCGGGTCCGGGTCCAGCGGGCCTCGCCCAGAGACGCAGCACAGGCGCCGGCCGCGGCCGACGACTGCATGACCGACTCCGGAATATCCTTGGGCCCCTGCATGGCCCCGCACACATAAATGCCGGGCCTGGAGGTGGACACCGGCGTGAACGGATGGGTGGCTGCAAACTTGTGTTCGGTAAGGTCAATGCCCAGCCTCTCGGCCAGTCGCCGGGCATCCTCGCTCACCTCCATGGCCACGGACAGGACCACCATGTCAAAGACTTCACTGTGGCGCTCGCCGTTTTCGTCCACGTAGTTGATGCGCAGGCTGTCGTCCTCCGCCGGGTCGATGCTGTGGATGCGGGAGCGGATGAAGCGCACCCCCAGTTCCTGGGCCCGGTTGTAATACTGCTCAAACTGCTTGCCGAAGGTGCGCATGTCCATGAAGAAGATGGCCGTATCCAGGGGGTAAGGTGCATGCTCCTTGGCGATGACCGCCTCCTTGATGGCGTACATGCAGCACACGGAAGAACAATAGGAGTGATATTTCACGTCCCGGGAGCCCACGCACTGGAGCCAGGCGATTCTCTGGGGTTCCTTGTGGTCCGAAGGCCGGACCAGGTGTCCCTCAAAGGGGCCGCTGGCTGAAAGAATCCGCTCAAACTCCAGGCTGGTGACCACATTGGGAAATTTCAGGTAATGGTACGTCTCGATCTTGCCGGGGTCGAAGGTCTGGAAGCCGGGGGCCAGAATGACCGCCCCCACCTCCACTTCCACGGTTTCCGGCTTCTGGCCGTGGTCCACCGCCCCCGCTTGGCAAGCCCGGACGCACTCCATGCACTCGGAGCACACCCCACAGTTGAGGCAGCGGGCCGCCTCGCTCAGGGCCTGGGCTTCGGTGTAGCCCAAGGCGATTTCGTCGAAGCAGGCGCAGGTGTGCTCCGGCGGCAGGGTCTGCATGACCTCCCGGGGACGCCCTTCTTCATCTTTGGGGATCTCCCGCCAGCGGGCGTGCGCCTCTTTGCCCCGCCCCCGGCCTTGAGCCAGATCCACCCCCCGGAGATAGCGGTCAATGGACTCCGCGGCCTCAATGCCGCCGCCCACCGCCTCAATGGCGATCCAAGGGCCGGTATGCACATCGCCGGCCGCGAACACCCCCTCCCGGGAGGTCTGATAAGTGATTTCGTCCACCTCAATGGTGCCCCACTTGCTTATCTTGATGCCCCAGTCTGCCAGGGCACCCAGGGCCGCCTCCTGGCCGATGGCTGGCACCACCATGTCCACCGGCAGTTCAAACTCGGCCCCAGGGATGGGCACCGGCCGGCGCCGCCCCGAGGCGTCGGGCTCGCCCAGCTCCATCTTCTGGCACACCAGCCCCATAACCTTGCCATCGCTGCCGGTGACCACCCGAAGGGGCGCGGCCAGATAAACAATCTCTACCCCCTCGCACAGAGCCTGCTCGATTTCGTGGTGAAACGCCGGCATCTCTTCCCGGGAACGCCGGTAGACGATGGTCACTTCGGAGCCCAGGCGCCGGGCGGTGCAGGCCACGTCAATGGCCACGTTGCCGCCGCCGATGACGGCCAGGCGTTTGCCCACGGTCAGAGGCTGGCCGAGATTTTTCCTTCTTAAAAATTCCACGCCCTGAATGACGCCGTCTGCATCTTCGCCCGGGATGCCCAAGGGCTTGCCCACATGGCAGCCCAGACCCAGGAACACCGCCTTGTAGCCTTGGTCAAAGAGATCATCCAGGGTGAAATCCCGGCCCAACGCGGTGTTGGTTTTGAGGGTGACGCCCAAGCGCAGGATGTTGTCAATCTCCCGGTCCAGAACGTCTTTGGGGAGCCGGTAGTCCGGGATGCCCACCCGGAGCATGCCGCCAGGTTTGTCCAGGGCTTCGAAGATGGTGGGACGGTAGCCTTTCAGCGCCAGATGGTAGGCGCAGGCAAGGCCCGCGGGGCCGCTGCCGATGATGGCGATTTTCTCGGGCTTTGCTTCCACCGGTGGCGGGGTGAGTTTGGCGAGATCCACCTGGTCAGCGGCAAAGCGCTTCAGGGCGCAAATGGCCACCGGCTCATCCAGCTCCTGCCGCCGGCACTTGTCCTCGCAGGGGTGGGGACAGACGCGGCCCAAAACCCCAGGCAAAGGCAGGCGTTCCATGATGAGCCGCACGGCCTCCTCGTATTTGCCCATTTTAATGAGCTGGATGTAGCCCTGGACGTTGATTTGCGCCGGGCAGGTCAAAGTGCAGGGGGCCCGATCCAGTTTTTTGATGGCAAAGGCCGACGGGATGGCTTGCGGATAGAGGCGATAGGCGGCCTTCCAGTCGGCCAGCCCGGCATTGAATTCATCGGGCATGAGCACCGGGCAGACCTTGGAACAGTCACCGCAGCCGGTGCACTTGTCCAAGTCGATGTAGCGAGGCTGTTTTTGCAAGGTGACCCGGAAATTGCCGGGTTCGCCGGCGATGTGGGTGACTTCGCTCAAGGTGTGAATCTGGATGTTCAGGTGCCGACCGCATTCCACCAACTTGGGCGAGAGGATGCACATGGAACAGTCGTTGGTGGGAAAGGTCTTGTCCAGTTGGGCCATGACACCGCCGATGGCCGGCTTTTTCTCCACCAGATGCACCAAAAAGCCGGATTTGGCCAAGTCCAGCGAGGCCTGGACCCCGGCGATGCCGGCGCCCACCACCAGGACAGAGCCCACTTTGCCGTTGCCGCCGCTTATTACCGGATGGTCTTTTGTTTGTGCCATACTCTGGTCCTTTAAGCTTATCAGCCTTTAACTTAAGCAACTTCTGTTACCCGTCTCCATGCCGGCCAATGAACCGCTGCCTTTAAACTCCGGCTGTGGCCAGGATGGCCGGCAGCTTGTCCTCCCAGCCGATGGTGGAGATATGGACGCCGGCGGCGCCTTGCTTTTTTAAAGCCGCCACCATCTCTCCGGCAATCTGCACGCATTCCCGCACCCGCTCCGGAGCTTTTTGGATCCGGGTGATGATTTCCTCCGGAATGCTGACCTGCTCAAAATGGCGCTGTATGTACCGGGCCATGCCCACGGATTTGAGCAGCAGCACGGTGGGAATGATAAAGGCCGGGCGATTACCCAGGCGCTTCTGGAATTTTTTCAGAACTTCCGGGTCAAAAAGGGGCGGGGTTACAAAGAACCGGGCGCCGGCGGTGATTTTTCGATCCAGCTCCGCCAGCTCCAGTTCCAAGGCGCTGCTGCCGACGTTGACCGTGGAGCCCACCAGAAATCTGGGGGCTCCTTTTAATTCAATGCCGGCCATGTCCTTTCCGGACATCAGCGTCTGAATGGCTCCCAGTAGCTCCAGGAGGTCCAGGTCATTCACGGGCCTGGCCTTGGGATGGTCGCCGAAACTGATGTCCTCACCGGTGACGGCCATAATGTTGGCGATCCCCAATGCCTGGGCCGCCAGAAGGTCGCCTTGGAGGGCCAGGCGGTTCCGGTCCCGGCAGCACACCTGCATAACCGTCTCCAGACCCTTGTTGGCCAGAATCATGGCCCCACCCAGGGAGCTCATACGCATCACCGCGTTGCTCATTTCCGGGATCACAAAGGCATCTACCGCCCCCTTGACGCTCATGGCGTTGGCCACCATGGCGCGCACGTCTGTGCCTTTGGGCGGCTCCATCTCCGCTAATACGACAAATTCCTGGGCTTCGAGTTTTTCCTGTAGTCGCATCACAATCCCTTCGCCTTAGAGTGATGAGCGCGTTATGGCATTGCTGATCGCCAGTATCAGTTCATCCACGCCGAAGGACTTCACATGGTAATAAAAAATGCCTTTCTGCCGCACGCGGCTTTCCTGTTCCGGGTTGTTTTCCTCTGCAGTGATGATGATGGGGAGTTTCTTACAAATGCCTTTGATGATGGAAATGGCCTCGACCCCCATGGCATCCGGCAGGCAGATATCCATGACCAGGACATTTACTTTCTGCTGCTGGAGGGTCATAATGAGATCTTTAAGGTTGTCCACACTGAGGAGCCGGTGCCCGTTTTCTCGGGCCCAGTCAGACAGCTCGCCTGCCAGGCCGCAGCCCCGTTCGGCCACCAAAAGCGTCCCGCACTTCTGCATTTAAGGATTTGTCCTCGATCAAGATACGTTTTTCTCTGTGAAGGAATTAAAGCAAGGCTTGTGCCGAAAAGGAAAATTATCCAAAAAATACCGAAAAAACCAACACTTATATAGAAACGGGAATTGGCGGGAACAGGGATAGGCCGCGATACTACCGGCCGCCACCGGGAAGGCGATATGGCTAACTTATTTAATTTGCATATTTAATGGGAAATGCGTAAAAATGCCCCAATGTCCCTTTTTTACACAAAATGCCTAATTCGGCGCAAATTTTCTGCACAAAGTAGAAAAAATCCTAGCAGTCTCACCCGGTGTCAGGCCTTGGCCGGAAAGGGCCTTCTCTTCCGGCCAGCGAGGCAGGCAGTTCTGTTATGGCCGTCTGAGCCAGGGGGAGATGATTCTCTTGGCCAGGTTTATGGGGATGGCAAAGCCGATGCCCTGGCCGGTGGAGACAATCATGGAATTTATGCCGATAACCCGCCCGTCCAGGTCGCACAGGGGTCCGCCGCTGTTCCCCGGGTTGATGGAGGCGTCCGTCTGGATGAAATCCCCGTAAGTGCCCTTGCCCAGGCCGCGGCGGCCGGTGGCGCTCACCACCCCCACGGTCACCGTCTGCTCCAGCCCGAAGGGGCTGCCGATGGCGATGGCCCACTGCCCCACCCGGATGCGGTCCGAGTCCCCCAGGACGGCAGGCCTTAAATTGGGGGCCGGAGCATAAATCAAGGCAATGTCAAACCGTTCGTTGATTCCCACCACCCTGCCGGTGGTCTCCCGGCCGTCATCAAAGCGCACCTTGATCTGCTGGGCCCCGGCCACCACGTGGGAGTTGGTAAGGATATGGCCGTAACTGTCAATGATGATGCCCGACCCCTGGCCCACCTGGCGCTGGCGGATGGTCTGCGGGCCAAAATCCCGGAAAATGCCTTCAAAAGGGGTACCCCGGAAAAAATCCTCAGGCACTCCCGGCACCTGATAGGTCACCACCCGGACGGCCTTCAAGCTCACCACCGACGGCCGCACCCGTTCCACCACCCGGATGAAGTCCTCCTGCAGGCCCATGGCGGTGGCACCCTGGGCCGGGCGGTCGTGCCAGGCCATCGTAAGGCTGGCAAGCAGACACAACATTAAAACCGGAAAAGAAAAACCTCCAAGCCGCATTCTCATGATATCCCTCCGCTTAAGTTCAGGTTGAGGGCCAGCCGGGCAGGCAACTTAAAAATAACACACTATGCCGAAGAAGAGGGTTTACCTGCGTTACATCAACAGAAGAACTTCCCGGGCGGGGGGCGGCGGACCGATGACCTCCAGCACCTCCCGGGGGATCATGCTTTCGGCCAAAGCCAGGAAGGGCCGGCCCTGGGGCAATTCCCCGCCGGGTCCCAGCTCCCGGATACCGGCGTCGCCGCCGATGACCAGACAGACGGGAGGCCCGCCGGGTGCGTGCCGGGTCCAGAACACCCGCAGTTCCGCAAGCTGTCCGGCCCCGGGGCCGCTCCACCCCACCAGAGTGCGCACCTCGCCATCAGGGTATTCCAACTCCAGGGACATACCCACCCACACAGGGGACAATACCGTCAGCCTCTGGCAGGGAAGCCCTTCAGGCACATTGCTGCAGGGGATAACCTCATATTCGATGATGTGCATGTTGCCACCTCAAGCGAAAAAGCTTTTTTAATTGCCGCCTTCCCCGCGGCAGTCAAGGAGGACTTTCAGGACCCCGGGCTGTTGGGCCCAAGCCACCGCCTCCACCCCCTGGGAAAGGGGAAATCTTCTGGAAATCAAGGGGCGAGGGTCAATCCATCCACCTTTCAGGAGCCGCAGGGCGGCCGGAAAGGGCCCGCAGCGGCTTCCCAGCAGCCGGATTTCCGGAACCACCACCGAAGCGGTTTCCAGGGGAAATTGCCCTTTATAAGTGCTTTTCAGAACCACCGTGCCTTGAGGGCGGACCTTTTCCAGGGCCAGGGCCAAGCCGGTGGGAGAGCCGCTGGCCTCCACCACCACCTCATAGTCCCGGCCGTCCAGGTCTTTTTCCAGAAAGCCGCGCACCCCGAAGGGTTCAGCCAGCTTCAGGTGATTATGATAATGGCCCGCTAGGTGCACCTCGGCGCCCTGCAGCGCCAGAACAAAGGATGAAAGCAAGCCCAGGGGGCCGTCGCCCACCACCAGGACCCGGCTGCCGGCCAAGGGGGGGACCGCTTCGGTGACGGCCAGGGCTGCGGCCAGGGGTTCGGTGAACACTGCGGCCTCATCAGTCAGATTGTCCGGAACGGCATGCAGGTTGGCCGCCGGCAGCGCTACAAACCGGGCGAATACCCCGGGCCGGTCCTTGAGCCCCACAACCCGGCGGCTCCGGCAATGACGGGCAAGCCCCCGCCCACAAAGGTCGCAGCTCCCGCAGGCAAGGTTGATTTCCCCCACCACTCGCCGGTTCAGCCAAGGGGAGTCAGGAGGGCCTGCCACCACCCCTACGAACTCATGGCCGGGAATGCCGGCAAAGGCCCGGTAACCCCGCATCGCTTCAAGGTCAGTGCGGCAGATCCCGGCCAGATGCACCCGGATGAGCACTTCGCCGGGCGCCGGCTCCGGCGTCGGCAGATCTTTTAACTTAAGAGTGCCGTCAAAATAAAGGGACAACATAAAAATACCAGTTTTCGGTCAAACCAGAAAAGTCATACCCTTGGACACGGTTTATTATTGTTCACCTCAGGATTCCCGGCGATATCCGTGACAGGGCGGAAAGGCGAAGCGCATCGCCCCCCTGATTACTGCAGCATCTCTGCCGCTTCTTCCAGAACTGCGACGGTTTGGGACACCGTTTTCTCCCAACTCAGGTGCGCCACCGCTTCCCGGGCCGCCTCCCTTACCCGGGGGTTTCCGGCCCGGTCCAGAAAGTCGCCCAAGGCTTCGGCCAGCGCGGTCACATCGTCGGGCCTGGACTAGAGCGCGCCGTTTTCACCGGTCACCACAAATTCCGCCGCGCCGTTGGCCCGGGTGGTCACTACCGGCACGCCGCAGGCCAGGGCCTCCAGAACCACATTGCTGCATGGGTCATACAAAGTGGGCAGGGCCACCACGCCGGCGGCTTGGTAAAACGGGGAAGGGTCTTCCTGCGGCCCCCAGAAGGTGACCCGGCCGGCCATGTCCAGCCGGGCGGCCAACCGCTGAAAGGGGTGGCTGTTGCCCTTGCCCACCACCCAGAGCCGGGTGTTCCTGTCCTTTAGACCGGCAAAAGCCTCCATAAGATAACCCAGACCCTTGCGGGCAAAGCCGGAACCGACAAACAGGATCACCTTCTTGTCCTCCGGCCCCCCCAGGCGCCGGGCCGCCAGACGCTGTTCCCCGGGCGGAAGGGGCCTGAACTTTTGGCGGTCCAGGCCGTTGTACACCAGCCGGATCCGCCCGGAATCAAAGCCGTAATGGCGGATGACCTCTTCCTTGACCTGACGGGAATTGGCGATGACCAGTTTCAGGTGCGGCCCGGAGAACAGGCGCCTCTCCAACCAGAGCATGGCCTGATGGAAAGGGCTGATTTGCTGGGCCAGACGGGCCGGAGCGGACAAGAAAGGATCCCGGCGGGCCAGCCATTCCCGGTGGCAGCCGTCCCCGGCCCGATACACGTGCTGGCACAGGGTGCGCTCCAGGCTGAACACCAGCCGGACCCCGGCCTGTCGCACCAGGCGGCGGGCGTTGACGGCAAAGGAGAGGAGCCGTCCGGTCTTGGTGCCCCAGGCCGGCACCCGGACATGCTGCAGTCCCGCTACAGAGGCCAGCTCCCCCAAAGGGGGGTCGGCGGAAAACACCACGACCTCATGGCCGGCGGCCGCCAACCCCCGGACAAGGTGCCCCAGCGTGGTTTCGGCCCCGCCGAAGCCCCTCAGCCTCTGCCTGAGCACCGCAATTTTCATCGGTTTATGAAACGCTTACCCTGAGCGGGCCGCAGCCGCCAACTCGGCAAACCCCGCCTTCTCGAAGGCCTCGGCCTTTTCGTTCCGGGGCACAGAGACCGCGCCCTGGACGACCCTTTGGGCCGGCGAAGTGTCCTGCTTGACCCGCTGCACCTCCATCTCCCAGAGAGCCATGGCGTCGCTGCACTCCATGGGCTCCTTGATGAGCCTCATGGTCCCCTGAATGCCGATGACCACGTCGTCCGCCTGGATGATTTCCAGGGACACCCGGCCATCCCTACGGAGGTTGGCGCTGGTCGTGCTGTTTCTGAGCAGCGCTGCCAGCAGGGTCTTTTCGTCTTTGGCATAAATAAGAGAAATGGGGCAGGTGTTGGGTGCCCCGTCCGCCCCCACGGTGCCCGCCACCGCGATGATGCGGTTGGGATTCTCATTAAAAAGCTTCATCAGGTCCAGAATCTGCTCCTCGCCGGGCTTGCGGGCCACATTGACGATGAGTTTGTCGCCTAAAACACGGGCCATGGCATTACCTCCCTGCTCAAAAAGTTCAAGGTTCAAGGCCCAGGGTGTGAAGCTCCTTTAAGCGGACACCGTCTCGCTGAAGCTACAACCCGCTCCTCTTGGCCCAATCTGCCATCCGCAAAATAACCTCCGCGGGTTCCATTTCTGTCAGGCAGCGGCTGACCTTGGTTCCCTGGCAGCCGTCTTTGCCGCAGGGCACGCATTCCCAGTCCTTTTGCAACACCAGGTGCCCCTTTCCCCACGGTCCCCAATTGAAAACCCCGCTGGGGCCGAAGAGGGCCACCGCCGGGGTGTCCACCGCCGCAGCCAGGTGCATGGGGGCGCTGTCCACCCCGAAAAAGAAACGGGCCTTGGCGATAAGGGCGCCCAATTCCTTGAGGGTCAGCCGGCCTGCCAGGTTCAGGGGCCGGGTGCGGCACGCGGCTAAAATCTCCTGGAGCAGGTCCTGCTCATGAGCCGCCCGGGAGCCGGTAAGCACCACCGGCAGCCGCCAGTCATCCATGAGAGTTTCAATAACCCGGGCGTAACCTTCCGCCGTCCAGCACTTGAAGCGCCAACCGGCACCGGGGTGGAGCACCACAAAGCCATCAGGCGCCAGGCCCATCTCTTTAAGCAGACTCTGGGTCTTCGCCTCTGTCGCCCTGTTCCAGAAGAACTGCAGACGGGGGTTTTCCGGCGTCACCCCCAAGGCCCGCACGGCCTCCAAATTGTGTTCCACCATGTGCATCTTCACCGGGGGCCGGGGCAGAAGCCGGGTGAACAGGCCGTAGCGCTGCCAGAAAGGCTGGCGGGGGCGGGCAAAACCCACCCGTTCCCGGGCCCCGCTCATCAGGGCGAAAAACGCCCCCCGGTCGCCGCCTGACAGCTCCAGGGCCAGGTCAAAATGCTTTCTTCTCAGCTTCCGTATCAGCCGGCAGGCTTCAACCCAGGAACCCCGCCGTCGGTCCAGCACATAGAGACCGTCCAGCAGGGGGTGATCCGCCACCATCTCCTCCGTCCCCCAGGGAACCAGGTAGCTCACCTGTGCCTCCGGCCAAGCCGCCTTCAGGGCCTGGAGCACCGGCGTGCTCACCAGGACATCGCCCGGCTGCTTCAGCTTGATGACCAGGATCCGGTTAAGGGTCGGCATCCGCCTCTTCCTGCCGGGGCCCCAGGGCCACGCCCCGCTGCGAGGATCTGATAAAGTCCAGTAAATGCCGGACTTCCGGGGTGGGGGGCACTTTGGCCTCCACCTTGGCAACGGCCTTGGTGAGGTTGCTCCGCCGGAAAAACAGGAGACGCACAGCCTCCTGCAGCGGCCGGATCTGCTCGGCGGTGAACCCGGCCCGTTTCAGTCCCACCAAATTCAGACCCCGGACGGTGTGGTCCCCGTCCATGATGCAATAAGGGGGGACGTCCCGGGAAGTGCGGGACCCGCCCCGCATCAGGGCCAGGGTGCCGATGCGGCAGAATTGATGGATGACGCAGTTGCCGGAGATGTAGGCCCGGTCCGCCACCTCCACATAGCCCCCCACCAGGGCGTTGTTCACCACGATGACATGGTCGCCCACCT
>FWPV01007557.1_pt1 | contig 11491 bp, 10 predicted proteins | sample 2228371 | NCBI WGS metagenome assembly FWPV01 (sample SAMEA103939776, study PRJEB20133) | metagenome | reverse complement strand
CGGTTCATGACCCGGATTTCCAGCTCCTTGGCCCTGGGGCCGAAGGAAGCCTGGGTGCCCACGGCGCCGACCATGCCGCCGACGAACACCCGCGACTCGAGCTGGCGCATGCGCTCGTAATGGCGCCCCATCTCCGACAGCCAGATCGCCGCCTTGTGACCGAAAGTGATCGGCAGGGCCTGCACGCCGTGCGAACGGCCGACCATCGGCGTGTCGCGGTGCGCCTGGCACAGCTTCACCAGTGCCCTGCCGATCGCCTTCATGTCGCGCAGGTAGATCGCGTGCGCCTCCTTGATCTGCAGCATCACCGCGGTATCAAGCACGTCCTGGGTGGTCGGGCCGAAGTGGATGTACTCGCCGTGGTCACCCTGGCACAGCTTCTGCACCGCCTTCACCGCCGGCACCAGCGGGTGCTTGATGCGGCGGATTTCAACCGCCACCGCGTCGATGTCGATTTTCGAGATCTTGGCATTGGCCGCGATGTCGGCCGCCGCAGCCTTGGGGATGATGCCCAGCTCGCCCTGCTCGATCGCAAAGGCCGCCTCGAAATCCAGCCATTTCTGCATGCGGTTGTGGTCGTTGAATATCGCGCGCAGCTCATCCGTGCTCCACAGGTGCTTGATCAATGCGTCGTCGAATACTCCGGATACCATGAATTACTCCTCCAATTAATTGCGTTTCTAGAGCACAGATGAAAACCGGAAAACGTCAACCGCCGATGAACGCAGATTAACGCCGATAAAATCAAAATGACCAGAAAACTTTCCGTGTAATCAGTGTAATTTTCTAAAGTCAGAGTCGCCTGCCTACCTTCGAAACTTTCCGAGAACCGGTTTAATCTGCGTTCATCGGCGTTTATCGGCGGTTTAAGCGGCCCTGGTCTTCTGTCCGGTGTTCAGTCAGTCAGGCTGCCAGCGCCCGATTTTCCGGAACCTTCATGAAGCATTCCATCGCATGCCAGAACTTGTGGCGGTTGATGCCCAGCGTCGCCGCGTGCGCGAGCCCCGACACGAACACGAACTGCTTGTCCTTGCTCGGCAGCTTGCCGAAAAAGTCCAGCAGGTCCGGCTCGGCGGCGATGCCGTCGTATTCTCCGCGGATGATGCATACCGGACAGGTGATTTTCAGCGGATCGATCACCGGCAGGTTCGCGCACATGTCGAGATAGGTTCCGGTGGGCACCGAATCACCGAGCGGCAGTTCGGCATCGGCCAGCGCGTCGGCGGCGATCATTTCGGAGGTGCCGGGCTTGTCGCGGGTGAACATGCTGTGGATGAAGGCGCGGTCGACCTTGCGCCGCGGGCTGGCCCGGTATTCCGCCAGTTTTTCCCTGCGCTTGGCCAGCGTCGGCGAACCCTCGCCGGTGTAGACCAGCGCCGACACCATCAGCCGTTTGACGCGCCCCGGATTCTGCTGCGCGTAAAGCGCCGCGCGCAGCGCACCCGACGAACCGCCGTACATGTAAACCTCTTTCACGCCGGTTTCGCGCTCGACGACCCGCATCGCCGCGGCAAGGTCCTGCGCGCCCGAGGCAATATCCGAATTGCTGTCGCTGCGGTCGGAGCGGCCGTAACCCTCATGGTCCACGGTCCACACGTCGTAACCGATGCCGGCAAAATGATCCATCAGCGAATAATCGCCGCGACCCGGCACATTGAGGTCGAAGCTCGAGCGGCCCGAGGCCGAGGAACCGTGGACCAGGAACAGTACCGGCGCGCCCTTCGGTGCATCAGCCGCGCGTTTGCGGTACACATAGAGTTTGACCCCGCCTTTTTGCGCCTGGTATTCCTCAGCCCTGATTTGCGCCATGCCATGCTCCGTTCAGTGAATTGAACGGCGATTATCGCACCATGGAAACCGGAAACGGCCGCCGCGGCGCAATCCGGATGCCGGTCGCAGTGCAGTGTACACTCGCGGCATCAAACGTCACGGAGCACACCATGGGCGCTGCACCCTCGAAAATCGTCAGCCTGTCCGCACTGGCCGGCCTCATTCCTGATGGCGCGGCGCTGGGCCTCGGCGGCGTGTTCCTGCACCGCGGACCTTTCGCGCTGGTGCGCGAGCTGGTGCGACAGGGCCGCAGGAATCTCGAGATCATCAAGCCCTCACCCGGTTATGACCTCGACCTGCTGTGCCGCGCCGGTGCAGTCGCCAAAGTGCGCGCCGGAATCGTCGCGATGGAAGGCAACTTCGGCCTCGCCCGCTGGTACCGCAAGGCGATCGAACGCAGGGAGGCCAGGCTCGAGGAACATGCCTGAATGACCCTGGTCGCGGGGCTGCGTGCAGCCTCCTACGGGATACCCTTCCAGCCGGTGGCCGGCGTGCACGGCAGCGAACTGGCGCGCGTCAACGGCTGGCAGACGCTGCGCGATCCCTACGGCTCGGGCAGCGAGGTCTATGTCATTCCGGCGCTGAGTCCCGACATTGCCGTGATTCATGCCGCGGAAATCGACGATGAGGGCAATGCCCGCGTCTACGGTTCACCGTTCTGGGATCATCCGCTGACCCGCGCCGCAAAACGCGTGCTGGTCACCGCCGAAAAACTCGTGTCCACCGACCGCCTGCGCGAACAGCCCGAGCTGACGCTGGTGCCGGGATTCATGGTCGAGGCCGCGGCCGTGGTGCCGCAAGGCGCATGGCCGGGCTCGATGCACCCGTATTACGAGATCGACTACCCCGCGGTCGAAGGCTACATGGAAGATCGCGACGGCGTGCTCGAACAACACCTCGCCGATGCCCCGGAAGCCGTCGCGTCAAGCTGAACCCGCAGCGGTCCTGCGCGGCTTCGCACCGCTGGCCGATGCCGGCGCGCGGGTGCTGGTGCTGGGCAGCATGCCCGGCGCCGAGTCCCTGCGCGCGGGGCAGTACTATGCCCATCCGCGCAATGCCTTCTGGCGCATCATGGGTGACCTCGTTGGCGCATCACCTGAACTGCCTTACGCGAAGCGCACGCGCCTCATCAGATCCGCCGGCGTCGCGCTGTGGGACGTGCTCGCAGCCTGCACGCGCCCGGGCAGCCTTGATGCCGACATCGACCCCGACTCGGTCATCACCAATGACCTGCCGGCCTTTTTCGCCCGCCATCCGCGGATCACACATGTGTTTTTCAACGGCGCAACCGCCGAACGCTGCTTCCGCATCCATGTTCAGCCGGCGCTGGAACCCGGTGCGCTGCGCCTGCAACGGCTGCCTTCGACCAGCCCGGCACATGCCGCGCTCGACTACCGCCGCAAACTCGCAGCCTGGCGCAGCATTCTGCGGCCGCTTAAAAATATCAATAAAAACAAATAGTTATATAACAACCTTGTGGCACCGGCAGGAAAGCAGCCTCAGCTCGAACATATACTCACAACATGAACTGGACCCCCTTCTCCTTCATCGTCGTCAATCTCGCGCGCCAGATCCGCGCCGGCGAAATCACCTTCAGCGGCGTCAACTCGACGCTGCCGATGCTCGCCTGCCTGCTTGCCAAACGCGCCTACGATTTTCCGTTCACCTACATCAATGTAGCCGGCGGCGTCGAGCCGCAACCGGTAGAAGTGCCGTTGTCGAGCAGCGATCCGGCAATCGTCCACGGCTCGCCGGCGATTTTCGCCAACCAGGATTTCTACGATCTCTGTGCGCGCGGCGGCCTCGACCTCGTTTATCTCGGCTGTGCGCAGATCGACGCCGAAGGCCGCACCAATGTCTCGGCGATCGGCTCCTGGGAAAATCCGAAAGTGCGCCTGCCCGGCGGCGGCGGCGCGGCAGTGATGCTGCCGACCGCAAAACGCGTCGTCACCTGGCGCACCGACCACACGCCGCGCGCGCTGGTCGACAAGCTCGATTTTGTCACCGCCTCCGGCAACATGACGGCGCTGGTGACGCCGCTGGCGGTTTTCCTGCGCGAGCCGAAAGCCGGTTCGCGCTTCCGTCTTGATACCTTCAATCCGCAAACCACCGTTGAAGACATCGTCGCCCGCACCGGATTCCGCTTCGACTACGGCGCGGCAAAGGCGGCGCTGCCGATGAGCGGTCGCGAACGGCAGGCACTCGAACTGCTCGACAAGGGCGGACGTTTTTCTGCGGCCGTCAAGGGCTGAAGCTCTGCAGTGTGCGTGCTAGCATAGGAACCTGAAATTCACGGGTCCCCGCGCCCCGTCAACCCATCGCAATCCACCATGCTTCCCCTGCAAGGCATACGCGTCATCGAATTCTGCCAGGTGCTGGCCGGTCCGTTCGCCGGCTGCCTGCTCGCCGACATGGGCGCCGACGTGATCAAGGTCGAATCGCCCGAGGGCGACCTGATGCGGCAGTGGCCGCCGATCCTCGACGGCTACAGCCAGTATTTCGCCTCGGTCAACCGCAACAAGCGCTCGGTCGTGCTTGATCTCAAGACCGATGCAGGGCGCGCCGACGCACGCCGCCTCGCGCTGTCGGCCGATATCCTGCTCGAAAATTTCCGCCCCGGCGTGATGGCGAAATTCGGGCTCGATTACGCGACGCTGGTGAAGGAGCATCCCGCACTCGTCTATTGCTCGGTCTCCGCCTTCGGCCAGAGCGGGCCGCGCGCCGGCGACGGCGGCTTCGACATGACGGTGCAGGCGATGAGCGGCGTGATGAGCGTCACCGGCGAGCGCGACGGCCGTCCCGCGAAATGCGGAATCCCGATCGCCGACTTTTCGGCCGGCCTCTATGCTGCATTCAGCGCCGCAGCCGCACTGCACAAGGCGCGCGGCACCGGCCACGGCGATTACGTCGACGTTTCGATGCTTGGAGCCATGCTCGGCATCGCCAACCTGCAGACCAGCGAGCTGTTCGGCACCGGGCGCGATCCGGTGCGGCTGGGCTCCGCGCATCCGATGAATGCACCCTATGCCGCATTCTGCTGCCGCGACGGTTATTTCGCGCTGGCCGCCGGCACCAACAAGCTGTGGGAGGCCGCCTGCGAAGTGATCGGCAGGAGCGATCTGACGCAGGACGCGCGCTTCACGTCGCCGTCGTTGCGCGCACAGCACCAGGACGCATTGCGCGAGCTGCTGGAGGCGGAGTTCATCAAGCACGACGCCGCCGACCTGCTGGCACGGATGAACGCCCGCGGCGTGCCCTGCGCGCCGCTGTACAATTATTCACAGGTGCTGGCTGACCCGCAGGTCAAACACATGGAGTGGGTGCAGAACCTGCAACTGCCCAACGGCGTCGCCAGCAAGACGGTAATTTCGCCGCAGCATGTCTCGGGGCAGCGCCTGGGCGTGCGCCGCGGACCGCCGGCGCTGGGCGCGCATACCGAAGAAGTGCTTTCCGAACTCAAGGATAAATCATGAAAAACACGGCACGCTTCCGCCATTTCATCAGTGAAATGACCCGACTCGTCGAACGCAGCGGGCATGACGAAAAAATCATGCACGAGGAAGGCGGCCGCCTGCTCGGTGATCTGATCAAACACGACGACTGGCTGCCCGATGAATGCGCGCAGCCGCACCCGCAGTTCTACCAGCAGTACCTGCTGCACTGCGATCCTCTGGAACGCTTTTCGGTAGTGAGCTTCGTCTGGGGGCCCGGCCAGAAAACCCCCGTGCACAACCACACCGTATGGGGCCTGGTAGGCATGATGCGCGGCGCCGAAAACGCACGGCGCTACTCGCACACCGGACCCGGCCAACCCATGGAAGCCGGGGAGACTGAGCGCCTGCTGCCGGGCCAGGTTGACCGCGTGTCGCCGACCGTGGGCGACATCCACGAGGTCTCCAATGCACTGGCCGACCGGCCGTCGATCAGCATCCACGTCTACGGCGCCAACATCGGCGCCGTCAGCCGCCATGTCTTCGATCCGGCCACCGGCGCCGAAAAACCCTTTGTCTCCGGCTACTCGAGCCCGCAACTGCCGAACTTCTGGGACCGCTCGGCGGAAGTGCGCGCGGGGATTCAGGGATGAAGGATAAGAAAGTCAAAAGCAGCCACAGAGGACACAGAGAAAAACCGAAGCCGCAAAATGCCTCGCCCCAAGATGAATTCCTCTGTGTTCTCGGTTTTTTCTCTGTGCCCTCTGTGGCCATGCCTTTAAGTCACATTCCATGAGCGACGAACTGCTGCGCAGCCACGACGGTCATGTCACGCGACTGACGCTGAACCGGCCGCAGAAGGCCAACGCCTTGTCAGCTTCGCTGGTCGAGGCGCTGCTCGATGCCGTCGAGTACGCCGCCACCGACGGCACGCGGCTGCTGATCCTTGAAGGCGCCGGTCCGCATTTCTGTGCCGGCTTTGATTTCACCGATGTCCAGGCACAGAGCGAAGGCGATCTCGCGCTGCGCTTCATCCGCATCGAGACCCTGCTGCAGGCGCTGTATCACGCGCCGCATCAAACACTGGCCTTGGCCCATGGGCGCGTGTTCGGCGCCGGCGCCGACCTCGTCGCCAGCTGCGGCCTGCGTGTGGCCGAACCCGGTACGACCTTCCGCATGCCGGGCCTGCGCTTCGGCGTGGTGCTCGGCACGCGTCGCCTGGCGCAGCGCATCGGCGCCGACCGCGCCCGCGACATCCTGTCCAACTCGCGCAGCTTCGATGCCGACACCGCGCTCGCCGACGGTTTCCTGACGCGCGTGACCGCGCGGCAGGACTGGCCTTCATTGATCGCCGATGCGCAGTCAGCGGCCGATACACTGACGCCAGCCGCTGCCGCCGCCCTGCATCGCCGCACCGTCGTGGACAGCCGCGCCGAAGACATGGCCGAACTTGCCCGCTCCGTCAGTACACCGGGGCTCAAGGAACGCATCCGCAGATACCGGGAATCCGGAAAATAAAGGAATCGAAAACATCATGAGCAATACACTGCCCGCAACCATGCAAGCCGTCGAAATTTCCGCGCCCGGCGGCCCCGAAGTCCTGAAACCCGTCACCCGCCCGCTGCCGGTGCCGAAACCGCATGAAGTGCTGGTCAAAGTCGTTGCTGCCGGCATCAACGGTCCCGACATCATGCAGCGCAAGGGCCTCTACCCTGCCCCCGCCGGCGCCTCCGACCTGCCGGGTCTCGAAGTGTCAGGCACCGTCGTCGCGTTGGGCGCCAACGCGAAGCGCTGGAAAACCGGCGACCGTGTGGTCGCCCTCACCAATGGCGGCGGTTACGCCGAATACGTCGCCGTCGATGCCGAACACTGCCTCGCCGTGCCCGAGGGGCTGGACATGGTGGACGCGGCCGGCCTGCCGGAAACCTATTTCACGGTCTGGAGCAATGTCTTCATCGGCGCCGGACTCAAGGCCGGCGAAACCTTCCTGGTCCACGGCGGCGCCGGCGGCATCGGCACCACCTGCATCCAGCTCGGCAAGGCTTTCGGCGCAAAAGTCATCGCCACCGACAGCCCGGAAGCGCGCTGCCGGATCTGCAAGGATCTCGGCGCGGACCGCGTCGTCGACTATCGCTCCGAGGATTTCGTCGAAGTCGTGCGCGGCGAAGGCGGCGCCAACGTGATCCTCGACATCGTCGGCGGCCCCAACATCGAAAAGAATTTCAAGGCAGCCAGCCATGACGCGCGCATCATCCAGCTCGCTTTCGGTGCCGGCTCCAAGGTGGAAATCAACCTGATGCCGGTGATGCTCAAGCGCCTGGTCTACACCGGCTCGACGCTGCGCACGCGACCGGACGCCTTCAAGGCACGCATCGCGCGTGAACTGGAATCACAGGTGTGGCCGCTGATCGCCGCCGGCAAGATCCGCGTGGTCACCCACAGCGCGCTGCCGCTGGCTGATGCGGCGAAGGCACATGCGCTGATGGAATCCAGCCAGCACACCGGGAAAATCCTGCTGAAGGTCGCCTGAGCGGCGGCCGGAATAAAAAAAGCCGCCTCAGGCGGCTTCGGCGAAGCCGCTGTCCGGCAGCCTGCGGCGCAACAGCGTAATGTCGCGCGCCTCGGCAATGGTCCGCGCGTAATCGATGTTCCGGCGCGCGAAAGCGTAATACAGGTTTTGCCCCTCGAAATGCCGGTCGACGAAACGGTAGACGCCGGCGAGGTCCTGCTCCAGACGCTTGCGGGCACCGGTGAAAAACCCCGGTGTCTTGAATATCAGGTCGGCCGGGGACTCGAATACCACTTTTTCCTCGCCCTTGTCGTCGATCTGCCGCGCGATGCCGCCGAGCACGAACTCCGGGTACAGGCGATCATGGCACTTCTCGAGGTAGCAGCGGTCCGCCATCTGCGCAAGGATGTCGGCGCTGCCGAGCAGGTTGCCGACCATCCGGTACTGCGGATCGATGCGGATGCTGTTGACCGGCACTTCGTAGCCGGTGAAATGCACGATCCGCGCAGCCGGATCGGCCAGCTCCTCGAGCCCCACTTCCGGCAGGTACCAGGACATGAACTCGGCGCCGCGGCCGACGTGGGTGCGCGTGTACTCCGCGCCATGCCGCTTCTCGGTATCGTCGCGCCGGCGCAGGTAGCCGATGTCGTGGAACAGCGCGCTCACCGTGCCGAGCTGGAACAGGCGCTCGCTCATGACCAGGGGACTGGTCGAGCGCGCGCAACCGTCCATCAGCCGCGCCATCGCCAGCGTCACTTCGAGGATGTGCTGTATGTCGTGGTAGTCGGTCTCGCAGGCGTGGTAGCCGGGAAACTCGCCGCGGTACAGGCGCCCGATATCGGCGAACACGCGCAGCAGTCCGGAGGGAAACTCGCGGCGATACAGGCTCTCGTAGATCTGCGCGATTTCGAAAGAAACGGGGAGCGGATCGGTGGTGTCGACCTGATTGGTGACATCGCGCGAGGCATGGCGCCCGTCTGCAGCGACGGAAAGTGGATCAGGCCGCATAAGCATCATTTTTGTTGTATCGGGCTATAGTAACTATAATGTTCAGGCACTTGCAATGCCGGGAACGCCCGCTGCCGCCACGGCCGGATCGTGGGCCCGCGGGAGGCGGGGAGCCGCGCCAGCAGCCGGCCTTCGACAAAACTGTCCAACAAATCACGGTGTTAAGCCATGCACCCGCAAACCGTCTTCGCCAAGACCTCCAAGGGCGTTCTCGATTTCAAGAACAAGACCGCCAAACTCGACCGCAACTCCGGAAACATTTTTCTTTCGGTGGACGGAAAGTCCACGGTCGCTGAACTGGTCGCCAAGAGCAAGCTCGAGGCCAAGGACGTTGAAGCCATACTTGATGATCTGACCAAGTCCGGCTACGTCAAGGTATTTTCCACGCCCGCCGCCGCACCGGCTGCAAAACCGGCGGCAGCTGCAGTTCCCGGCGCCGCGCGCCCGGCCGCCGCACCGCCCCCGCCGGCGGATGAAGGCGAAATGGACCTCGACTTCACCTCGCCCGACGCCGTCGCGAAGATCAATGCCGAGGCCGAGCAGCGCAAGCAGAAGGAAGCCGAGGCCAAGGCCCGCGCCCAGGCTGCGGCAAAAGCGGCAATGGAAGCCAAGGCAAGGCAGCAGGCGGAGGCCCAGGCCCGCGCCGCTGCCGAAGCCCGGCTGAAAGCCGAGGCGGAAGCCAAGGCCAAGGCCGACATTGCCGCCAAAGCCGCAGCCGAAGCACGCACCCGGGCCGAAGCCGAAAGCAAGGCAGCTGCCGATGCCGCTGCCAAGGCAGCAGCCGAGGCCCGCCTCAAGCTCGCCCAGGAAGCGTCGAACAAGGCCGCCGCGGAAGCCAGGGCACGCGCCGAGGCGGAAGCGCGCGCCAAAGCCGATGCGCTGGCGAAGGCCACCGCGGAAGCACACGCCAAGGCCGAAGCCGAAGCCCAGGAGAAGGCCGAGGCGGAAGCCAACGCGCACGCCGCGGCGGAAACCCGGGCGCGCGAAGCACTCGAGGCGCAAATGAAGGCCATGGCGGAAGCCCTCGCCCGCGCCCAGGACTCGGCGAAACGCGAAGCCGAGGCACGCCAGCGCATGGAGGCGGAAATCAAGTCGCGCCTGGAAGCCGAACGCAAGGCGCTCGAGGAAGCCGAAGCCCGCGCCCGCGCTGCGGAATCCGCGGTCGCCCAGGCGCGGCAGATGGCCGAGGAAGCTGCCCGTGCCAAGGCCGCTGCCGAAGCACGGGCCACCCAGGGATCGGATCCCGAGGCCCAGGCCAAGGCCGCCGCTGCGATGAAGGCACTCGAGGAAGCCAAGGCGAAGGCACGCATGGAAGCGGAGGCGCGTGCGGCAGCGGAGGCACGTGCAAAAGCCGAAGCCGAAGCCCGCCAGCGCGAAGAGGAACAGCGACGGCAGGCCGAAGAGATCGCACACAAGGCACGCGCCGAGGCCGAAGCCAAGGCCAAGGCGGAACTGCGCCAGCTGCAGGAACAGTCGCGCAAGGCGGCCGCCGAAGCCGAAGCGCGTGCCGAGGAAGAACGCCGTGCCCGCGAGGAAATGGAATCGCGGGTGGCCGAAGAACGCCGCGCCCGCGAGGCCGCCGAAGCCAAGGTCACCGCCGAGCGCGAGCTGCGAGAGGAAGCCGTGCGCAAGGCGCAGGCCGAGGCCGAGCAGAAGGCCCGTGCCGAAGTCGAAGCGGTCATAGAGGAAGAGCGCCGCAAGCGCGAAGAGGCCGAGAAAAAGGCGCAGGCCGAGATAGCAGCGCGCACTGTTGCCGAACGCAAGGCGCGCGAGGAAGCCGACCGCCAGCTGGAGATTGCACAGAAGGCGCGTGAGGATGCCGAACGCCTCGCCAGCCAGGCCGCAGCCGGCGAAAGCGCCGAGATCAAGCGCGCGCGGGAAGAAGCCGAACAGCGCGCGGCGCTTGCCGAGGCCGCAGTGGCCAAGGCCAAGGCGCAAATGGAAGCGGAGCGCAAGGCGCGGGCGGAGGCCGAGGAACGCGCGAAGACCGAGGCCGTGGCACGCGTCGTACGCGAACAGGAACTGCGCGAGAACGCCGAGAAGACCGTCAAGTCTCGGGTCGAGGAAGAGCTGCGGGCACGGGCCCGCGCCGAGGCCGAGGCGGATGCGCGTTACCGCGCCGAAGCCGAGGAACGCGCAAAGGCCGCGGCCGCCGACCGCAAGCTGCGCATGGAGTCCGAGGCGCGCGATGCCGCCTCCTCCTTCCGCGCCGACCGCAAGCCGCGCCGCAAGGGTCTGATCGCCGTCGTCGTCCTGGTACTGATACTCGTTGTCGGCCTCGCAGCCCTGCAGCTGATGCCGCTGACGGCGCAGATACCCGCCGTGCAGGATCTTGTTTCACAGCGCCTTGGCCAGCCGGTGCGCATCGCCAACATGCGCTACACCGTTTATCCCGAGCAGGTGCTGCGGCTGGAGCGGATCAGCATCGGCAGCACGCAGCAGATCAAGGCCGACACGGTGAACATCCCGATGATGCCCTGGAGCCTGCTGCTCGGCGCGCGCGAGTTCGACACCGTCACCGCCAATGCGGTCAGCATGGACGCCGCCGGCGCACAGCTGCTGCCGGCGCTGGCTAGGGGCGTCGACGGCGCGCAACTGCAGGTGCGCCAGTTGCGGATGACCGGCGTCAAGGTCAGCGGGATGCCGCTCGATGTTCCGCAGTTTGACGCTACCCTCAGCTTCGGTCGCAACGGCGCGATGCAGAGAATGCGCA
>FWPV01014594.1_pt1 | contig 11493 bp, 8 predicted proteins | sample 2228371 | NCBI WGS metagenome assembly FWPV01 (sample SAMEA103939776, study PRJEB20133) | metagenome | reverse complement strand
CCATTTGAAAAAGGCGAAATCAGGAAAGTCTCCCTTTTCCAAAGGGAGATTTAGAGGGATTTTATAATAAAAGAGTAATGAATAATTATTTTTTAAATAGTATAATAATCACAATCCCAAAAAGCTATTATTATCCCCTTAATCTGATATATTCAGGCTGTGCAACCTGCATTTCTTGAGGTATAAGACCTTTTAATATTGCTTCCAGATCATTTACAACAATGCGCCCAATATTTTTCAGTGCTTCATCTATTGCCCCTGCTCTGTGAGATGATAATATGACGTTCGGTAATTTTGTTATAGGATGATCAGGAGGCAATGGCTCCTGAGGATAAACATCTATCCCTGCCTTGAACCGATTCTCTGCAAGCATCTCTGTTAAAGCATCAAAATCAACTACATGAGACCTGCTTAGCAGGATAAATACTGAATCAGATGGAATTTTGCTTAATTGCTCCCGACCCAGAAACGCTCTATTAGAGGCAGTTGGGACAGCCAGGACAAAAATAAAGCGAGAAGTTGAAAGAAGAGTATCCAGATCAACTGGCTTGACTCCCTGTGTTATGAGATAAGCATCTGTAAGCCATGGATCATAAACTTGTATAGGACAATGAAAAGGTGCAAGCAATGGTTTAAGTGAACGTCCTAAACCACCAAATCCTATAAATCCTACTTGTTTATTATACAGGGTGAATGTCCCGCCAAATTCTGTATGACTCCATTGTGCTTTATTAATGCGAAAATTTGCATCATTTGAGACGATCTGCCTTGCTGATGCAATAGCTAATCCTAAGCCCATTTCTGCAACAGCAGGACCAAAAGCAGGAGCACAACTCATAACTCTGATGCTTTTTTCAAAACAGCTTTTATAATCAAGATGATTCGGTGATGGAAAACCGCCACTAACTTCCATAATTGCACGTAGCTTTGGGAATCTATTTACATCACCATAACGCCAATATCCCGTGATTATAGCGATAACATCATCACGAACAGCATCTAATTCTTTTTCTGGTATCTGTTCATTTTTTCCCCAAACAACATCAGCAATTGAATAAAGGCGATTCAGGTCTTCCGGACTGAATATATTCTCAATTCTACGAAAAGCTGGATCGAGTATAACTTTGTCTGACATAGTTTTTCATGCTCCAATTTTTTATCTATTAATCATAGCATATATTAAATTGTATTTTGCATAGATTAACAAGCCTACTCAACATGTTTTACATAACCGCAAATAACATAACACCTGTTCAAATATGGCGAAAAAATCTACTTATCTTATAAGCTTAACAATGCCTGAAAGATCAAATGGCAAATTTAATTGATCTAGAAGTTGATGCGACGTAGCAATATCTAAACTACCTTTCAGTTGATAATTTAGGTTTTCATTGCCAGTAAGTATTTGCTGTATCGCCATTCCAGCCTGCAAGAAATTAATGGAGACAGGCAATTGAATAATATTCCCGCCATTCTCATTTACCTGTATTTTATGTTCCATATTACCTGATATAAGATTCTGTCCATTTAAATTAAACTGATATTTAATATTGTTAAGAATTATTGCAAAGATATTAGGATTATCAAGCTTCAAAGCAATTTTCAGATTAGCGGAAGATAGACTTATATTCTCTAAAATAACCGAATCGAGACTAAGTTTCGGTAACTTAACAAGAGGAAATTCACCAGATTTGCTAATAGGTATTCTTACTGCTCCAAGGATCGGTATATCAAACGATAAACCAACATTGATACGATAGCTTGATATGCCCTGGTCACGTAATATCTGGAAAGTCTGGTAAAGGTCTGAAAAACGCAATGAAAGTGGAAATCGGATCGTTTCTTCTCCAACGGCTGCTATTTCGAGACCTTGATCTTGAGTTCCTTTTATAAAGGAGCTTTCATTTACAAGAAAATCATAATCGAAACCAGCCAATTTAATTCCGATATTATTAGGGTTTTTAATCTTCAAATCAAATAGGAAATCAACTGCATCAAATGAAAGCTTTGATAGTTCTGCTCCAATAAATGAAACTTCTGGTTCTTTGATCTTTGTTCTACCAATGAGGGTACCTATCATTGAACATCCAGAAAATGTAAAGCTTAAAATCAATAATAATATTAGACCATTCTTCAGTTTATGCATAGCTATTCCCCTTTTTGTTTTATCTTTACCGCAATATCACTTTTTATTTCAGGCATATCAAATGTTAATATATTATTCTCTGCTTTGTATGTATCTTGCTTTAATACTATTCCTTCTTTTGTATCCCATATTTCTATATTATACTCCCCATCATTGAATCCCGATAATACAACCTTTGAAGCGGAAACAGGAATGATTTCTTTTCCACTTCGAACATTGAACCAGGTATGCTCTTTATTCTGCAACCACAATAAAGCTTTTCCTGATGTTTGCATGCCAACTATACGAAGGTTTGGTTTCAAATTGGAAAGATAGTTAATTAATTTTATGTATTCAATATTTATCCAATCGATCCCATTATTCTGGATGCGGATTTCATGCTTTCCAATCGGAACATCTATTGACACATCCATATTATAGACCGTTTCCCATCTCTTCCATTGCTGAATATATTCACTATATAACCCTAAACCTTCACCTGTCGGGAGAGAAACGGAAGCCACTTCATTACCATCGAGAAAGATTTTTAGCAATCCATCCTGACCGACCCTACCGATATGTAATATGAATTTTCCCTCTGTCGGATATTCAACATTAAAAATTAACGGAACCTGAAGTTCTTTATGCACATTTCCATGAACCAGGCTGGGTATTTTCTCAGCATTTTCTATTATTCCATCATTGCTGATATTAAATGATGAAGTTTCTAATTTTTTCCAGCTTTCACCACTTAGGTTGATTCTTAGATCAGAGAATGTTACCTGTTCAGGGGGAATAATATAGGATACGGAGACTAATTCTATGGGTTTCCACGTATTTTTTGCTAAATCCTTTTCTTCAGCAACAAAATTTGCTATCCCTCTGTAGATTCTGTAAAGTCCTTGAGGATCAATATATGATTCATGCCACCAACTTGCAGGGACAGATGCACATCCAGACATTAAAGCTGACCAATTTCCATTATGTAAGTGTATTCCTTCAGGGTCATTTTCTAATGTTCCGCTGCCTGAGAGTATCCCATATTCTGCAAAAAGATGAAGTTTATCAGGATATTCATTACGTTTCTGTGAACAAATCCTAATAACCTGTTCAGCCATATCTTTTTCTGCATTAGCATAATAGTGAGATTGAACAAAATCCATTTCTGGAAGTTTCCATAGTTCAGCCCAACCTTCAGGTGTCCATAAGCTACTGCTTATAGGACGTTCATAAGGATCAAGCTTTCTCAGAAATTTAGCCATCTCAGATTTCCATTTAATAACTACGTCGCGATTCTTTTCTGCACCTTCCCATCCCTCGATTTCGTTCATAAATTCCCAGGCAAGAATATTTGTATAAGCAGACCATCTTGCAGTAATATAGCGCAAGCGCTTTTTATATAATGAACGTGCATTTACATCGGTAAAAAAGCTTAATGGTGTTCGGCAAGGTCCACCTTGCTTTGAATTATATGGATTACGTTCCCAGTTATCACGAAAATCCTGGTGCGTATCAAAACAAAGCATTATATATATACCATGCTTGACTGCTAATTCCAAAGCCCTGTCAAGCTTCCAGGCTTCCTCAAAACGATAAAATCCGACTGGTTGAGCCCATTCCAATCCCAGCGCAGTGCTATACATCCAAAAGCGATTGTAATTTTCTCCATTTTCCTTCATCTTTATAAAATATTCTTCAACATTAGGATAATATGTCGGCATATTATGACCTATAATAAACAGGGTTTCACCATTATCAAATTGAAAATATAGCGGTGTTTTTGATTCAATCGCTTTGCTTATCCTTACAAATCCCTTAGAATCTGAATCAATGCATTCAAACTTATATTCTTTTGATTTTGTGTTACCATTGCGGTCTTTTGCATTTACTATTACTTTGTAGGTACCGATCTCCGTTGGAGCAAAACGGACATTCCAGGTTGGCTTTCCATCGGGTAATAATAATTCAAGATCATCTTCATATTCAGCTTTATATGCCTGGTATATGAATCCGGGCATCTCAATTTTTCTTCCAGATGGAGATATAAATAGAGCGTCAACCTTCAGATCATCTGGATCAAAGAAGTTATCATAAGTCGCTGTAAGGTCTATTGACAGGGTAAGAATATCGTAACGTGGCACTTTATCTGAGCTTAGTTTTACATCGCGAATAACAAGCTTGGCTTCGGTAGTTTCTGCTTGACAAAGGGGAATAACATTAATAGCAGGTTTAAAGCTCAAGTTAATATTGACCTTTGAATCAGCATTAGGTGTTAGGCGGATGTTCATTAACGCTTCACCTATATTCCCCCTATGTTCAAAAATACAAGCTCGCTCTGACTTAAACTCTAATGCGGTATTTGGGGAAATATTAATACTAAATCCCCTTGCTGATGTTGTATAGGCATCTGATGCTATATAAGGTGAGCCGTGGGTAAACGCTAGAGTCTCGCCTGATAACTCACGTGGAAATTGCATCAATAAGAAAATACCTCTTGTAAGCTCAATATCACCATTCTTTTGAAATTCCAAAGATATGTTTGCTCCTCCACCAGGCAGAGTCTTAACGGATTGAGTATAAGAAATATATCCATCAGTTGTATTAGCATCTGGCATTTTACCTTTCCAAACATTAGGTTCTGGTATTTCAACGCCCGACGGGGTAGCATACTTCCAATCGTCATACCATAGGAACAAGCTTCCAGTAATTTTAGATGCACCAGCTGCTTGAATGGTAAAACTGCCATTTTTATCGAACTTTATATCACCACGATTTGCTCCATAAGCCAAACAAAATGACATAAAGAAAAATAGTAATGTTAAAGTTACTATTCTTGTCATAATATGCAGACCTCATTTAAAAATTATCATGGAACCTCTATGCCTTTAATGCCCAATTTGATTCTGTATAATGAAGTAGAAGCTGTTATATATAACGTTTTCCAATCATCACCCCAGGCTAGATTAGCTGCAACTTCGGGAACATCTATTCTACCAAGTTTTTCCCCTGAAGGATCGAAAATATGAATACCTCCTGGTCCGGTGACGTATACATTACCTTCTGAATCAATTTTCATCCCATCGACAGCTCCTGGTTCCTCTCCTTTAAGCTCAGCAAATACACGACCATTAGAAATTGTTCCATCGGCATTTACATTAAAAACACGGACATGTGCGCGATCGGTATCATCTATATAGAGTAGTGATTCATCAGGTGAAAAGGCTAAGCCATTGGGCTTATCAAAGTCATCTATTAGCAACGTAAGCTTCCCGTCTGTGGATAATCTGTATACACCCTGAAACGGAAGTTCCTGCTCTCCCAGATTACCAAATTCTGCAGTTAATCCGTATGGAGGGTCTGTAAAATATATACTGCCATCAGACTTCACTACCACATCATTTGGGCTATTTAGCTTCTTTCCTTCATATTTATCTGCTATAGTGATAACTGTTCCATCTTTTTCTGTGCGTGATACGCGTCTGTTAGCATGTTCACAAGCAATAAGCCTTCCTTGTTTATCGATGGTTAATCCATTCGATTTTCCACTTGGTTGCCTGTATATCTCAATACCTTTAGTGCTTGACCATTTTCGCATTATATTTGCTGGTATATCACTGAAGAATAAGCACTTGATTTTTGCATCCCAGACAGGTCCTTCTGTAAAGACAAACCCAGTTGCTATTTTTTCAAGTTTCGATTCTTTTGTAACTATCTGTTCAAATTTTGTAGACATTTTCATCTCCTTTTTATAAATGCATTTTACAATCAGGATCTCTTTTTATTTCAATTTCTTGAAATTCAAGATTAAGTGCATCATAGATCAAAAGCCTACCGCTGAGGCTTTTTCCTATATTTAATACTAATTTAATGGCTTCTGTAGCTTCTATTGTTCCAATAACCCCCGGTAATACGCCTAACAACCCAATATCTGTTGGTCCTGGGAGTAATTCATCGGGAGGAAGAGAAGGATACAAGCATCTATAACAAGGTCCTTCATCAGGAAGGAAAACTGTTGCCCTTCCCTCGAATTGAAATATGCTCCCATGAATATATGGTTTTTTCAACTTCATACATGCATCGTTTATTGCATACCTTGTTGGCAAATTATCGCAACCATCAACTACCATGTCATAGTCTTTGATTATATCTTCAGCATTTTCTTTAGTGAATCTTTCGTTATACGTAATAATTTTCACATCTGGATTTAGTTTTTCCAGAGTTTGTCTGGCAGATACAACCTTTAGGACATTTATTGTTGATGTTGAATGCAATATTTGCCTTTGAAGGTTGCTTATTTCAACGACATCAGAATCAACAAGCCCCAGGCAGCCTATTCCCGCGGCTGTCAAATAAAAACTAACAGGCGATCCAAGCCCACCAAGACCAACTACAAGGATTTTTGCATCCAGAAGTTTTTTTTGCCCGGATTCTCCTATTTCTGATAGCATGAGGTGTCTGCTATATCTATTTTTTTGAGTTTGTGATAATTCTTTCAATTTTGTACCTCGTGCATAAGGGCTCGGTTCATAGTAGCCCGATTTATCGGGCGTTAATTAAATTTCATAATATAACGCTCAATGAATTGAGCTACTACGAGCATATGTTTACAACCCCCATAGCATAAAATCAATACGTTTATGCTTTCTATGTTTGCTTAAAATACCTGAAAACACAAAAATTACATGTTATAATAGGTAATTGTTTATTTGTCTAAGGCAAATTTATTAACCTACTCCATAAGTTTCTTTCACGAATTCATGAACTATATTTGATCCTTCTCTAATCACGCTTTTCTTTACTCTTTTCCATCCAGCGTAGTATTCAGCATTCTGTTTTTTTTCTATTATAGTGATCAAAGTATAGGCAAAAGTTCCTTTTTTGCTTTTTACTTCAAGAATTGCCATATCTCCACACAATCGGGCAGTATTGCCAGTTTTATTCATAACAGTTGCGCTATAAGGATAATCACCAAGCGGACCACCTTTGGGAAGAGCCATTAATCTTTTTATTTCCTCAGAATAAGGTAAAGTGTTATTCCACAACGCACAAAGAAATCTGTTATAGTCACTTGCAGATGCCTTATTTCTGTAGGTTGTTCCATCTAGCGGTATATATTCAACAATATCTATATGGTGGAATATATCACCATAGTTTTCTAATAATATTTTGTTAACTTCCTTTGGTCCACCTATCTGTTCCATGATCCAGTTAGTAGTATAATTGCGACTCCTTTGGATCATAGATACTAAATATCTTTTACATTTTTCAGTGTATTCTAACTCACCATTCTTTACCTTATGAAAGAATGCTAATGCTACAAGGGGTTTTACCATACTTGCGGATTGCAATGGTAAATTCTCATTAATCATAACAAGCTCTTTTTTGTTAATCAGATCATAAACAAACCAGGCTACAGTTTCATCCTGAGCGATTTTTCCAGAATCTTGCATTTGTTCAATATACTGCTCTATTTTCTTTTGTAGCGCGGACTTAGCAATTTCAGTATTCTGTTCTTCTCCATTTTTCCATTCAGTTTCAAGCTCGCTTGCTATTAATCTGGTTGGTGGTTTCTCATCAAATGTAGAATATATTCCCTTTGTAACGAGAGTGTATCCCAAAGTTGAGATAATCAAGAGATCCTTCAAGAATGCTCTTTTTGTAATCTTTTTTTCATCTGAGAGCTTTTGTTTATTTGAATCAACTTTTCTTGATCTAAGATTTCGGCTTTTGATAATTTTAAGACTTCTAATACTAGCTCTTCTTCGTGTAACTGTTTCTTGCATTTTGAAATATTCTTGTTACCCCCCTTTCAATTAGTAATGTTGGATGAGTTTATAGTTCCTGCTTTACTTTATGATAGATAAATTTACCGTATGTATAATGAAAAAACTATGAACACATTTTGCTTATACTTACTCAGTATTTTTAATATAAACAGAGACCGTTCTGGATGTGAAAAGCGATGATCTATTATCCAGAACAAAATAGTATTCACCATTTTCAGGAACGACAAGATCAAACATAAATTGCAGAACTTGTTTGCGCGATGCCTCAGTGTAATATGAGAAATTTCCCCATTTTTCAAATATATCAAAATCACGTTTAGACATCAGCCAAATATTTATAGCAGAATCAGAGCTAATCTCTCCATGAAGTTTAGAGCCTTTTGCTAGAGAAAATCGCCATGATGTATATTTACCGGGATCAACTTTTACTGTCTCATTCACGAGAACCTTCTCAACCTGTATAGGTGGTGTATATTTTTCAGTGGTAAAGGTCCATGTTGGTCCCTCAGTTATATTTCCATTTTCATCGCGTGCGATAACACGCCAACGATAATCAGTATTATATTTCAAACTCTTTATGCTTAATATTGGTCTAGGATGATTTTCAAAAGCATAATAGCTTTCTTCAAATTCATCTTGTATATATATATTAAATGTAATTCGGTCTCCATCTGGATCTTTGCACCGCCAGGATAGTTCAACATCAATGGGAATATTTATATCACCATTCGCTGGATATGGTTTGCTAGGAACAGATGGAGGCTCATTATTGCTTCCACATCCGATAAATAATCCACATAAAACCAAAATTGAAATAACTATCCGCATTTTTTTAATCACTTTTCCTTTATTTTAATAAATTGAGAATTGAGTTATTATCCAAAATACTTGTTTGCATCTTTATTGCCTCTGGAGCACCTGCTATATTGTAAATCTCTTGAATCCACCCTGAAGGGAAGTTATCAGACATATTGTGTACTAACAATTTTCCGGGTGCAAATAAAGCTATGGCAGTTTTGAAATCCCCAGCTTTCCTTATATGTGGAATAAAAAGCTTATCTACCCAAAGGTTATCATTATTATAATCAAATTTATTAGCATCTACAATAGCTTGATTAACGGCATCGACCATTCCAAGTGCCAATAAACACCATGGACCTGCTTCACCTATACCAATAAGGTCAACGGTATAAGTTTGTGTTTGAAGGTATGCTATTGCATTTAAAATATCCTGAATTCTTAGGGCAGTGTCACTGAGATTATAAGTATAGAAATGATTAATATTTTCGTTTCGTTTAAATGTTTTAAGTTCACCGGTCTTAAATGTATCTATACTCATCACAATCTTGTTTTTATCAAGCAATCCTCTTGCTAGTGAGCTTGGTTCATTACCTTCTGCTAGAGCGGATTTACCTTCAGGATAAACAAGCAAAACTGCGGAATTTGGTTTTTCTGGAACAAGCATCAAAGCAGGCATTCTTTCTCCAACACTCTTTTGACCGATTATTAAACGTTTCACTATGTAGCCATCTCTTTTCTCTTCGTCAATATTTTCGACCTTTAGGTCACAAGCAGGGGGCTGTTTTACACTTAGAGAATATTTATAAACAGTTCCCATAATATCTTTGTATGCGTGAAGTGTAGCAGAATCTTTTGGTTTTAATGACTGAAGTTGAGCCTGGGCATCACTTATTAAATTGGACATAAGTTGTTCGCCTGTTACAGCATTTTCAGGAAGTTTACCATCTTTAAATACAAGCATGCTTTCAGGTGGGTCTACCTCAAAAGGCTCTTCATTTATACTGCTTCCATCTCCGATACCAAGCAACCATTTAGCAAACCATCCATACACAGCTTCCCGGCTGGATTGATTGTAATTATGTGCTGAATCTACATGGACATTAGTAATTTTATCTATAGCATCATACATTTGATAAATACTTCTTATGTTTGGAAATTCAACATTGGGTGTATGCTTTGTCCAATCGCCGGTGCAGGAAACCATGATCATCGGTCTTGGAGCCATCATCGCGCCAATTTCTACATTATAACAATCCAGGCGTAGATTAGGGGCATTCTCACATAGACATCCGCCTTGCATATACGCAGAAATCATAACTACTGGGGCAGAAACTTTAACTCTTTTATCAATCGACATAAGCATGAAAGTCTGTGTCCCACCTCCTGATGCTCCTGTGCAAGCGATACGGTTCGGATCAACATAAGGAAGTGATGTAAGAAAATCAATGACTCGTATACTATTCCAGAGCTGAAGCCCCATCAAACTTATACCCCATAAGTATCCTTTCGGATCATTTCCAAAGGTATGTGGAACCTGAAGCTTACTATCATTGTAACCGATCATGTCATAAGCAAAAGCAACATAGCCTTGCTTTGCAAAATTTATACATCTACCAGGTATCGATCCTAGTTCCTGATGTTCTAATCGCCCATGTTGCCAGTGACCATGTGGATTAGCAATACCAGGGAAAGGACCCTGTTTGCCTTTTGGACGATAAAGGTTACCGGTAACAAAGAATCCCGGAAAGCTTTCAAAATATACATTTTCTATTATGTAGTCATCATGTTCTATAGTGCCGGTTATTTTGGGATTAAGGGGTCTTTTTTCAGGCATAGGGAAAAGCCCTGTGCTTGTTAATATACGTTTGCGAATATATTCTGCCCTGGATTCCCAGCTTGATCTGGTCGAGTATGCTGGAAATTTATATTCCAGGTCAAGATGCCTGATATTTGTGCGACCATCTTCAGGTATAAAAACCGATGTCCAATCATTCGCTTGCAACATGTTAGCCTCCTTAAATAATACGAATGAAAAGAAAAAAAAGATTATAAGGCAAAATAAACAAAAATAATTCATATTTTCTAAAGTGAAAAATTTTGCCCAACCTTTCAGGCTGGCACTAAAATCTGTTTTTTCACTTGAATATAAATACAAAAATGATTGCTAAAAATGTATTATAAAAGCATGTAATATACTGACCTTAACTCATATTTTTATGCAAATAGTTTACATTTCCAAATTACAAATGTCAATGCAAAATCTTTTGAATTCGAACAAAAAATAATAATTAAATCTTTTTAAATCAAGTATAATACTGTTTTATCCAAGCATAAAGTTTAGTTACTCAGACAAGACGATTCTATCGGGAAAGAGATATTAAAGAGAGATAACCAGTCATAAATTTTACGTCCAAGAACTCTAAACAACAGCTCACACAGAACATAAATATTATGAACTATCATTATAAAGTTAAAACACGGAGGCACAGAGACACAGAGATATTTAATCACGAATGCAACGAACAAGACGAATTACACGAATAATTTTTTTATATTCGTGCTATTAGTTTTATTCGTGTAATTTGTGATTCTGTGTTCTTCGTGATTAATTTTTCTCCGTGCCTCCGTGTCTCTGTGTTTTTTCAATAAAAAATATGGTTAAACAACTAAAGTTTATGCTTGGCTGTTTTATTTATACAATCCACTAATCCCATTTGAAAAAGTGAAAATCATGAAAGTCTCCCTTTTCCAAAGGGAGATTTAGAGGGATTTTATATAATT
>FWPV01014593.1_pt1 | contig 11494 bp, 10 predicted proteins | sample 2228371 | NCBI WGS metagenome assembly FWPV01 (sample SAMEA103939776, study PRJEB20133) | metagenome | reverse complement strand
ACTTCCGTTTCCTTGAGCCCTTTGTAAGTCGTGACGCCGGCGCAGAGAATAGGCGCGACCGCCGTGAAATCAACGTCGTCAGGCAGTCTTGCGGCGAATGCAGCATGGGCAATCGCGTATTCCGCAAAACCACCGTCGCAGCTGTAGCCCGTATTGTGTTGATGCTCGCAAAGCGTCTCCCAGCCGGTCTCGCAGTGTTCGCATCGCATACATGCGTCGTGCAGCCATGCGATGCCGATCGCATCACCGATCGTGAAGTCGGTGACGCCGGGGCCGATGGCCGCCACGGTGCCGGCAACCTCGTGACCGGGAATGAAGGGCGGAGATGGTTTGACCGGCCAGTCGCCGGAGGCGGCGTGCAGGTCGGTGTGGCACACGCCACAGGCCATCACTTTGACCAGCAGTTCCCCAGGTCCGGGCACGGGTATCGGAACGTTCTCGATTATTAGCGGCTTTCCAAATTCATGAACAATCGCAGCTTTCATAAGTCCTTGCATGACTGACAATCTCCTGTTCGAATAAATCGCTGCTGTATTTCGATCGATTACCTGGATAAGGCTGCGCGGATCACCGCGGCCTCACTTATTGCAAGAAGGTTCGGAAGCGGCGGAGCGCAAACACAAAGAGCGCCGCGCCGATCAGCACGAGAGCCAGCAGCTGTGGCCAGACCACATCGAGGCCCGCGCCGCGAAACAGGATCGATTGTGCAAGGATCACGAAGTGGGTGTTTGGCGCCGCGAGCATGATGTCCTGAATGATCTGCGGCATGCTTTCGCGCGGTGTGAGGCTGCCCGAAAGGACCTGAAGAGGAAGCAGGACCAGCATCAGCAGCAGGCCGAACTGCGGCATCGAGCCGGCGATGGTGGCAAGGAAAATTCCCATGCATGTGGTGGCGATGAGCTGCAACGCTGCACCCGCCAGAAAAAGGCCGACGGAACCCTGGATCGGCACCTGAAGAACCCCCTGCACGACGAACACGATCGACACGGCGCAGGCAACAAGCACGACCAGCCCCATCGACCATATTTTGCTCAGCATGATCTCTGTCGGCGTCACCGGCATCACGAGAAGATGCTCGATGGTGCCATGCTCGCGTTCACGTATGAGCGCCGCGCCCGTGAGCACGATCGAAAGCATCGTGATCGATGAGATCACTTTGGAAATGGCGCCGAACCAACCCTTGTTGAGCTCCTGGTTGAAGCGAGAACGCAGAGCGAGATCCACAGGAACCTCGGTGGTTCCACGGTAGCGGTCGAGATACTCGTTGACTTCGCTGGAAACGATGGACTGGATATAGCCGCCGCCGCTGAAGGCCTGCGACATGCGGGTGGCGTCGACATTGAGCTGGATCGTCGGCGTTCGACCGGCAAGCAGATCACGCTGGAAATTCGGGGGAATGTCGAGGGCGAAGGTGTCGAGCCCCGCATCCATGCGACTGTCCATCTCATGCTGCGATATGATCTTGGGAATGGAAAAATAAGGCGGATAGAACGCGGTCAGGATCCGGGAGGAGACAGGCGACTGGTCCTCGTCGACGACGGCGATGGCTGCCTTGTTGAGCGTCTCGGGCATCGAGGTCGAGGCCGTGTAGATCGACAGGGTGAAGGCATAGAGGATAAGGACGACAAGCATAGGGTCCCGGGCGAGACCGCGTAGCTCCTTGACGCCGAGTTGAAGGATATTGGCCAAGCGCATGGATCACCCCGCCTGTTTCTTGAGGAGCGCCGCGCTGCTGGCGAGAAGAACCGGGACAGCGATCAGGAGCGGGATGAAGGACGCTGCGAGATCGCGGAACTCCAGCGCTTTGGAGAACGTACCGCGGGCGATTGTGACGAAGTAGGTCGCCGGATAGATCTGGCCGATATAGGCGCCTGCTCCCTGAAGGGACGACACCGGATCGATCATGCCGGAATATTGGACGGCCGGAATGAGCGTGATCAGCGCGGTTGCGAAAATCGCGGCGATCTGGCTGCTCATGAAGGTGGAGATCAGCAGTCCGAGCCCGGTCGCCGCCGTGACGTACAGAAGAGCCGCACCCGTCAGCGTCAGGAAGCTGCCGGTCAGCGGTACATCGAAGATGAAGACTGCGAATGCCGTCAACATGAAGAAGTTGAGCATGGCGAGCGCGATATAAGGCAACTGCTTGCCGAGCAGGAACTCGATGCGGGTGACGGGCGTCACGTAGAAGTTGATGATCGACCCCAGTTCCTTTTCGCGCACCACGCTCAAAACCGCGAGCATGGCCGGGATCATCATCAAAAGCAGCGGAATGACGGCCGGCACCATGGCTTTGAGGCTCTCGACACTCGGATTGTAGCGGTAGCGAAGGGCGATCTGGAAGTTGCCGGTCGTTGCCGCGTCTCCGTAGAGTTCACGCGCCTTCTGGGTCAGCCATGTCTGATGCATGCCTTGCACATAACCCCGCACCGTTTCGGCTCGTGAAGGCATCGCGCCGTCGATCCAGGCGCCGATCTCGACCTTGCTGCCGCGCGCGACATCGCGCCCGAAGCCTGGCGGTATCTCCAAGGCGAGGCTGAGTTCGCCGTTGCGCATGCGCCGGTCGAGGTCGTTGTAATCGACGATCGGCGCCTTCTCCGTGAAATAGCGGGATCCGGCGATCTGGAGTGTGTAGTCGCGGCTGATCGTGGTGTCGTCCCGGTCGAGCACGGCAAAGGACAGGTTCTCGATATCCATGTTGATGCCGAAGCCCACGACGAACATCAAAATGACGCTGCCGAGAATGGCGAGCGTCGCGCGGATCGGATCCCGGCGCAATTCGAGCGATTCCCGCCGCGTATAGGCGAGCATACGGCGTAGGTTGAAAGTCGAGCTGGCGGATGAAGCCGGCGGGGGCGCGGCGGCTTCATCCGCCTCTTCACGCTGCGCGATTGGGGCGGGCGCAGCTGAAGCCTCACCGATGGCCTCTTCCAGGTAGGAAATGAAGGCCTCTTCCAATGTCCCGGCGGACCGCTTTTCGACAATGGCGCGCGGCGTATCGCTGACGAGAACCTTGCCGGCATGCATGAGCGAGATACGTTCATGAAATGGGTCGAAACGAAGATGGTGACGCCGTCCTTGCGCGACAGGTCGGAGAGGATCTGCCAGAACCCGTCCCGCGCCACCGGATCGACCCCCGATGTCGGTTCGTCGAGGATCAGAATGTCGGGCGCGTGGATCATCGCTACGGCGAGCGACAATCTCTGCCGGATGCCGAGCGGCAACGCATCCGGCAACGTATCCATGATTTCATCGAGGTCGAAACGTTCGGCCATGTCTGCAATGCGCGCCGGGATTTTATCGGGCGGCAGGTTGAAGAGCCTGGCGTGCAAGTCGAGGTTCTGGCGAACCGTAAGCTCGGTGTAGAGCGAGAAGGCCTGGCTCATATAGCCGACCTTCCGCCTGACCTCGATATCTTTCGGATCGACCTCGTGGCCGAACAGCTTTGCGGTTCCCTCGCTCGCCGGCAGGAGGCCGGTGAGCATCTTCATGGTCGTGGTCTTGCCGCAGCCGTTCGAGCCGAGGAACCCGAAGATTTCGCCGCGCGGAATCTGGAAGCTGACATTGTCGACGGCGGTGAAGTCGCCGAAACGCATGGTCAGGTGTTCGGCTTCGATGGCGAAGTCCGACCCTCCCTCATCGGATCGGGGCGGTATGACCACCTCGTGGTGACCGGAACGCCTTTCTTCAGGAAGAAGGGCGACGAAGGCGGCATCGAGATTGGCCGCTCCGGTGCGGGCGAGCAACTCCTGCGGCGTACCCGTGGCAAGGATCTTGCCGTCATCCATGGCAACCAGCCAATCGAAGCGCTGCGCCTCTTCCATATAGGCGGTCGCGACGACGACGCTCATCGACGGGCGGTCGCGGCGGATATCGTCGATCAGCTCCCAGAATTGCCTGCGTGACAGGGGATCCACGCCTGTCGTCGGTTCGTCGAGGATCAGCAGATCCGGGTCGTGGATCAGGGCGCAGCAAAGTCCGACCTTCTGCTTCATACCGCCCGACAGTTTGCCGGCCGGGCGGTCGGGGAAGGGGGCCAACCCGGTACGCCGGAGCAGGTCGTCGATGCGGAGTTCACGCTCGCGCTTGTCCTGGCCGAACAGGCGCGCGAAAAACTCGATGTTCTCGAACACCGACAGTGTCGGGTAGAGGTTCTTTCCGAGACCCTGGGGCATGTAAGCGATCTGCGGGCAGGTCCGGTCGCGGTGCTTCTTGTCGGCGATGTCGCCGCCTAGCACATCAATATGGCCGTCCTGGATCTTGTGGGCGCCCGCAATCAGGCTGAGCAGACTGGATTTTCCGACGCCGTCCGGGCCTATCAGCCCGACCATGATGCCGGCGGGAATGTCTAGGCTGACAGCATCAAGGGCGCGCGTCTTGCCGTAAGACAGGCTGACGTCCTTAATTCTTACCACTGCGGCAGAGGGCTCCTGCGCGTCGTGCACTCCCGACGACAGGCTGCTCATTTCACCAGGGCCTCGGTGAGATGTGCAGGCCATTCGGCATCCTGCGCAATGCGGACATAGGCCATCCCGGGGAGCCCCGTCTTGACGTACTGAATGTGCTCGCGCAGCAGTTCCGGCGATATTTTCGCCCTGATGCGGAACATCAGCTTCTGGCGTTCCTCCTCGGTCTCGACGGTCTTGGGGGTGAATTGCGCGACGTCCGCCACAAAGCTTGCGGTGGCGGGTATGACGTATTGAGGAGCGGCGTCGAGAACCAGACGAACCTCAGATCCCATCTGAATGCGGCCCGCTTGCTCGGTTGGCAGGAAGAAAGTCATGTAAACGTCGCTCAGGTCGACAATGTTGAGGACGCGGCCTCCCGACGACAGCACTTCGCCCGGCTGGGCTACGCGGTACTGTACGCGCCCTTCGCGGGGTGATCTCAGCGTGCTGTCATTGATATCCGCAACGATGCTTTCGATGGCCGCCTGGGCGGCCACGACAGAAGCTTCTGCATCAGTGATCTGGGCCTTGGCGGCACCGATGGCAGCATCGGAGGCGGAAAGTGAAGCCTTCGCAGCCGCGACGGCTGCCCGTGCTCTCTGTGCCGATGCCCTGTCGTCATCAAGTGTTTGCAGCGATGTCGTATTGGTTCTGATCAGTTGCTCGGTGCGTGCGAGTTTCCGCTCGGCAGCATCCTGCTCGGCTTCGTGTTGGCCGATCACCGCAGCGGCAGCTTCACGCTCCGCCTCGCGCTGCGACAGAAGGCTTCTTGCCGTATCGACGCTGATGACGGCGCGCTGCAGCGAGGCTTCTGCCTGTTTTTTCTGCGCCTCCAGCTGCTGTGTGTCCATGGTAGCGAGCACCTGGCCGGCTGTTACGAATGAGCCTTCGTCGACCAAAATCTCCTTGATGCGTCCGGGGGTCTTCGTGGAAATGTCGATTTCGGTGGCCTCGATCCGACCGTTTCCGCCGGCGATCCCGGCCGGCAGCCCCGATGCATCATAAATGCGCAAGCCGTAATAGGCTCCGGCGACCACGGCAATGACGACGATCGCGACTATCCAGTTCTTGAGCGATTTCACGCGCGGACCTCCCCTTGCGGAGCGGCCGCACGAGCGTACCGCGGATGGCTATGGAGACTATCTGAGGTCATCATGCGAAATTTCATTGTCATGGAAAAGACCCTGTGTTGGTCATGGAAAGCGGCGCTCGGGCAAACACGAGACGGTCCCGCTTCCTTTCCCGGGTGCGAACGAGCGATTGATTGCGCGCGATAATCGAGAGAGCGTGGAAGTCGGGTGAGAATGAGCCGTCGCGGCGCTCTGCTGCCTTCGCACGGCCTGCAACTAATCTGCCTTGTGGTCTCGAGATTCAAACCTAATAGAAAGCTCGTCGTAGACGGGTTTTTTTGCACGTTCTTCATGGCACCAGAGTGTTTGCGTGAAGAACTGCTACTCGCCCCAGCCTCATCAACGCTTGTCTTGAAATCGCGAGCATATCATCACTCGATAACTCGAATGTCAACGGTGGACGCCGATTTGTCGTGAGCGGATGGTTTGGGAGTAGTCGGCCAAGGAAGAGGTCTGCCGGGCGATGTCGCTGATCACGGCCTCCCGTTTCAGTTCCTGTAGCGGACGATCTGTCCGGATGACCCCGAGATCATGGAGATAGTCGGGAAGATAGCCCGAGAAAAGGATGCGCCAGTCCGTGGGAATGCGCGGCTCCAGAAGCTGTGCCAGCTGGAAGATCACCGTCGTGCAGTTGGTCGTGATCGTGTGGTAGAATCGTGGTTCGGCGGCCAGTTCATTCGCCTTTCCGAGATAGGACAGGAACAGCGCCCTGGCCTGCTCGGGTGTCACCTCGAGAGGGAAAAGGGAAACCTCGTCCTTGCGGATATTGGTGCGCAAGCGGACGATGTCGTTCTCCTCTGCCGCGATCATGACCAGTTCGAACTCGCGGAAAAATCCGCCGATTTCGGAAAACGACTCATGCTCTTCCCGCCGGATCTCGGCAGAGAACACCAGATGCCGGCCGTCGGAAAAGCCGAAGCTGATCAGGGTGTGCGCGATGGCGGGGTTCGCCCATACGGAGCTGATCAGATCAACTTGGCCGATTTCGTTAAGGTCGTAGCGGCGCGTCTCCCAGCGCGGCATGAAGTCCTCGGCGCTACGCCATTCGAAGTTCCGGACGTTGCGGAGCGTCACCTGCGATCCGCTGATTTCGCCGGTCACGCCATGAGCCACATCGGCCGCCCAGTTGCGATCATTCGATGGCGTGATCGAACTCCACCAGACCGCGATGATGAAGACTTCGAGGACGAGCAGGAGCCAGGGCGACAGCCGCCGGCGCCTTCCAACGACAAGGATGGCGAGCGCTGCCGCCGCAGCGGCTGCTAGGGAGGGCCAGGTGAATGGTGGCTCAACCTGATGCCAGATCGCCAGCATCGTCCAGATCGATACCGACATGACGGCGAGGGCCAGCAAGGCACGGCCGACACGCGAGCGTGAGCGGCTTTCGGTCGTGAGGGCGAGGTCTGGCCTGACGCGGTCGCTCATTGTCTCTCCATGGCACGCGCCCTCCCAAAGGTGGCGAAAGAAACTCAAGCGGGTGACTGTGGTCGCCGCCTCAGCGCAAAGGCAAAAATGATCATGGCCAAGCCGTTGAAAAGGAGATCGAACCCCAGCAGCGCCCCGATCAGCCACAGGCTATTGACAGGCCATCCGGCAATCACGATCGCCCCGGCGACGAATGCAATAATACCCGCCGGCACTAGCCAGCCCCATCCTTGCGCGGGTCGCAACGCAAAGCCGGTAACGATACGCATAGCGCCCGCCGTGATGATGCTCAGAGAAAAAAGCAGCGTCAGGATCGTCGAGGCGAGAAGCGGGTTGGCAAATGCGAACAGACCGGCGACGATGTAAAAGGCACCGATCAGCAGCCAGCCGGCGAACTGTCTCCAACCTTTGACGTTGAAGGCGCAGATGACCTGCACGGAGCCTCCGACGAGCATCATCGCACCGACGAAGAAAACTGGCCGTGAGGACATTGGCGAGCGCCAGTACTCCAACTGCCGCAAGGGCGATGCCTGCGCCGCTCAGCACCTCCCATCTCGATCGCAGACGTTCGAGATCGTCCCGAGTGAGCTTCAATGAGTTCAATGCTGCCATGCAGCTCTCCTTATGTCTGTGCGGCGCAGAGCGATTCGCGATCGCCGCACCCAAGCCGTAAACCCCGGATGCAAAACGGTTGAAATTCTATATAAACAAAGTAAACGAAACCGTATCGTTTAACTAGCCAGCTCGTCAAGGAGCGGCATCTGAAGGAATGTTCCGTCTCCGGAGGCATTCCCTGCCAATCCCTGTTCATAAGGCAACGTAGCAAAAAGCGCTTCAATGACGCCGACCGACAAGATCAATCATGCGCGTGTGGCGAGCCACCACGGCGGACGGCCGACACCGGCGGAGTCTGAACGCATATCGGCCCGGATCATGGCGGCTGCGCGCAAGCTGTTCCTGCGAGACGGGTTTGCGCAGACGAGCATGGACGCGATCGCCGCGGAAATTGGAATTTCCAAGCGGACTCTTTATTCGCGCCATCCAGGCAAGGCCGCACTTTTCGAAGCGATTGTCCTCGATGTTGTAAACACGGGCCTATCGAATATCGTCACGGAGCAGTTGTCGGGCAAGACTCCGCGGGACAAGCTGCTGGCTTTGTCGTTGCGCATTCTAGAAGTAGCGACTGATCCGCTCATCATTTCCCTGGAAAGAGTTGTTGTTGGCGAGTCGTGGCAGTTTCCGAAGTTGGCGAGTCTCGTCGGCCAGTATGGAATGCCGCCGATCCGCGAGGAGGTAATGGCCGTGCTGCGCGACCACGGTGCAAGTGAACCCGGTCTGGCCCGTGATGCGGAGATATTCCTGTCCATCACGATGATACCGCAACTGCGGCAGGCCGTTCTTCAGCGGACGCCGCCGGGGATCGCGGGGATAGACCGGGCCGCCCTTGAACGCACCATCGATATCTTCGTCCGAGGAATTGAGATGGAACTATGAGTGGCATCCACACGATCGGAAAACGCCGCGCAATAACACGCTGGCTGCCTGTTTCGGACTGTGCTTCCCGATCTCAGGACACAATGGTTCCGAGCAGAGCCACGGTTGAAGGCGTCACGCAGGTGGGTGCGCTGGGGGCGGCGACGAGACACGCGAGCATCGATGCCGACGTTGGTCTGGGGGACCACCTCGGGGCGGGGGCGATGCAAGCAGCGCAGACCGTCGGCGTAGCGGCGAGCGTGGCCGTCAGTGCGCCGATCACTGTTTTCGAATCGACTATGCGGCGCAGCATCGGCGAGCAGGTCGAAAGACTTGGCCGCGCGGCAGGTAACGCGCTCGGATCGGCAGTAAGCCGATGACCCGAGCCTCTTCTGCAAACGCATGGAATCGAAAGGCCACCACTGGAATGGGTTGTCTGCGCACGCTTAGGGATGGTCCCGCCAGAAATCAATCAATGGAAGTCCGCCGAAAAAGATGATTCAAGTTAGCCCCTTTCTATCTTTCACGATTGCGGTCCTGCTCCTCATCGTGGGCAAGATCTTGACGATGAACATCGCGGTGCTGCGAAAGTACTCGATACCGGAGCCTGTTGTCGGCGGCATTTTGTGCGCCTTGCTAGTGGCTTTGGCCTACTGGATTGCGGGCTGGAGAATCCAGTTCGAACTCGGCGTGCGTGACCACCTGCTACTGCTGTTCTTCGCCAGCATCGGTCTGAAGTCGGATACGGCCACCCTTTTGCAGGGCGGCAGGCCGCTCATCGTGCTGCTCGCGCTCGCAACCGCGTTCATGCTCATCCAGAACGTCACGGGGATGGGGATCGCCGCATTGTTCGGGCTCGATCCGAAGGCCGGCCTGATGGTCGGGTCCGTCTCGCTGACGGGCGGGGTCGGCACCACGGTCGCCTGGGCGCCGATCTTCGTCGGGGACCTCGGGATCGCCAACGCGATGGAGCTCGGCATCGCCAGCAACACGGTCGGGCTGATCGCGGCATGTGTGATCGGCGGCCCCATGGCCGCCCTGCTGATCCGCCGCAATGGAATCGTCACCTCGGGCGACGCAGATATCGACGTCGGCGCCGCCCATGAGGAGCCGGAGCCGAAGATGGACTATTTCTGCCTGCTCTGGGCGATCCTGGCGCTCAATGTCGCGGTCATGCTCGGCATGGCGCTCGACTCCCTGATCGCGCTGACGGGCTTCAGACTCCCGACCTTCGTCAGTTGCCTGCTGGCCGGCATTGCAATCCGCAATCTGATGCCGCTGGCAGCCGGGGCGGCCATCACCCGCATCTGGCCCGGCGTGCGACAAGGATTGTCGCTTCTGTCCGACCTCTCTCTCGGCCTGTTCCTGACGATGGCGCTGATGGGCCTGCAACTGTGGCAGTTGAGCGGCGTCTTCACCTTTGTCGTCGCCGCGCTCGCGGTGCAGATCGCGCTCACGATCGTCTACACGGTTTTCATCGTCTTTCCCGCCATGGGGCGTGACTACGAAGCGGCCGTGATATCTGCCAGCTTCGGAGGCATCACGCTCGGATCCACTGCCACTGCCATCGCCAACATGACGGCCGTCACCCAGCAATATGGCGCGGCGCACAGGGCCTTCATCGTCGTGCCGCTCGTCTGCGGCTTCTTCATCGACCTCGTCAATGCGGTCGTGATCGCCATATTCGCAGGATAGCGCCGGCTACGTTTCGTCCGAACCCCAAGAGAAAAAAATGGATGATAAGAACCAACATGACCTGCCGACAGGCTCTTCTGAGGACAGGCCCGCCGACCGTGCCCCCGAAGCGTTGGCTGACGCTCCGGTCGAGGCGGGGCCGACCAGGACGGGAGTCCGGGTCGGCGTGCTCGTTATCGGGCTCATGGTCGCCTTCGTAGCCTGGTACGCCGTTTCCGACAAGCTCGCCCCCTATACCGACCGCGGCACGGTCAGCGGCTACATTGCCCGACTAGCGCCCCGTGTTTCAGGCCCGGTAATCAGCGTCCACGTTGAGGACAATACGATTGTCCAGGAGGGCGATCTTCTTTACGTGGTCGACCCGCGCCCGTTCGAGATCGCGGTCCAGCAGGCGGAAGTCGAACTCGAACAGGCGACCCAGTCAATCAACGCCTCGTCGGCGGCGCTGATCGCTGCACAGGCCAAGGTGTCGCAGGCCAGGGCCAAATTCGAAAACGCCAAGACCTCGAACGCCAGGACGCAAAGCCTTGTCCAGCGTGGTGTTGCCGCGCGGAAGCAGGAGGAAGCATCTCGCGCGGAACTCGAGGTCGCGCAGGCGGAGGTCGATGCGGCGGAGGCTGATCTGTCTAGCGCGGAAGCCGAGTTGGGGGCGGCGGGCGCCAGCAATCCGCGCATCAAGGCCGCTCGACTCAAGCTGGAAAGGGCGCAGCTCGACCTGATCTACACACGGGTCGTGGCACCGACGCTCGGCGTGGTCACGAATCTCGATCTAGCAGTCGGCCAGTACGTGAGCGCGGGTTCGGCCGCTCTCACCTTCATCGACGGAAGGGGAGCCTGGATCACGGCCGATATGCGCGAGAACCAGCTCGCCAATATCGAGCCGGGCAACAAGGTGGGCCTGCTTTTCGATGCCTTGCCGGGGCAGATTTTTACCGGGACCGTACACAGCGTCGGCTGGGGCATCGATACCGGACGGACCGCATCCAGCGGTCTGGTGCAGAACGAGCCGGAAACGCGCTGGTTCGAGCCGGCCCGCCGGTTTCCCGTGCGCATTGAACTCGATCGAGCGCTTTCGGAATGGCCTCGCACCGTCAGGGTGGGCGCGAAGGCCACCGTCGTGGTCTACGCCGCAGGCGAAAGCAATCCGTCAGCGTGGATCGCAATGGCCCTGCACCGCGCCCAGTCGCTTCTGTCCTATCTGTATTGAGGTGGGGCCATGTATGTTTCGCCCCGGCCGAGCTTTCGCGACGACCCAAATTTTCCTTTGCGCATGGCGCTGCTTGCGGTGATCTCGGTGGTCGCCGTATCCTTTAAAAAACACTCTAT
>FWPV01014592.1_pt1 | contig 11495 bp, 12 predicted proteins | sample 2228371 | NCBI WGS metagenome assembly FWPV01 (sample SAMEA103939776, study PRJEB20133) | metagenome | reverse complement strand
ATCATCACCCCACGCCGCACGTGGTCGCATCCCCGCCCGACCACCCCCGCGGAAGAGCGACTCAAAAGAAACCTCTCTCATTCCACGTCAATAACGTTCGTCACTCCACCGCGGAAGTTGAGCTCAGAAGAAGGCCTATCGTGCACCCCTATGGCGAAAAGGGGCTGATCTCCTGGGGCTCCTCCTGGATCTGGAGCGAGAAGTTTCGGGAGCGGGCACACACGTGGCAGTCTGGATCCACCAACACCAAACGGTACTTTTGCCCTGGCCGCAGGCGGCGCAGCGCGCTGGCCGGGTCCTCGAGAGCAAACCTCCTCCCCCATTCCAGAGCTGCCAGGGGTACCAGTTCCCCTCCTTGCTCGAGAAAGAGCTCTGCATTCTTCTCCCCACAGCGGGCCGACGCCTGCCGAAAGCTCGTACCATCCAACAGGGCCGTGACCCCCGGCCCCAGTTCCACCTCGACCTCCCAGGGCCTTTCCGGCGGCACCGACTGCCACTGGCTGGCATAGGCCTTGTGCCTAATCACCACAAACCCCTTGCACGCCGGTGCATGGTGTATTTCCACCACCCCTTCCCCCTTGGTCCTCTCGCTCAAAAGCCATCGGGCGGGAAACTCGCGGCAGTAGAATTGCACCCAGGCTTGCTCCAAGGGCTGCTGCTCTGGGCCACTCACCCGTACCCGCAGGGGCCGCCCCGCGGAGAGCGCCAAGGTTTCCCCCGACGAGGCCCACCGGGGCTCCAGTACTCCTTGGGCCTGGGGGCGGGTCCAGACCAAAGCCCTTTCTTGCGGAGCCCCCGGGCAGCGGAAAAAACCGGCCTCATCGGTGGTTGCCTGGCAAAAATAGCTGTCGCCCCAGGACAAGGAGCAGCCGGCGTGTCCCTGGAGCAGCACCTCCACTTGGCTGGCCCCCTGGCCTGCCGGCTCCACCACCCGCCCCGAAAAGACACCCCGGGGGAGCTCCCAATCCACCTTGGCACTCCAGCGCCCTGGGGCAAAGGGCCTTTCCCAAATCCCCCATCTCAGCTCCCCTCCCACCGGCGAGGTGCACACGAACCCCAGAAAGTTGTGGCCCTGGGACAGAAACCGGTGCTGTACAGGGGCCACGCCTTCCCCATTGGGCTGGAGGGGAAGGCGTTTCGACCCACCCTGCCCGGAGATGAGCTCCAACGCGCACTGCCAGCTGGCGAGCTCCGTAAGACCGCGGAGTTGTCCTTTAAGCTCCACCTCGGCCAAGGGAAGCGGGAAGATTTCCAGCGGCGCTTCCACCCGCAGGGGGCCCCAGTACAACGGTATCTCCTCGCTCCCGTCCCGAAAGCTGCCCCGCACTTCGTAAACCCCTACGGGCACCCCCTGGAGCTGGACCTCCTGTCCGGGGGCCACCTTCCTCCGCCACAGCCGCGCCACCTCCTCCCGCTTGCGGTACTCCTGGTTCTTCACGGGCCAGAGGGCCACTTCCACCTCCCCCGCCTCCGGCAAGGGCCCGGTCCACTGCAGGTGCACGTCACTGCCTGGCGGCAAGGCGAATTCCCCAGCATCCCCCACCCCCGGCAAGGGGGGAAAAAAGACCCTTTCGGCCACCGTCAACGCTCGCCCCGCCGCCGAAAACACCAAGCTGGCAAAGGAATTTGGCTGGCCCCGAAGGACAAATACCCCCTCCCGGTTGGTCCTCCCTGTGACCGCACGCCGTGCCACCTCAAGCGCCAACGGCGACAACCCCTCCTCCACGGCGGCTCCATAGACCGTCACCTCCACCCCCTCCAAGGGTCGCCCCGTCTCCTGTGCCACCACCAGCCCGTAGAGCTCCACCCCCCGCACCATCCGGCATACGCCCTCCACCTCCTCCCCCGCCTTCACCTCCACCGGCCCCCCGGGGGCCAGGAGAAAACCCTCGCCCCCGCATAGCAAGCGGTATTTGCCTGGCGGTGCGGAAAGCACCGCACTTTTCTCCTGGACTGTAACTTCAGCCACTACCGCCTTGACCTCGGCTCCCCACGGCACCAAGCCCACGTACTTCTCCCCTTCCACCTCTTCCCCTGGGCTGCCCTGCCACACCACCCGCACCTTCCCCTGGGGCAGCTCCCCCGCCGCCGCCAAGCTCCAGCCCAACAAACCAACACTCAAAATCCTTACCGGCATGAGGCACACTCTGCGGGGCAAAACCAATCCCCATGACAGGGGTCGTCGTTGTCCCAATTAATATGAAAGCCCTTGATATGAAAGCCCCCACCGTCCCAACCCCCGCCGCCACCGCCCGCTGGACACGAACCGCTCACGGAACAGTCCTCGCAAAAGCCATAGGGTCCGCAATCGCATTGCTCGTACCCCTGGTTCACCGTGGCGCAATAACAGCCCGCACTCGATTCCCGGGCGTCCTTGCACGTCTCGGCCGCCGCCGCGCTCGCCAGGCCAACAATCGCGCTTGCCCAAAAAGTCCACACCAACTTACGAAGAACACTCCTCAGCGTACCCATCGAGCACCTCCTTGCTTCCCCGCCCGCTCCCGGGCGCGGAGTCCCTATGGGGAGGCTAAAAAAAAAGGGGCCCTTGTCAAGGGGGCTGTATACGTCCACCACCCCTGGCAGCCGGGGTGGTGTTCGAGAAGGGATTGGAGCGGAGATGGGTTGGGCAGCCGCGTTGGGGCGGCGGGTGTCGTGGAAGGTGAGCCAGTCGGCGAGCTTCCGGTTGAAGGCGTGGAGGTCGGTGAAAAGGGGGCTCGGGGGAAGGTCACTAAGGACTCCGGCAAGGTACGGCCTCCGCGTTCGACGTGGGCGGAGATGTGTGGGGATGTGGGGTAGGTGTACCGGCGGGCAATGCCGTGCTCTTGGAGGAGGCTCTTGAAGATGCCTTTGAATTCTCCAAGCCCGTCGGAGAGGAGGACTTGAGGTTTACAGGGCGAGAAGGAAAGCACTGCCCCGAGCGCCGCTGCCGTGGAGCGGGTGGCTTTGGGTATGGCGACGGCGGCGGCGAAGGCAGCGGTGGAATCGTGGGAAGCGACGATGGAGCGGCGAATCCCGTTTACGCGGATCTCGAGGGTATCTACGGCGAGGCTCAAGAGACTGAAAAAAGGCGCTCTCTGGTTTTCCGAAGCCGGGGTGACGGCGGAACGCCTTGTGTTTGCCGCGGGAGGTGAGGCGAAAAAGCGTGAAGCGCATCGTCGCCGGGGCGCCGGCGATGATGCGACTACATGGGGGTGGGGGAAGGACAAGATAGTCCCTGGCGTTGGCACAAAGGCGCCAAAGGTACGGCAAGTGTTTCCTTGCCCAAGTTCGCAAATCTCCTGCGCAGCCGGCGAATCTCCACCACGCGAGCACGCCATGGCCAGCTGGATGCGGCAGACGACGATGTATGAGGTGGTGGGGGCGGGGGTGAAGGATGTGGCGGAGGACGGGTTGAACCGGATGCTGGCTCGCCTCCACCCCCAGCGGGCGGCCATTGAAGCGGCCCTGGCGCGTCGGGAGTCGAGGAGTTGTTTGGCCTGGATGGCACCGTGTTTGTGTACGACGCGCGGGCGGAGGTGGCGATGGGCAACAGGAAAAGCCCGCTCGCCCGAGCCCGCCCAGCGCCGGATCGATGCCGCCCTCGGCGTGCCGAGCGAGATCATCACCCCACGCCGCACGTGGTCGCATCCCCGCCCGACCACCCCCGCGGAAGAGCGACTCAAAAGAAACCTCTCTCATTCCACGTCAACAACGTTCGTCACTCCACCGCGGAGGGTCGGGCAACCGGGACCTGGCCCACCGGTGGATCTTCTCCAACGCCCACCGCCACCACCAGTGCCGCCATGACCGGTCTCCCCTCCAACCTGCCCGAAGACCACGCCGGCTGCCAAAGGTTGTGGACCCATACAGACCCCTTGACAGCGCTCCTCTTTCTTAGCCTGGCCTCATCAACCAGGCTCTCGCCAGCGGGGATAGAATGAAAGGAGGAGCCACGATGAAACAGGTAGTGAAGAAAGAAAGGTTGGCGGGGTTGAGCTGGCTTGGGCTCGTTGCGCGGTACGTGTTTCTTGTCGCAGAACACGGCGTGCTTTCTCGTCATCGCCCAGCTGCCAGAAGGTTCGTGGACTATGGGATGCCAGAGCCTGCCATGAGTGTTTGCCTTTCTTGGAAGCGGAGCGCCGGCGCCTGGTCGCTGCGCCTGCTTTGGGGCTTGGGCGTCCTGCGCTCGTTGGCCGTGGCCGGCGAGCTGCCGCTGCACCCGGTCCTTGGCATGTGCCTGGACCGTCCCCCCGTCGCGCACCCCGGCGACCGGAGAGATGATCTCTACCCAGGTGGTAAACCTCCTGCAACTGAGCAAGACGCGTTTCTTGGCGCTGCTGGCCGAGGAGCGCGCGCGGGTTGACCGCTGGGCCGACCCGGGGGCCTCGGGGCAGGACCGGCAAGGGGAGGGCGTGTCGTCGGCCAGGTTGGAGTCCTTCCACCGCCGACGCGTGCTCGCCATCCTCGACCGCTCGGGCAAGATCCGCACACGCGCCGCAGCGGAGCCGGACGAGCAGGAGGGCACCTCGGCTGACGGGTCGGCCGCGCTCGTGAGGAGACGACAACAACCCCTTCTTCTCGCCTTGGAGGACGCTGACGCGTGTCCGTATGCGGTGGTGGAACGTGCGCCTGGGCAATTGCTCTGCTATGACTTCGCTTTGTCCTTGCGCTCCCGCCTCCCCCTGGGCCTCAGCTACGTGTACGGTGCTCGGGCCTTTTTCGAGGGGGACGCGGCGGTCTTGTGGATCTTCGGCACACCCTCCCCTCCGCCGTGTTCACCGCCCACCCCCGGCCGGCAGGAGAGCTCGCTGGGGGTGCGCGTCCAGCTGACCGCTGCCGCCCCCCGCGTCGCTCCCCTGGTTGCCCCGGCGCTTGCGAAGGAGCTGGAAGACGCCTTTGGGGGCGCAAGCGAGGGACCTCCTCCGGAGCGGGGCTTTCGTGGCTACCCCGTTTCTCGGCGCTGACGGGCCACCGCCCGTGCGGGTGCTCCTCCACCAGGGTGACGCAGCCGCCCCCAGGGACCGGACCTCGTCCGTGGGGCATTTCTTGACCGCGCAGCTCAGCGAAGCGGGGTTCGGCGACCTCCGGCGCGTGCCTCTGCGGGTCGAGGCTCAAGGTGGCGAGACAGCGGTCGATGAACGGGAAGGGGTGGTGAGACTTCCTGAAGGCCGCGAGCCCTTCGAGGTGCAGGCCTTTTCCATGGCTGGGGAGAACTGGGGGATGTTCTTGTCTTTCATGCTTCCGGAAGACCCTGCTTCGGGCCAGGAGGGCACGAAGAGACAACGCGCGTGGGAAGAGCTGTCGGTTGTGGCCTCCTTTACCGGCGCTCGCTTGAGTCGGTTGTTGGTCCTCGACAGCAGCACCATCCAGGAGCCTCGCCTCACCCGGGCGCTGGCGACCTCTACCCACTGGGTCATCCCGATCTTCTTCATGGGCCATCCGAGGGGGAGCCGCGAGCTCGCCTTCCACGCCTGGGGGATCGCCAAGGAGGAGGGCGGCCCCTCGTTGCCCTGTGCGGCGATTCTCTCGCTCCCCTGATCAAACCGGCGAGGGCCGCGCCGTGACGCGCGACGTGACTCGCGGTAGCCGACGGCGGGCTGGCCCACGTCGGTGGTCGCGGCGGGCGGCGCACGTGGCCGCCCGGCCCAAGACCCCTCCCTCTCCTTCCAGCTCCACCGCCACCCGCACCGCTGTTGCTGGTTGGAAAGGCGCACTCCTTGCGCAACGCGGGGAAGCGTAAGGGGTGCACGAGTTCACGAACGCGCTGGATGGGGAGGGGGGCGGGGTATGCAGCTACCCCGCGTGGGGAATGGGGTTCGCGGGTTGTACCGGATAGCCAAGCTTGGGCATCCTTGGACCAGGAAGGGATTGCCCCGGAAATGCACGGTTCCATACGGTCGGGTTGATCGGGTACCACGTCCACACGTATCGACCTTATTCTGCCGCCGGGCGTCTGAGCCTGTCATACCCCAGCGCAGCTCCTCCTGATCGCTGCGTCGAGCGCTTCCAGTCCCCGCCGGAACTCCGCCTCCTGCGCCTTTCTGCCGGCTCGCTTGGGCCCGCCCAGCGGCTCACCTGGTTTGCGCTTCGACCCGGCGCCGCCGCCAACTCCCGACACCGCAGCCCGTACCGCTCCACACCAAGGAGCACTGCGGCCTGCCGCGTCCGCACTGTCGCTCGATCCCGGCACGGCGCACCCAACCGCTCGTTCTCGACCCCCTCCACGGCCGCCGCCCGTTGGAGGTACGTGGCCACATCCAGCCGCGCCCGCTCGCCACCGGCGCTCGCCGCCACGCCGCGGGGCGCCTCACGAGCCCCGCGGTCACCGGGTTGAGGTGAACGCAGGCCCGGACGTGCCCGAGGTATGCCTGGGTGTCGATGGTCCACGCCTTGGAGCGCTCCTGCCACAGGCTGCCGAGGGTGGAGTGGCGGCGCTTGTGGTACTGGGCGAAGCGCCCCTGCGATGCGTCGCATGCTGCGCCACAGGGGCACCTCGGCGGTGCGCCGCACGAGGTGGTGGTGATTCGGCATCAGGCACCAGGCGAGAGGGGCGAGGCGGTCCCGCGGCGTGAGCTCGCGCGCCACGTCGAGGAACCGCTGCGCCTCGCACTCGCCGGCGAGCACCGGCGCGCGACGCGCGGTGCGGCAGGAGACGTGGTAGATCCCCCCTTCCACGAAGACCCGCGGCCGACGCGGCATGGCTGGCTCCCGCAAGGGACGCGACCAGCCGGCCGGAGTTGTGTCAATACGTGTGGACGTGGTACTTATCCCGGCGCCGATCCCTTCTCACACAAGCGCACGGTCACCGCCGCCTGACCGCCAACCACCCCTGCCGCGCGCGACGCGAGGCACGAGCCCGGCGAAGCCCTGCCCGCCAGCGCAGCCAATCGGGGCTACTGCCGGCCTCGTGCCAGTCCAGCTACATCCGCACCCGCGGAGATCGCCCCTCACCGCGACGATCCGCTCTCAAACTCCCACTGCCCGCGCCTCACCAACGCTTTGACCCCACCTCTATCGAGCCCTCCCATGCTGGCAGTGAGAAAGGAAATGACCATCCATAACCTGGTTCCGCCATCGACGGGCGACAGCTCCAGCTTCGTGATTGGGTCCGGGACGCAGTCCGCAGGTAACCCCCTCGACCCCCCTTGGGGCGCACGAGGCTGCTACGGGATGCGGCGGGCGATGCGACCAGGGGGGGTGTTCGATGCGGATGCGCTGCACGGTGGGGCACAGCGCTCGGGGGTGCAGGGGTGGTCGTCGCTCACCTCCTCGATACGGAAGCGGCAACGCGGCGGCAGACCGTCAAGCTCTAGCTGCCACCCGGTCTCGGCACCCCCCAGGTTGGGAATGGGGATCCGGGTCACGGCGGCGGCGGCGCTCGGGACGAGCCGCGAGGGCGTGAGCAGGCGGATGAGCCGAGCCGCGAGCCGGCGTGCTGAAGACGATGGGCTCTTTCGCCGGAGAGAAGCACTTGATCGCAGCCTCGCCGACGAGCTCCAGGCGGCGATGTCATGCTGCCACGACGCCAAGAAGTACACTTAGCGCGTGCGTGGCACTCGTGGTGAAGGATCGCACTGCCCGTCGTTTCTGCGGCGAGCTATCCCGCGACAGGAAGCTGGAGGTCTGCGATGGGTGCCGACTACATGGATGCAGCAAACCGACACAGGAGCGACGCCGATCTGCTCTATGACGCTGGACGGTGGCCCAATGCGGATCAGCTCTATGGGTTCGCGGCCGAGTGCGCGCTCAAGGCGGTCATGAAGACCCTCGGCATGGCTGTGCGCCCTGACGGCGCTCCTCAAAAACCGCGCCATCGCGTCCATATCGACAGGCTGTGGGACGAATTCCGTACGTTTGCGAACGGCTCGGGAGGGGCGAGCTACACAAAGGCGTTGACCCGAGACAATCCTTTTGCCAACTGGAGCGTGGAGCAGCGATACCACTGCACCTCTTCGATTGCGCAGACAACAGTCGAAGACCACAAGAGGGGCGCAACTGCGGTCTTCTCCGTGCTCTCGCAGGCCCGACAAGACGGGAGGCTTTGATGAACACACCGGTCTTTTTCGATGCCGTGGAGCCTTTGCTGCTCGAATTGTTCAACGCGAACCGAGCACGCATTCAGGGCCTCGAAAAGCTCGTCGCCATCCGCGATCTTTTTGGTCGCGTGCGTTTTCTCGTCGACCGGCGTCCCGATCCCGACAGCGCGCTTGCCCGGGCACTCGTCGAGATGGCCAGGAAGGCCAGCGAGCGACTGGGTCCCAGGGCATTCCCTGCGGACCAGGCGTTTCTCTATGCCGACGAGCTCGCTTCCGATGTCGCTGCCGAGCTGAAGTCCGCTCGAGTTCTCGCCGAGGGGCCTCCGAGGCTCTTGTTGCTCGACCGCCAGGTGAGCGGCCAGGCGTGGAGCACGGTCAGCGCCCCGGAGTCGGAGGGCGCCGCTTTTCGCCTTGCCTTCTTCTCGTTCAAGGGGGGCGTGGGCCGCTCCACCGCAGCGGCGGTGGCCGCCTGGCATTTCGCCAAGAAGGGACGAAACGTGCTCGTGCTGGACCTGGATCTCGAAGCCCCTGGCCTTTCCAGCAGCCTGCTTCCGGTCCAGCGCCAACCCGAATGCGGGATCGTCGACTGGTTCGTGGAGGACGCGGTGGGCCAGGGGAACGCCTGTCTCGATCGCATGGCGGCCGCTTCGCCTCTGGCCCTCGATCTTCCAGGTCAAATCCAGGTCGTGCCGAGCCACGGCGCCAAGCCGGGCGATTACCTTGCCAAGCTGGGGCGCTGCTACCTGGACCTGCCTCCGCAGGGTCATCGCGGCCCGGAGCCATGGACACGACGGCTGGTGCGGCTCATCGCTGCCCTCGAGCAGCGCAAGAGCCCGGATGTGACCCTTCTCGACCTGCGCGCCGGGCTTTCGGACCTCTCGGCCGTGCCCTTGACCGACCTCGGCGCCGAGATGCTGCTCTTCGCCCTCGATACCGACCAGACATGGACAGGATATCGACTGTTGCTCGAGCACTGGCAGCGTGGCGAGGCCATCCGCTTGCTGCGCGAGCGCCTGCACCTGGTGGCCGCGCTGGTCCCGGAGACGGATCGCGAGCGCTATCTGGATTCCTTCCGCCAGCGGGCCTGGGATCTCCTGCGCGATCACGCCTACGACGCGATCGGTCCAGAAGACAACGAGACCCAGGACGCGTTCAGCTTCGACCTCATGGATGATGCAGCTCCGCACGCTCCGATCCCGATCTACTGGAGCCGGGGTTTTGCGAGTATCGCCAACTTGCACGCCCTCGACGAGACGCTCGTGGCCGCCGCGTTCGACCGGTTCCTCGAACGCGTCGGCGAGCTCGTCGAACTGGATAAGGAGACCCGCTCATGACGAACAAGAAGCCGCTGGCCTCCGCGCGCCAGGCCATCCTCTCCACCCTGCCCGAGGAGACCTCGCTCTTCGGCCTGGCCCCGGAGCCGAGGTTCGTGCACATCCCGCCCTCGCACGCCAAGGCCCTGCATCCGGATGTCCAGGTGGTCAAGGGCATGCGCGGCTCGGGCAAGAGTTTCTGGTGGGCGGGATTGCAAGATGAGAAGATTCAGACGCTCGTCGCGCAGCGCGTTCCCTCGTTGCGTCTCTTCGAGCGCGTGTCCGTGGCCGTGGGGTTTGGTGAAAAGCCCGAGCCGGACCACTACCCCGGCAAAGACACCCTCGCCGATCTGCTGCGCCAGAATCACGATCCGCGGCTGATCTGGCAGACCGTGGTGCTGAACGCGCTCGATCCTGGCTTGTTTTCCGGCAAGGACGACTGGACTGCCAGGCTGGCCGAGGTGCAACAGAACCCGCAGAAGGTCGAAAGGGCCCTCTTCGATCTCGACCGGCAGCTAGAGAAGAAAGACCATTACGCGATCGTGCTGTTCGACGCATTGGATCGCAGCGCCTCGGACTGGGACACGATGAACCGCCTGATCCGGGGGCTGCTGCAAGTGGCGCTCGATCTGAGGCCCTATCGCCGCCTGCGCCTCAAGTGTTTTCTGCGCACCGACCAGCTCGACGAGCGCAAGGTTGCGGACTTCCCAGACGCATCCAAGGTCTTCTCGTCCAGTCTGGAGCTGTCCTGGCCGGTCGCCGAGCTCTATGGCATGCTCTTCCAGTACCTGGGCAACGGCGACACGGCCGACTTCCGCGATGACACAGCGAAGCGCCACGGGCTGGAATGGAGGCAGGCCGGCCAGGTGTGGCTGCCGCCCGACGGCCTTGCACGAGACGAGAAGGTCCAGCGGGAGGTCTTTCACGCCATCACCGGCCCCTGGATGGGCCGCGACCACCGCCGTGGCTTTCCCTACTCCTGGGTGCCGGGACACCTCGCGGACGCTGCGGCGCGCACGAGCCCGCGCTCGTTTCTGGTTGCGCTACGCAAGGCCGCCGAAGACAGCGAGGCGCGCTATGCGAACCACGAGTGGCCCCTGCACTACGAGAGCATCAAGCGCGGCGTGCAGGCAGCGTCCGAGATTCGCCGAAGAGAGCTGCAAGAGGACTACCCCTGGGTGGACGCACTGATCGAGACCCTCAAGGGCAAGGTCGTTCCTTGCGTCTTCGACGATATTGCCTCGACCTGGTCAAACAGTGGCGTCATGAGAACGTTGAAGGAAGAGAGCGAGCGTCTGCCGCCCGCGCATCTCGACGAGGGGCCCGCGGGCCTGCGGAAAGACCTCGAGGAGCTGGCGATCTTTCTGCGCATGAAGGACGACCGCGTGAACATCCCGGACGTGTTCCGGGTGGCCTACGGCCTTGGGCGCAAGGGCGGGGTCAAGCCCATTCGCCGGAACGAGGGCTGAGATGAACGCGAAGCCAGCCGGCCGAACAAGAGCCCTCTTCATCCGCGCCATCGAGGCCGAGGACAAGACCCAGGTCCTCCCCTCGGTGCCAGGCACGGCCCAGGTGCACGTGCGGTTGGATGAGGCGAGGACGGAGGGATGCCGCGGCGGGCGACAGTGTTCGCTGAAGGGCTCCTCAATCGCGTCGACAACCGGGTTGGGCGTCGTGAGGCGCCGTGCGCGCTCGCGGACGAGACGCCGATCTTCTGGAGCTCGCTCAGGGAAGTGGCGAGGCGTGACGGCCTGACGGTCTGTGGTTTCAGGCCGAATCACGACCACCTCGCCGTGCGAACCGCCACCGTGCCCTTGTGGCGGTCGATCCGGTACCTCCAGCACCGCTCCACGCAGCACGTCCATCGCCGCGCCAGGGTGTTGGGCCCGCTCTAGCCATCGCGCTCCACGGCCCGGCCGGACAGCGAGCACGGCTCGATGCCGCGCCTGCTCGCGTACATCCTCTCAACCCGGTTGCGGCCGGCGTGGTCGGCGACCCGCCACGGTAGGGCTGGTGCGGCCATAACAAGCTCCATCGTAGTCGCCGTCCCGACGATGCCCCCGCCGATCAGGTAGACATGTGGGGTACCACGTCCACACGTATCGACCTTATTCTGCCGCCGGGCGTCTGAGCCTGTCATACCCCAGCGCAGCTCCTCCTGATCGCT
>FWPV01014591.1_pt1 | contig 11496 bp, 12 predicted proteins | sample 2228371 | NCBI WGS metagenome assembly FWPV01 (sample SAMEA103939776, study PRJEB20133) | metagenome | reverse complement strand
CGATGCCCCGGCCGGTGGGCGTCCTGTCCCTGAGCGATGTCGTCCGCGAGATGGCCGGCTGAGGGAAACCATCTGCCTGGTTGGAGGTGCGCGATGGCAGTAAAAACCAAATCTGTCACCCGGGCGGCGCCTGATACCCTGGCTATCGTATACAGCCCGGCGGCAGATAGCTATGTGTACGTGTACCAGGATGGCCGACTCCGGCTGGAAAGACAAGATCAGGTGCTAGACCTGGACTTGCGAGAGTCCCCGCTTGATTGGTGGCAGTTCACCTACCTTCGAGCGCTGGTAGAACAGGGCGTGTCAGATGAAGAGTTGTTGGCGGCCATTCGAGCCGTCCGCCAGGCCAGCCGGGAGATGAGTACGGAGACGTTGGAAGAGAGCCTGGAAGCCGATTTTGCTCTAGCGGATGCTCACGCTCGCGCCTGGTTCAAGGAACGTGGCCTGAATTATGACACCCTGAGCGAGGATGAAATCGCTGACCTGGCTGTGAAAATCGTACACGAGTGGAGAGCAAGCCGCCGATGAGGGTGGTATTCGACACCAACGTGTTCATCTCGGCGGCGTTGGGCAGCCGCATGGCTCGCCGGGCTTTAACCTTGGCCTATCGCAAGCGTGTAACCGGGGTGATCTCCTATGAGGCCCTGGTTGAGTTGACAACGGCGTTGCGAGGTGGCATCGGCTGGGACGATAACCTGGCCTACCGGTGGCACCAACGCATCGGCAGCCGTTTCCACATGATCCGGCCCGCGGTCCAGGTAGACGTTTGCCGCGATCCCAGCGACAACAAGTTCCTGGCCTGCGCCCTGGCTGGCGAAGCGGACTATATCGTGTCGCGTGACCGTGACCTGTTAGACCTGAAAGAGTTCATGGGTATCCAGATCGCGACTGTGGCAGAGTTTTTGCGTATCGTGGAGGAACCGGTATGAACGATCTCCGCATCGGCGTGTTCGTGTGCCACTGCGGCACCAACATCGCCGGCACCGTGGACGTGGCGGCCGTGGCCGACTATGCCCGCACCCTGCCCCACGTGGCCGTGGTCCATGAAAACAAGTTCACCTGCTCGGACCCCGGCCAGGCCGACATCATCCAGGCCATCCGGGACTATGGCCTGAACCGGGTGGTGGTGGCCTCGTGTTCGCCCCGGATGCACGAACCCACGTTCCAGCGCACGCTGGAGGCGGCCGGCCTGAACCCGTACTACCTGGCGATGGCGAACATCCGCGAGCAGTGCTCATGGGTCCACACCGACCGCGCCAAGGCCACCCAGAAGGCCAAAGACCTGGTGCGGGCGGCGGTGAGCCGGGTCATCTATCAGCAACCGCTCTTTGCCAAGCCCGTGCCCATTACGCCGGCCACCCTCATCGTGGGCGGCGGCATCGCCGGCATCCAGGCCGCACTGGACATCGCCGACGCCGGGTTCAAGGTCTATCTGGTGGAGCGGGAGCCTACCCTCGGTGGGCGCATGGCCCAGTTAGACAAAACCTTCCCCACCCTTGATTGCGCCGCTTGAATTCTCGGCCCCAAGATGATGGATGCCGGTCGGCATCCCAACATCGAGCTGCTGACTTGCAGCGAAGTGGTGGGCATGGAAGGCTTTGTGGGGAACTTCCGGGTGCGCATCCGCCGCAAGCCGCGCTTTGTGGACACCGCGCTCTGCACCGGCTGCGGCCTGTGCGTGGAGGCCTGCGTCCTTAAGAATCGCATCCCCTCCGAGTTTGACGTGGGCATGGGCAAGCGCGGCGCGGCCTACATCCCCTTTCCCCAGGCCGTGCCCCTCAAGGCCGTCATTGACGCGGAGCACTGCCTCTACCTGAAACGCGGCAAGTGCAGCCAGAAGTGCGTCAAGGCTTGTGAGCGGGGCGCTATCCAGTTCGATCAGGCCGAGGAGACCATCGAGGTGCAGGTGGGCACGGTGATCCTGGCTACCGGCACCGACATGTACGACATGGCCGCGCTGCCGCAGTATGGCTACGGCGTCTATCCCAACGTGCTGGACAGCCTCCAGTTCGAGCGGCTGTGCAACGCCTCCGGCCCCACCGGCGGCCAGGTGGTGTTGGCCGACGGCCGGGTGCCAGAGAGCATTGCCTTCCTCCACTGCATCGGCTCCCGCGATGAGCACACCAACCGCTATTGTTCGCGCCTGTGCTGTATGCACACCCTCAAGCTGGCTCACCTGGCGGTGGAAAAGACCCACGGCAAGGTCTACGAGTTCTACATTGACATTCGCTCCGGTGGCAAGCGCTACGAAGAGTTCTACGAGCGCGTGCAGGAGGACGGCGTGATCTTTATCCGGGGCAAGGCCTCGGAGGTGCTGCCGGAGGATGGCAAGCTCGTCGTCAAGGCGGAGGATACGCTGCTGGGCCGGCTGGTGAGCGTGCCGGTGGACATGGTGGTGTTGGCCCTGGGGATGACCCCCTCCAAAGGCACGGCCGAGATCGCCCGCATCTTTGGCGTGAGCCGCAGCGACGACGGCTATTTCATGGAGGCCCATCCCAAGCTCCGGCCGGTGGACACCAACACCGACGGCGTGTATGTGGCCGGGTGCTGCCAGGCCCCCAAGGACATCCCGGACACCGTGGCTCAGGCCAGCGCCGCCGCGGCCAAGGCCATGGCCCTGATGACCCGCGGCCAGGTGATGGAAGACCCGGTGGTGGCCGAGATCATCCCGGAACGCTGCGTGGGCTGCGGCGAGTGCGTGCTGTCGTGCCCGTACAAGGCCATCGCCCTGATGGACGGCAAGGCCGTGGTCAACTCGGCGCTGTGCAAGGGCTGCGGCACCTGCGTGGGCACCTGCCTGGGGCACGCCATCATCGGCCACCAGTTCACCCACGACGCCATACTGATGGAAGTGCGTGGGCTGCTGCACGAGGCGGAGGAGTTGGTGGGGCCGGCGTAGAAACAGCGGATGGACAGCGACAATCCGCTTATCCGCTTCCATCCGTTGCAGTTATCGGAGGGGGAATATTGGTCACCGATCCGTTTGAACCTCGCATCGTGGGCTTTTTGTGCAATTGGTGCTCCTACGCCGGGGCCGACACCGCCGGCCTGGGCCGGCTCAAGTACCCGGACAACCTGCGCATCGTGCGGGTGCGCTGCTCCGGGCGCGTGGCCCCGGACCTGGTGCTGCGCACCTTCCAGGAAGGCGCGGACGGCGTGATGGTGCTGGGCTGCCATTTTGGCGACTGCCATTATGTGAGCGGCAACTATCGCACGGCCAAGCGCATCCCCATGCTGCGCAAGCTCCTGGAGGTGTTCGGCATCGAGCCAGAGCGATTGCGCCTGGAGTGGGTCTCGGCCTCCGAGGGCCAACGCTTCGCCGAAATAGTCACCGAGTTCACCGAGACGATCCGCCGCCTGGGACCGCTGAAATTGCACCCCACGCTATCCACTCCCTCGGCCACCAGCGCGACGAGCGAAAAAGAGAGTGCCATCCATGTCTGAAAACAACGCCTTGACCGACGAGTTGGCCCGCGTGATTGCCGAGATGCTGACGAAGGAGGACGCCCCCGGCGCCAGGCCCCGGCCTGACGGGGTGCTGGCTCCCCGGCGCGACGGCTCCGGCGCGGCCGCCCCCTATCTGTTCACCCCCGGCGAGGCGGTGACGGGCCTCAGCCTGACGCCCTGGTATCATCCCCTCAACGCCGTGGTGCGCATCCAAAGGGCTTACCCGGCGGCCCGGCTCGGCGTGGTGGTACGCGGCTGCGACCAGCGGGGCCTGGTCGAATTGGCGAAACGCCAGCAAGTCAATCTGGACCGGCTCATCCTCATCGGGCTGGCCTGCACCGCTGAGGAAGCGCAAGAATGCGGCTGCGACAAGCCGGCCCCGGCCCGCGTGGACGTGGGTGTGACCCCGCCGCCGGCCCCCAATCTCGCCGTGGAAGAGTTCCTGAAAAAGCCGTTGGCCGAGCGCCGCGAGTTCTGGCGGCAGCAGTTCGCCAAGTGCATCAAGTGCTACGGCTGCCGCGACACCTGCCCTCAGTGCTTTTGCGCCGAGTGCGTGCTGGAGGATGCCTTCTGGGTCGAGACCGGCGAGCTGCCGCCGCCGTTCCCGGCCTTTCACCTCATCCGGGCCATGCATACCGTGGGCAAATGCGTGGGCTGCGGGGCCTGCGAGAAGGCCTGTCCGGCCGGCATCCCCCTCACCATCCTGTATGACCTGATGCGCGCTGAACTCCAGGCGGAGCTGGGCTATGAACCGGGCCGCAGCGTGGACGAGCCGCCGCCATTGGGAACCGAAGAATATGGCGGCAAGCTGCATGACTGAGAGCGGGCCTATGTGATGCGGGAGCTATCGGCACAATACGCTACTGAGGGAGTCTGACGAGTGGATTACAAAAACGTCTTGACCACGTGCATCTATTGCGGCACCGGCTGCAACTATTACCTGGAAGTGCTGGACGGCGAGATCCTGGGCATCACGCCCTGCCAGGAGCACCCGGTCAACCGGGGCCAGGTCTGCATCAAGGGCTGGAACTCGCACGCCTTTGTCCAGCACCCGGACCGGCTCCGCACGCCCCTCATCCGCGCAGGTGACCACTGGCGCAAAGCCACCTGGGACGAGGCCCTGGGCCTGGTGGCCGAACGGTTGCTGGCTCTCCAGGCCCAGCACGGCCCGGATGCCCTGGCCGTGCTCACCTCTGCCAAGTGCACCAACGAGGACAACTATATCGCGCAGCGGTTCGCCCGGGCTGTGCTGGGCACCAACAGCGTGGACCACTGCGCCCGGCTTTGACACAGCGCCACCGTGGCCGGTCTGGCCACCACCTTTGGCAGTGGCGCCATGACCAACTCGATCCCGGATCTGGCGGAGGCCGACTGTTTCCTGGTCACCGGGTCCAACACCACCGAGCAGCACCCCATCATCGGGACCCTGATCCTGCGGGCCAAAGAGCGGGGGGCCAAACTCATCGTGGTGGACCCCCGGCGCATCCAACTGGCTGAAATGGCCGACATCTATTTGCGGCCCCGGCCCGGCACCAACGTCGCCTGGCTCAACGGGCTGATGCACGTCATCCTCAAAGAGGGCCTGGAGGATAAAACCTTTATCGCCGAGCGCACCGAGAACTTTGAGGCGCTCAAGGAGGTGGTGGAACGCTATCACCCGGCCCGGGTGGAGGCCATCACCGGCATCCCCATCCCCGACCTGATCGCGGCGGCCCGCATGTTCGGTCAGGCTGAGCGTGCGGCCATCGTCTATTGCATGGGCCTCACCCAGCACACCAGCGGCACGGCCAACGTGATGAGTTGCGCCAACCTGGCCATGCTCACCGGCAACGTGGGCCGGCCCGGCACCGGCGTCAACCCCCTGCGCGGCCAGAACAACGTCCAGGGCGCGTGCGACATGGGCGGCCTGCCCAACGTGTACACCGGCTATCAGCCGGTCACCAACCCAGAGGCCCGCGCCAAGTTCGCCGCCGCCTGGGGCGTCGCACACCTGCCAGACAAAGTGGGCCTCACCGTTACCGAGATGACCACGGGCGCGCTGGCCGGCACAGTAAAGGCCCTGTACGTCGTGGGCGAGAATCCCATGGTTAGCGACCCGGACATCAACCATGTGCGCGCCGGCCTGCAGGCCCTGGATTTCCTGGTGGTGCAGGACATCTTCTTGACCCCTACGGCCGAGCTGGCCCACGTGGTGTTGCCCGCCGCGAGCTACGCTGAAAAGGATGGCACCTTCACCGGCACAGATCGGCGCATCCAACGCATCCGGGCGGCCATCCCCCCGGTGGGCGAAAGCAAGCCCGACTGGCAGATCATCTGCGCGCTGGCGCAGCGCATGGGCGCGCCGGGCAAATGGGACTATGCTCACCCCAGCGAGATCATGGCCGAGATCGCGTCGCTCACGCCCAGCTACGCCGGCGTCACCTACGAGCGGTTGGAGCAGGTGGGCGGCTTGCAGTGGCCGTGCCCTGCCCCCGACCATCCCGGCACGCCGATCCTGCACCAGGGCAAGTTCAGCCGGGGCCTGGGCCTGTTCCAGCCGCAGGAATACACGCCCCCGGCCGAAGAGCCGGATGAGGAGTACCCGTTCATCCTCACCACCGGCCGCACCATGTTCCACTATCACACCGGCACCATGACCCGCCGCTCCGACAAGCTGGCCCAGGAGGTGCCCCTGAGCTATCTGGAGATCAGCCCGGCCGACGCGCAGACGATGGGGGTGCGCCACGGCCAGATGGTCCACGTGCGCAGCCGGCGCGGAGAATTGGACACGCAGGCCTTTGTCACGCCGCGCGTGCCGCCGGGCGTGGTGTTCATGCCCTTCCACTTTGCCGAGGCCGCCGCCAACGTCCTCACCAACCGGGCGCTGGACCCGATGTGCAAGATCCCGGAGCTCAAGGTCTGCGCCGTGCGGGTGGAGCCGGCCACGTGACGTTAGACGAATGTGCCCGGCAGGTCTTGACTTTTCCCTATGCTTGGTGATACAATAGCATTGATTGCTCAGACCCAGTGGATGGAAAAAGTTGCTCACAGCGGGTCTGTGACCCGCGCGCTTCGCGTCGGCGGTTGCAAACCGCCGAGGAGCACAAATTTCCATCTACTGAGACCGCCTGGGGACCGGTGTCAGCGGCCACGCATGCTTCACGGCCCAACCGGTGATGAGAACGGCCAGCCCGATGCAGGCATGGCCGGCGTGGAAACCCAGGCCAGTTGGCGTAGGGTCGTATGGGAAGGAGGTGAGGTCTATCGAAGATCAAGGCTCAGTCACTGAGGCTCGTTTATGAAGTGAGTCAAGGTACACCGTTCTAGCGTGAAAACTGGCCTATGCGATATCAGACAACTTGGTAAAAGGAGGAGAACCGTCATGGATACCATTTTGATCCTGATCCTGGCGATCTTGGGCATTGTCCTCGGCTATTGGGTCTACGCGCGGAGCGTGGACCGGCGGATCATCCAGCCGACGGACAAGGCCACGCCAGCCAAGATGTACATGGACGGGGTGGACTTTACCCCGGCCAACCGCAACGTTCTCTTTGGTTACCAGTTCAAGTCTATCGCCGCGCTCGGCCCCATCGTCGGGCCGATCACGGCCGTGCGGTGGGGTTGGCTCCCGGCCCTGCTCTGGGTCATCCTGGGCACGTTCTTTATCGGCTGGGTGCAGGATTATGCCAGCATCATCGTGGGCGTGCGTTCGGAAGGCCAGACCTTTGGCGCCCTGAGCTATCGGCTGATCTCGCCGCGTTCGCGCGCGATCCTGCTCATCTTCATCTACTGTTACCTGCTTCTGATCATGGGGGCCTTTGGCAAGATCGTCGGCTATGACCTGATGACCAACCCGGCGGTCCCGGTGGGGGTGATCCTGGTCGTCTTGCTGGGCATCCTGGCCGGCCAGATGACGTATAAATGGAAGATGGACATCATCCTCACCAGCGTCATCACCGTGGTCGGCTCGTTCCTGGGCATCTGGATCAGCGCGGGCGGTCCCTGGCTGGGCGACGCCAAGCTGCTGGGCTTTGTCCCGGACTTGATCAACTGGTTAGGGACGTTCGGCGCAGAAAAGTCCCCGGTGCTCCCCATCCCCGGCATCTCGGTCACCTGGGCACAGTTCCTGTGGAGCCTGGTGACGCTGATCCTGTGCTACTTTGGCGCGGTGCTGCCCATCTGGCGGTGGGCGCAGCCCATCAACTACGTGGCGTTCTGGATCGTGTTCCTGGGCATCCTGGGCGGGACGTTGGGCCTGCTCATCTGGCACCCCTCGATCCCGGCGGACTTTCCGGCCTATAACAACCTGGATGCCTCTATCGTCTACAAGACGGCCGAGGGCGCGGAAAAGACCCTGCCCCCGCTGGGGCCACTATGGCCCGTGCTCTTTGTGACCATCGCCTGTGGGGCCATCTCCGGCTGGCATTCCCTGGTCTCCAGCTCCGGCACGGCCCGCCAGCTAGAGCGCGAAGGCGATGCGCTCTTTGTGGGCGGGGGGGCCATGTTCCTGGAGATGTTCCTGGCGACTTTGTCGCTGCTCACGGCGGTAGTGGGCGTGGGCGCGGTGAGCGGCTGGAACGGCTATGCGAACCTGGCGGCGGCCGGCAAGTACGCTGGCGTCTTTGCCAACGGCCTGTCCCAGTTCCTCACCTTCATCGCTGTGCCCAAGTCCTACGGGTTGCCCTATGCCTCGGTGTTCCTGACCCTGATGGCCCTCACCATCATGTACCTGGTGGTGCGGTTCATGCGCGTGGCCTCGGCTGAGTTCATCGGCGACCGCTTCCCGGTCATGAAGAACGCGCACATCGGCAGCATCGTGGCCCTGGCCCTTTCGGCGATCCTGATCTGGACCGGCTTCTGGCAGCGCATCTGGGTGTTGTTCGGCGGCGCGAACCAGCTCATGGCCTCCCTGGCCCTGCTGATCATCAGCCTGTGGCTGATCACGAACCGCAAGAACATCTGGTGGGCGGTGATCCCGTTCGCCTTCATGTTCGTCACCACCATTGCGGCCCTGATCATCAATGGCTGGCTGTCCCTGGAGGCCGCCTACAAAACCGTCGTGGCGGGCGGGGCCGTGCCCTGGGACAGCGTGTTCGGCAACGTCATCGCTGGCCTGCTGGCCGTGATCCTGATCATCAGCGCGCTTATCCTGGCCTACGACGGCGTGCGCGCCCTGATGCGCGCCCGCGCGGAGCAGGGGAAGCCGGTGCCGGCGACCTAGCCCGGGGTAGATACACGTAACCATCGCGGGGAATGGGAGAGCCACCCGGCTCTCCCATTCCTTGCCGCCCGGCCCTTACCTCTCCCCAACCCCTTCAAGTTTGGGAGAGGGACCAGAGGGTGGGGAGAGGGCCTACGGGCCAACACGAGGTGCCTATGAAACCGGTATTAGTGGAAGTGCTCATGCCGTTGCCAGAGAGCTATGGCCTGTGCCCGGCCTGCGAGATGCTGGTCACGGATGCCCTCCCGGACCAGCGGCCCCTGGAGCGGGGTCTGGAAGAATACCCGGCCGACTGGCAGGCCGACTTTCGGCGGCTGATGGGCTGGGTCGCCGCGTTGACCGCGCAGCATCGCAACCGGGTCACCGTCCGGCTGCTCGACCCCCGCTCGCCGCAGGGACTGTGGAAGGCGCTACGCTACCGGGCGCGGCGGTATCCCACGTTTATCGTGGACGGACGAGCGCGGGTGATGGGTTGGGACCGGGAACGGCTGGACGCGGCGGTGCAGGTGGCGTTGGCGGAAGGATGAAGGCAGAAGATGAAGACGGGTATGGGGTGGGCCAGCCGCGCGCGCGACGTGGCGCGTACCCTGGGGCAGATGCTCTATGGAATGACCGTCTATGATTGGGTGCGCGAGCTGCAAAAAGAGCGCGGCCAGGTGGAACGGCTGTTCACCTTGATGGTCTTCGGCGAGCTGTTGGGCATCCCGGTGCTACCACCCTACTATGCCCTGCGGCTGCTCCCCTTCGTGGTGCCCAACGTGGACGCCTGGCGACGGAGCATGTTGCGGGAGCGCGACCTGACCGAGCTGTTCGATCAAGAGTTAGGCTAAAAGTCAGTTACTGGCCGCTCATTGCTGGCCCCTGGCCGCCAGTAACCAGCCACAAGCTATAGCTTTTCAGATAAAGATTTTGGGCGAGCTACGCGGCCATTGCGCCCAGGGTCTCACAATACTGCCCCATCAGGGCTTTGATCGTCTGAGGAAGATCGGCGAAATATCGTAGCTTGCTATCCACCTTGGTCGTCAAGGCCTCAAAGGTGGGGAAATAGCGGAGATGGGTGGCCTGCTTCTTGACGTTGCGCCACAGGAACTCGATGGGGTTGAATTTGGGCGAATAGCGCGGCAGTTGATAGACCGTGATGCGGTCGCTGTGAGCAGCGAAGAATTCGCGCATGGCCTTGCTGGTGTGGTACTTGGCCCCGTCTTGGATGATGAACAAGGGCTGGGTGGTCTGAGCCAGCACCTGCCGGATGAACGCCTGATAGCTCTCCGAGGTGAACTTGCCGGTGTGGGCCTGGTAGTAGAAAGCGCCCGAGAAGTACTCGATGAAGCCCATGACCTTGTAGGCCTTGCGCCTGCCACTGGTCTTGACCACCGGTTGCTGACCCTTGCGCGCCCAGGTGTAGCTCAGCGACCCCCATTGGGCGAAGCTACACTCATCGCCAAACAGGATCAGGGCCTGCTGCTCTTTGGCCTGGCGCAGAATCTCCGGCCAGGTCTGCTCCAGCCATTCCTGGCGTTCCTGGGCCACATCCTCCAGATGATCAGAGACGAAACAGGCTTTCTGGTAGGAGTAGCCCATGTTCTTCAACAAGTCCGCCACGTAGCGCGGATGATACTCCACCCCAAAGCGGGTCAAGATCAGGTCTTGGATCAACCCCGTCGTCCAGCACCCATAGTCGTAGCCCGCGGCTTCCGGACCATCGTCAATGAGCTTGGCCAACTCCTTTCGTTGAGATTTGGTCAGCTTGGGGGACCGACCCGGGGGACGACGGTAGACCAGACTGGCAACGCCGCGCAGGATGAAGTCGCGGAGGTAGTTGTAGACGCTCTGGACACACAAGCCCAACCGCTCCGCCACGTCTTCGACCGCGTAGCCATCCATCACGTACAACAGGGCGTGGATCCGCTTCACCAACCGCAGATGGCCGTGCGCATAGGCCTGCTGCAAGCACGTAATCAGGTCGTCCTGCTCGCGGGCGGTCAGGGTAATCCGCATCTGCATCTGATCCTCCGTGGCCGTAGAGTTGCGGTTGACTGAGTGAAGGGATTCACGCGCTGCGGGGCGCGGTAGTTCGGCCGTAGCCGTATTATACCTCAAAAGTCCAAATCTTTCTCTGAAGGTCTATAGCTGCGCATTGTCTATCGTCGCGTTCCCACCTTGTGACTTTGGTATAGCATGATCTACCTCGGTTGCTGTCCCTGATCGACCACAATACACGCACGTCCTTGTGGGGTTTTCCTCACGCGCTTGCTTCTTTACAGATCTTGAGAAAGGTTTTCCTGCGGTAGGGCCTCCAGCTGAACCTTTCTTAATCTGCGGAGAACTTGCTCCGCCGAGGTAACCCACAAGGCCTCCTGCAGCGGAGCCTGAAGCTACGCACCAAGACGATAGCGCCCAATCGTATATATCCCCTGGAACGTCTTCAGGGCCATTCGCGAATTCAACCCTATATTGGTTCCACAGCGGCATGAAGTTCTGATATAAAATCGTCAACTGCTGGCGCTTTACGTTGCGTTCAAACCCCTTTCGGGTAACGATAGGACGTACCTGGAATTCCTCACTCGCTCCATAAGGAGTAATGCCTTCCGCCTCGAGGCGATATATCTGCTCGTACCACTCCTTAGCCTGGGGGTAGTTCTCGAAGAATTCCTCTGGAAATGGAGGATCTTCCGGTGGTGGGGGTATCTCCGGCGGTGTCCCAGTGGGACCGTCGGGATCGTACGCATGCCCACTCGGATCGGTGTACTTGAGCGGGTTGTTGAGCACGTAGGCGTAGCGGTTGAGGGCCTGGGGGTTGGCCGCCTGCGGCACCACCGTATCCGCGCTGAGGAAGCGGCCCAGGGCGG
>FWPV01014588.1_pt1 | contig 11499 bp, 10 predicted proteins | sample 2228371 | NCBI WGS metagenome assembly FWPV01 (sample SAMEA103939776, study PRJEB20133) | metagenome | reverse complement strand
ATCTCATTGCACCTCCTGCGTATCCATTTGCGTGGTGGCCAATCTTTCCCAGGCTGCTCGATGCTCCTCCCCCACCCGCTCCCGCAGCCACGCCGGCTCGACCACCTCTACCCGCGCGCCGTAATAGAGCAGCCAGCTCACCATCTCCGGCGTCACCCCCGCGTAGAACGTCACCCGCACCCGGCCGTCGGGCAGCACCTCGCTCTGCTGGCTCTTGTGCCACGTCTCCTCGGCCACCCAGCGGCCGGCCTCCGGCTCGAAGAGGAGTACCACCCGCTCCGGCTCGCGCGCGGCACCGCGCATCAGTCCCCAGGCGTCGCCCAGATAGGCGTCCAGGTCGAAATCCCGAGGCACCGTGTAGGTCGTGTCCAGGATTTCGGCCTCCTGCACCCGGTCCACCTTGAACTGGAGTACCTCCCCCCGCCGGTGGTCGTAGGCGATCAGATGCCAGGAGCGGCCATAGGCCATGATGTGATACGGCTCCACAATCCTTTCGGCCACTTGACCGGCACGAGACCCGGTGGCATACGCCATCCGCACCTGTCGCCGTTCGGCAAGCGCCCGGTGCAAGAGGGCCAGCATCGTCTGCCGATGGGCTTTCACCGCCCGGCGCGGCAAGGTATCGGTGGCCTCGCGGGCCAGCCGGCCGACCTCGGGTGGAAAGAGCGATTCCAGCCGGGCGATGGCTGCCGCCAGCTCCGCCGAATTGACGCCAGGGATGGCCTGGGCTGCTCGCGCTGCCGCCAGCAGGGCCAACGCTTCAGAAAAAGAGTAGGCTGTGGTGGGCAGACAGGGCAGATGGTCGAAATAGTAACCATCGCCGTCGTTGCACAGTCCTAGTTTTAATCCGTGGCGGATAATTTCCAGGTCTTTTTGAATCATCCGCTCACTGATCTCGAACCGTTTCGCCAGGTCTGCACGACGATAATGCCGTGGCCTTGTCGCCACAAGTTGGACAAGTTCCAAGATGCGCGCAGTCCGCTTGGTCTCTTCGAGCTTGTACCTTGGCTCATCTGCTGCATCGTCCCACATGATAGCCCCTCACCCGGACGAGCCGGAATCGAAAGGAACTCCAAAACATACAGGCTCCCCCAAAAAGTTTCGTATCTTTATGCCTTGGCAGTAGATTTTCTTGATCTTGCCTCCATTTTACACCAGAAGGCGGGAACACACCGGTTCCCCCCCTCTACCCATAGGCGCGAACTTGTACAAGGCGCACCTGGGGGGCTTTCAGCCGGGCGTCTACCCATGTAGGCGCCGCTGTCCGCGCCGGCGGACAGCCGGCCGAGGGCCCTTCTAGGCGTGATTTCAATCGCCACCCCGTCAGGTTCGCGCCTATGCCCCCACCACCTCACTCCCCGATGATCTTGACCAGCACCCGTTTCCGTCGCCGACCGTCAAACTCGCCGTAAAAGATCTGCTCCCAGGGGCCCAGGTCCAGCCGCCCACCCGTCACGGCCACCACTACCTCGCGGCCCATGACCTGGCGCTTGAGATGGGCATCGGCGTTGTCCTCGCCGGTGCGGTTGTGGCGATAGCGGCTGACCGGCTCATGGGGGGCCAACCCCTCCAGCCATTCCTCGAAATCCTGGTGCAGGCCGGATTCGTCGTCGTTGATGAACACCGAAGCGGTGATGTGCATGGCATTGACCAACACCAGCCCCTCCCGAATGCCGCTCTCGCGCAGGCATTCCTCGACCCGGGGCGTAATGTTGATAAAAGCCCGGCGGCTGGGCACCTGGAACCACAGCTCTTGACGGTAGCTCTTCATCCTTGATCCCTCCTTTTTCTGGCTTCATCCCGCACCGCCTGCAGGTCCAACACCTCGGCCACTTCGTACTGAGGCGGACCAGGGTAGACGAGGCCGCTGCCCTCCCCTGCCCGCCGCAGGCGCAGGTGGGCCGGGAAGTAGCCGCAACGCCCGTGCAGCTCGGCCAGGAGGACCACGGCGATAAAGTTGAGCGAGGGCGGATTCACCAGCAGCGGCAGGGTCTGCCATTCGGCCGGGGAGAGGCCACACTGGTCGGCCAGGGCCGTGACCTGCGGCGCCAGCGGCTGCTGGGGGTCGATCTGGGTGGGGATTTCCACCACCCGCTCGACCTCGCGGCCGGTGAGGGATTCGACCTGCGCCAGGTGGGCCGGGGCGAGGGGGTGGGAGAAGTTGAGGAGGATCATCGTCTGCCCTTCCCCCGGCGCCGATTCGGCCTGCGTCCGCTTTGTGGTTGCTCACCTCGTCTGCCACCGGGCGGAGGAGGTGTACCTCCATGCGGCTCCGAGATGTGCAGCGGATCGGGTAACACCGGCCGCTCTTTATACTCGTTGGTCGGCTCAATGACCATATACCTGGTGAACGAACGAGCCGGCCCCGGCCATTCCAGCATTTTGAGCAGCATTCGGATGCGCTCCACTTCCCGGAGCGACCGCGCCTCTCTCCGATCCTGGGGATCCATCCTTTCCAGCACAAAGGTCTCAAAGGTGCGGATGAATCGCTGGGTATCAGGTTGCGGAGTCTCGCCGAGGTGCCAACCTTCCGTCTCGGCGAATAACCGCCGATAGCGGCTTTCTCGGTCGCTCAGAGAGAGCGCAGGCGTAATCTTGACTGCGCCCATCCCCAGCGGCTTGCCCATCCCCAGGCTGTGGCAGTACTCTTTCCCCTTTTCGCCCGGCAGAGTAAGTGCCCAGAGCAGCGCGCCCAGTTCCAAGTCGCGCAGGTTCTCAAAGTAGATACGGAAGCGGAAGCGAACGCCGGCTTTGACCGGTTTGATGGAAGTGTGTTGCGTGTCGGTAGACCAATCCACGGTGTTTTGTTCCTGGATATTCTCTATCCCAACAGGTCCTTTGTGCCAGTAGAGTTTGTGGCCGCGGATCGTGGTTTGGTGAGGAGGGGGGCTGGCATAATGGTCAAGCCGCAATTCCATTTTGGGATTCCCTCGTTTATCGCGCTTCCCGGAATCCACCTCATCGGGCTGCTGTTGGGTAAGATAATGCTGGAACGTGGTCGGTTTCGGACTGCTCAGAATCTTGGGGGACATCTGCGGCAACCATACATCTGTTTGTTGAGGTTCAAGCCAAGCCTCGGAGAAGAATACCCGTCCTGCGCGGGGCTGGCGGCGATCCTGCTTGGTCTGTGGCACCCATCCGAACATTGCTTCCGCCAGGTCTATGGAGTTTGTAGTTCGCAACGCCTCAGGTACTAGATCAAGTGGGGATCGCCCGTAAGGTAATCTGAATAACATCAAATGTCCAAAGAAAACCAGTTGGCCATTCTCTATCAGGTAAAAGACCGGCTGATGAGGATTTAGGGCTCCGTCAGGTCCCAACAGTTTTTGTTGTTCCGGCGTGATCTGATCCCTGTAGGCCCGAACGAGATCGTCATTGATCTCTATCAGGTCCGCCTTTGGATCTGGCGGAAAGACAACGACTTCTCTCTGTTTGCTCCCCATCTCGCCGCTGTAAGCCAAAACGGCTTCCTGAAAACCAGGAGTGTCTTTCGAGCGGGCTTCCAGTACCGGCGTATACTTCAGATGCAAGAATCCCCCGCGCACGGGCTGATAATCGTATGTCCCTAACTTTACCCATAAACGAAATGCATTCTTGCAACCGTACCATTTTTCCAAACCGTCACTGGGGATTTGTTCCCGACGAATGCGCGCAAATGTCGTCCCACCTATGGTTTGAGCAGGCCGGATGAACCAACAACTTCCTTGCTTCTCTACATACCCTGCCCGCACTAAGGGAGTGCTGCGCCTGTTGCCATCATCTCTCAGCAGGCGGCCACGGTAATAGTTGCCCAGGCTGGTGGTGTCACCCACTGCCCGAAAGACCAGCGGTTCACCCGTCACCCACTGCATCTTGCCGTACCCGGCGATCTCCACCAGCGCGCGCACCATTCCGCGCAGGCTGCTGCCGGGAATGACCGGGCGTTCGGCATCCTCCAGCTGAAAGAATTGGGCGTATTGTCCCCGCGCAGCATCATCGCGCATCATCTCACGGATGTTGTCGGCCCACCGGGCAAAGAACTCTGGGTCCAGCGCACAGCGCGTGTAGAGCGGCGAGCGGGTTTCCAGCACGCAGTCAATGTAGCCGGTGTACTCTGCGTAAACGTCGTGACCGGGGATCGTATCGGCATCCACCGTGACCACCCTCTCCGGCAGCGGTACAAAGTTGTACGGCGCGTGCGCCCAGAACTCGCTGCCCTGCCTATCGCGGCGCTTCTGAGTGGGGTTATGATGCTTTGGATTCATTGCTCACCTCCATATTCAATGCCGACCAGGCGGCTGTAAGCAATATGGGCCTGGCCGTCAGGGTCACAGGCCAGGTAGTGGCGCACGTGAAGGCGCGCCGGGGGTTGAGCGCCTTCGGGGAGCGGTGGGGCGTGGCGCAGCCCCTCCCTGCCCTGGCATAGCAACACAAAACCGTCCTGGCGCTCTTCCTCCCGATCTCCCCACAGCAGATGGGCTTCGTCGTAATACCCAAAGCTATCCCCGGCGCCATCCTGAATCCAGCGCACTCGCCATCCGACATCCTCTTTCCACACCAGGAGTTCGCCCTCTGGGCCAAACAGGCGCGCCTGTTGCAATGTCGCGGCCCGCAGCGGCGGCGAAATCTGCGGAAAGGCATCGCTCGATAGGTGCAAATTGCCATCACGTACTTCTCCCCAGATCACACCGTCATCGGCGTGGGCCAGCAGCCAGCACAGGCCGTGGTCCTGGGCCCATGTTGCCAGCACCGCCGCAGGATCGCCTCCAAAATCAGGCGGCACGGATACGGATTCGACCCGATGGACTCCAATGCAAATTCTCCGTGTCATTGACGCACCTCCTCCACAAAAGCAGCGACGAACCCTTCCAGGCCGTCCCGCTCGCCCTCCACGTGCAACCGGTCATTGCTCTGGGTGATTACCCATTTCTGCTCACCGTCCGGACGTTTGTACGTCAACTCGGCCCGCCGTCCTTTCAGCCGGCCGCGCCCGACGCTGATTTCCCCACCCAGCGGGAGATCGCCGGTCCACAGGTCTTTGAGCAGCAACAGCGCCAGGCCAATGTGGGCTGGGCTTGGTTGCTGAATGGTGATCTTGACAGCGATGGTCGTATCCCTCTTCCCCCAAACCGGCTGCTCGCTGAAAAGCGCGCCGGGGTAGGCGCCGCCGGTAAAGCGGTCAATCTTGACCCGGCTCTGCACCAGGTTCAGGGGCGAACCGATCTCTGTCTCCGCAGTAACCAGGCGACTGCCGCGCGGCTCATCTTCCGAAGAACGAATGCGCGGCCCGAATAGTTCGTTGATCAGCGCTTCCGCCTTTTCCGCTACTCCCACCGTTTGGGCAATGCGCAACGCCCTGGCCCGCAGCGCGCCGGCCAGGCTAGTGCCGCTGAGGATCGGCGCCCACTGTTCTCCTCGCTTGGAGTGTAGATGGACCATATCCGGTGCACCGGCCTCGCCCATCCCGGAACGGATGAGGAGTGAACCGTCCAGCTCAAAGGTCGCATCCAGGACAAAGGCTTCCCGGTGATCCAGATCCGCCGATACTCCCAAGAGGTTGGCAATGCTTTGACCTGTTTGAGATTGACCAGCCTGATTCAACCAGTCTAATAACCCTGCTGGGGTGGTCAGGTCATAGCGCGTGACCTGCCATTCGGTCACACGGCATTGACCCAAACCGCGCCGCTTGCGCGCACCCAACGCGATCTCTCCCCTCTCCAGTCCCTGCAAGGCGATGGCGAGTGCCCACAATAACTCCTCGCCCTGGCCCTGGGGGATCAGCAACTCTACCCGCAACGGGAAGCGCGTCCCCGCTTCCAGCAGTTCAAAGTCAAACAACTTTTTCGCTTCGGCCGTTCGGGTTTGGGGATCAATCGCTACCCCCTCACGCAATTCCACCTGGGGAACCTCCCCCAGAGCATCGTAGGTAATGAGCCAGCTCTGCTCCCCCTCATCGTCCTCCTGCCGGCCGAACAACCGATTGTGCAGCGCTTCGCTCCCTCCGTCCTTTCGGTAGCCGTATTCCCGCTCGCGCAAATAGGCGCGCAGCGCGCCGGCGATAGATGTACCGGTGAGCAAAGCGCGGCCCTCCAGTGAATCCAACGCCAGCGGCATATCGGTCAGGCTATCGCTCTCGCCACTGCCGAAGCAAGCCGGCGTTTCCAGCACCAATTCGCCGCACACCAGGACGCGCTCTACAATTTGGCGGCTGGTTTGCCAGTGTCCATCACTCATTGCTCGCCTCCTTCTGCGCCTTGCGCAACACACGGTCTATCAACCGGACGGTGTATTCCAGGGCCAGAGCATCCAATTGCGGCTGAATACCGCCGATTTGGGGCTTCCGATCCACTCTGACCAACTCCCATATCCCCTGCACGTTCTCCGCCCTGGCACGCAGCCAATCGTCCAGGCGTTCGTTGCCGATGCGGGCGCGCTGGAACTGATCCCTGGCGGTCTTTCTCATCTGGCCTAAATGGTCAACGATGAGCCGAGCATTTCCCTGCGTCAACGCCCGGCGGGCGACGATGCGCAGCCGTGAGAGTTGAGTATTACTGGGTGGGTTTTGGATATGCAACTTGCTGACGGCGGCAATCAGCGACCGGTCCAGTTGCTGCCGCAGCATCCGCTCGGCCATCTGCCGTGCCAGTCTGGTGCTGGTGTCATCTTGCAACGTGAACGGCAATGGGGAAGATGGCTTCAGTCTCTCCCGCAAAGTAATTTCTGCCGCTCTGTGCCAGTTGATGGCGATGCGTCCGAACCCCTCGGCGCGCCGCTCGCCAATGCCGCTCTCTTCCAGGGCGCGCAGCCGCTCCTGCAGGCCTGCATTGGCCGGATACACGAAAACACTGCCGGCCTGAATCGCCTGTGTTTGTGGGAGCGGCAGATTCCACTTGCGGTTAAATCCGCCCACAGTGCGCACGCGTATAAATGCTTGCTCGTGAGCGCAGCCCACCACCGGCTCCAGCGTTGGAACATACGCGCCGGTGCGTGGGTCGCGGACCAGAGCATCACTGAGTAAGGTCACGATAATCCAGTCAGCGTCATCTCCAACCGGCGTGTACTCTTGCCAGTCCTCCAAAAGTTCTACCCGCTCCAGACGCGCCTGCCCGTACCCCGCCAGATGAGAACCACCAAGGCTGACGATCTCGCCTTCCGGCAGGTATTGTTTCAACTCTTCTAGATCGGCGTCTTGGTCGGCCAGAATCACCCCGCAAAAGGTTTGATCCGGCGACAGGGCCTCGTAACGGAAAACCGTGCTTTCGCCTTTGGTGACCTTTTGACGGTCCTCACGGGCCGTATGGATGCCGATATGCTTCGCGGGAGTGTAAAGTTCAGCTTCACAGCCGTTATCCTCACCCTGCCACAGAAGGCAAAAGGGACCGGGTGCCTGCTGCCATTGCTTACCCATCGGTTCGGGTTTCACCGCGAAATCATAGATCGGAGTGTCCGTATCTTTTTCCATCAACCACGATAGCGGCGTAGGCAAAGCGCGTTGACCGGTATCGGTTCGAGGATACGCATTCAAGAACCGCACGCTGCCATCCAGGAAAAGCCGACGGAACGAGGGATCGGCCGCATCCGCCGTATGCGTTGAGGCATACCGACCGATGACCATTCCCCGAATCATACTGCCGGGGATAAAGTCAAACCCCACTGCGCTGTTGGGATCGCCGCCGCCCAATCGGGTTGCCAGCAATGGCTCCAGAAGGTGTAATTTGAAGGTCAAGGCTTTCATCGGACAGCCTCCTGTTGAATCGCTTGCTGGAAGCGGGCAAAGAGATCCTCGGTAACGTCCCGTCCCTGTGCGTCCAGCAGCCGCGCTTCCAGTTCTCCTCGCCCGCGGTTGCGCCCCGTGCCGGCTCGCCGCAGGGCCTTGACACAGGCGGCCAGGAATGCCAGGTCATCGTCGGTAGGATTGTCCAGAAAAGTCAAGGCTGCCACGAACGGCGTCTGACGCAGGATGACACGAGCGGCGCGTAACGTTTCCTTTTGGGGCGCGCCCTCCAGGTTGATTGCGGTCTGGCGGCGAATAGCCGTGAGGGAACCCAGTACCTGTTCCCGGGTTAATTCACCGCGTTCAGCACCTTGTTTGACGGCCTGGCGCAGGTCTTCCGGCAAGTGAGCATCGCCGACGTGCAGGAGTGACTGATCCTCACTTGTACTGCCCGGTCTGCCAAATAAGCGTTGTGTTGCCGTATACCAGCGTTCTGCCGGGCCTTGTTGCTCCAGGGCAAAGAGGATGTTGGCACACTCCTCGCCCAGCAAGCCCTTGAGCGCACGCCCTCCCAGATAGGGCAACCCATAGGCATCGTGCTGGACTTCACTATCCACTACCCCGGCCACGCCATCGCCGCGCCCGAAAGTGGCATCGCTCTTGAGCGCAAACTCGAGCCAAAATGTGTTCATAGTTGGCCTCCTTCCAGCGGTACAAAGAACTCCAAAACCTCAATTGCGTCGAAACAGGTACAGCGATCACCGATCCAACCTGTTCGGGCCGAATCTGGAGAGTCTGGGATCTGATACAGTCCGGGCAGGCTGTAAAGGGTGAGAAACTGCTGGACGGCCCCCGGGCCGCTGCGCAGCGCATCGCGCAGGGCCTTGATCTTGTTGCGGTGTTCGGCCCATTTTTCGCCTTGAAACTCTTGAACAAGCGCCGCAAAGGTCTCCCAGGAACGCCAGTCCCAGGGGGCCGATGTCCCCAACCGTATCGGACGCATCGTTAATTTGCCGGCTTCAACGGTGTATTCCCGCTTACGGATTTGCTCCAGGTCCAGCACCACGCCGCCGATGGCAAAGTGCCAGTCTATGGCCGAAAGGTCTCGCTCGTTGTACGGCGGGGCTTGGCGCTCGTTGAGATAACGCTTGGCCGAGTGGGTCAGGTCCTCGGCCAGCGCGTAGGCCCGCGCGAACGGAAAATGGGATTTGACCACCGCGATCCCGGCACGGACCGAAAGCGGCCTGCCGTCCGCCAGCGGTTGGGCGGTGATCTGTCGCATATAGAACTCGGTCAGGGTCAGTCCCAATCGCCCGTCGCAGACGAAGGTGACATCATCCCCTCCGAATACAATGGGGCGCAGCGGGAGTTTTCCATCCCGCACCGGCACCTCGCCGCCGATTTTGCCGTCCGGGTTTATGCTCTGAATCAGTTGCCGAAAGGTGGCTTTCAGTGCCTCTTCTGCCGTCTTGCCGACCGAGAGGGAAAAGGCACGAATCGCCTGGATGTAGGGACGATTGTTTGCCGGTTGGGAATGGCCATCGGCAATGGCCGCTATCCGCTTGCCCATTCCGTTGCCGTCGGTATGGATGACCGCAATATAACTGGACTCCCCTTTTGTTCGCCCAAAATCATCAAAATCCTTGGGGATTTCGTACCCTTCCAGCGACAACACATTCGTCAGCCGGCGATGGGCCGCATCAAAGGCTGCTTCTTTGGCCTGCACCTCCGCCGAAACTCGCTTGCCATCCTGATTCATACCCACAGCCGGCAGACCGGTATACTGGCAGTCTGCTGTCACGCCCAGCCCCAGCAGAGGAGTAGAAACAGGCAGATGATGCTTTTTCTGCCTCGCTTTCTCCAGCGTGGCGCTGACCATCTGAGACAGGGCCTGTGTGTCCCAGTCAAACTCAGTATGAGCAACCACCACCTGCAGGCCGGGCGCTTCCTGCAGCACACGACGGGTCAAGTGGCGAGTGAATTCGCGGGCGGCATCCGGCGAGCGGAACAGCACGACTGCATTTCCGCCCCCGGCATACACCAGTTCAGAGTCAATCGCACCGCTCTCAATGGTTGCCTGGTCGTTAACGTTGCCGATCGGATCCGCATTGGTCGTTCCCAACCCGACCAACTCCTGATACACCCAATCCTGGGTGGCGCAGCGCACCAGTTCTGACGCACCCACATTCTGCTTGAGGACGTTGCTGCCAAAGATGTAATGCTGGATTCCGGCAGTATCTATTACAGTGACGGTCATTTGTCCCATGGCATATCTCCTTTGCTAAGGCTGGGAATTGAACCAATCCTTCAAGTGTTCAGGCAAGTCCGGCAGATGTTCGGCACCGAACACGCGCACCTTGCCTGTGGCATCCCAGGCTTCTTCAATCTCGCTCTGGATCGCAGCAGGACTGCTATTCGCATTGCTTGAAGACGCACAACAGACCAATCCCACCCGTGCCTCGTCGCCGCCCATCTGGTGAGCGCGGATGTAGGCTTCAAAGAGATGTTCCTTGCATTTCTCCTTCTTGTCAGAAGCAATGCAGGAGATAGCAAAAAGCTGATATCCTCGCATCGCGGCTACATCAAATTGAAAAGCCCTGCGGCGAGGGCCTTGTGGTTGCAAATCAATGCCAAAGTCGTCAAACAGAGCAGGGTCTTGAGACTTAGCTTGAAGACAAGCCCACAGTGTGTACTCCTCGAGCCATCCGCTCACGAACCATTTACGACAGTTTTCCAATTTTGTCCATCCCGGGTTTATCAAGCTTGCAATCCGTTCTGGTGTAGCGTTTCCACCCAGAATACGGTTGAAGACGTCGGTCACCTCCTTGAGCTGAGGATATTGTGCTGGATCGGGAAGGCTTTGTAGCGGCTGCTGCTCAAGCCACTTCCGCCACTCGGCAAATTTACCAGAATCGCTGTGGACTCGTGCCAGGGCTTGGCAGATTTCAGGCTGAACAGGGGTTTGGCGAACCTGAGGGAGTCTATAGCCGTGCAAGGCCAGCAGGTCCGACAGCGAGATTGTACACTCGCGAGCCACAAGGAACTCTTTCGTAAGCGAGCCCTTCTTTAAAAAGAGCGAGAGCGTCTGGGCGTTCAAGTAGCTGAACACCGCACCCGGGCAAGCCTGCTCCACGGCGCGGTAAGCGTGAACGGCCATTGTCTTGGTGCCGCCAGTGTAGTTCAGACCAATATCTTGCTTTCCTTTGGCGTACCTGGAAACCTGCCCATAAATATCGTTGGCATCCGCTTCATCTACCTGAATCTTGGTTGGCTGGCCTGCCTCCAACTGCAACCCCGCGATCAGGTGGTCGGCGATCTCGGCAGTCTTGTCGGTGTGGACCAGGTAAACGTGCCCGCCGCTTCCCAGCAACAACCGGCCGGCGACGTAATTGGGCAAAGGGTTTGTCCCGACCAGAAGAAACAGATGCTCAGATTGAAATCTTTGTATATCGTTCACTTGCGCACCTCCCTCCCACCCCCAAACACCGGCGTCACCATCTCCAGCGACACCATCAGATTTCTGTTGTTACTCATCAACGCCCTCCTTTCGATTCAGAATTTGGTCCTATCTCCGTTACCCGCTGCGCCATCTCTCGTCCGATGATCCCCCACCCAACGGATTCCGTGCAGGCAATCGTGCGACTCCTGTGCAACTCCAGCCCAGGAGCATCTGGCATTCTGGCCTACTTATCCCTGCCCTTGCCGTGTGCCAAGGCAGTATCAGCCTTTCTTCTTTCCTGTCACCTTACCACCCCTAATTGTCATAAACGGACAAACTGAGGCTCGTTCCGATGGCTCCCCAAAAA
>FWPV01014584.1_pt1 | contig 11501 bp, 6 predicted proteins | sample 2228371 | NCBI WGS metagenome assembly FWPV01 (sample SAMEA103939776, study PRJEB20133) | metagenome | reverse complement strand
GCCCACGTGAGGCGGCGGCTTACCCGGCGCCAGCCGAAGAAGGCGAACCCGCCGAGGAGCCGGAATAACCGGTTCAGCGGGCCCCGCGCCGCAGGTGGAGGCCCCGCGCCCCTCCGAGGAGCGGCCGGCGTTCACGGGGCGCCTGGCGCTTGAAACAAGCGAGCTAAGTTCCGGAGCCTGATCCAGCCCCGCCGGGTCCCTCCAGGATGGCCACGGCGGCGGCGTAATCGCGGGTGTGCGACAGGCTCAAGCGGACGGAATGCGCCCCGCGCTCGCGCAGCAGCTTCAGGCCATTGTCATGCAAAATGACGTAAGGTTCGCCGCTCTCCCGCCGCGCCACCTCCATGTCCCGCCAGCCCAGTTGCGCGCCGATTCCCGTCCCGAACGCCTTCGAAATCGCCTCCTTGGCGGCGAACCGCGCCGCCAGAAACGGCCCGGGTGTCTTGTGGGACAGGCTGTAACTGATTTCGTTGGGATGCAAGATGCGATTGAGGAACCGTTCCCCGAACTTCTCATACGAGGCCTGAATGCGCCCGACCTCGATAATGTCAATGCCCAGGCCCAGCACCATGTGCCCCCCTCAACCCCGATAGGGGGCCATCAATCGCAGCATGTCCCGCACCGCCGCCTCCATGCCCACCATCACTGCCCGGCTCACAATGCTATGGCCGATGTTCAATTCCACCAGGTGCGGCACGCGGTGGATCCACGGCAGGTTGTCGTAGTTCAGCCCGTGGCCGGCATTGACTCGCAAGCCGAGACGGTGGGCCTGTTCCGCGCCTGAAACAAGGCGGGCCAGTTCCTCCTCGACGCCCGCCTGGGCGGCAAAACGCTCGGCAAAGGAACCGGTGTGCAGCTCGATGAACTGGGCGCCGGTGCGGGCGGCTGCTTCAATTTGTTCCGGGTCGGGCGCAATGAACAAGCTCACTTCGATGCCGGCGTCGTTCATGCGCCGGCGGGTTTCGGTTAACGCGGCAAGGTTGCCCGCCACGTCCAATCCGCCCTCGGTGGTCACTTCCTGTCGGCGCTCCGGGACCAGACAGACAATGTCGGGCCGAAGCTTCAGCGCGATTTCAATGATTTCCGCAGAGTTGGCCATTTCCAGGTTGAGGCGCGTCTTGATGACCTCCCGCAGCTTCCACACGTCCCGGTCCTGGATGTGGCGGCGGTCTTCGCGCAGGTGCGCGGTAATGCCATGGGCCCCGGCCGCTTCGCTGGCCAACGCCGCGGCCACGGGGTCGGGTTCCCCCCTCCCACGCCCGCGATAGCGCGCTTCCCGCACCGTTGCCACATGGTCAATGTTAACGCCCAATTTCAGCATACGCGGCCATTATGGTTGACGGCTGCGCTTTCGCAATGCGTTTCACCTGAGAAACGAATCGAAAGAGGGGCTTGGGTGCAAACCGGCCTTTCAAGAGCGAAGGAAAGGCGGAAGCGATGGGAGAAGAGTCGGCGAAGCAAGACTTCACAATAACGTTAACGCCCCCCCGTTACCAGATTGTAACAAGCCTTCTGTTGCGGATGGAGAGCCCGGAGATTAAAAAAACTCTGCGATAGAAGTTGACAGAAGGAAAAAGAATAGTGTAAAAAGGTTGGTGCGTTAACGCGCTACACTAAAAAATGATTTCAGCCACTAACATGATGATGAAATCTTCTTGCTCTCTTATGCTCCACTCCCCCAAGCCGAAACGTCGCTCCGGATTCACTCTCATTGAACTGCTCGTGGTCATTGCGATCATCGCCATTTTGGCTGCCATGCTGCTGCCTGCGCTGGCCCGGGCCAAGAACCGCGCCAAGCGGATTGGCTGCCTGAACAATCTCAAGCAACTGGGCTTGGGCAGCCAGATGTACGCGGACGACTCGCAAGGCAACTATTGCGGGCCGACCTGGTGGGCTCCCGAAGTGGGAAATATTCCGGCTGGGGGCAAAACCGACCGGTCGGGTTCGGATGACGACCTGACCTGGTTGTGGCCGACCTACGTCAAATCCCAAGGCAGCTACTTGTGTCCGAGCACGCGGAACCTGATTCGGACGAACATGACGGCCAAGTGGAACGGGGAGACGCTTCGTGACCTCTGCAACAACGGGGCGGGGCCGGACGCGCCAGGCACCAGTTATGAGTGTTTTGGGAATTTCACCGACCGTTCCGGAGGGACCGCCGTGGCGACAAAGAAGAAGGAGTCCACGGTGGCGACTTTCGTCATCTACAACTATTCGCTGGCGCTGGGGACCAAGCCCGGGCCGTCGCAAATCTTCCTGTTGACGGACGCCGATGACACGGTGACCACGATAGACCCGAAGGACATCAACAACTGGCCGGACAGCAAGACCGACAACCATGGGAACGAGGGCCAGAACTTTGTGTTTTGCGACGGTCACGCCGAGTGGGTGACGCAGAAGCGATTCATGCACGTGTGGAACCTGGCGCATGATTCGGCGCGCCAGCCGGGCATGCCTTGAGAGCCAAAAGCACGATTTTTCAGTTATCCAATCACAGCACCTCAACCGTAAAACCAACAAAAATGAAGACACAAACCTGCATCCGACGATTGGGCCTCAAAGGAGGCAAAACAACGCGTGTGAATTCCTGGCGGGGACTGGCGGCCTTGCTGGGGATGGCGCTGCTGGCTTTCGGGCTGTCCCTGGCCCAAGCCCAGCAAGTCACCCACGGCATCTCCGCCGGCCTGCTCAAAGTCGAGCAGATGGTGCCCAATGACGCTTCCAACACCAATTTGAATGTGTTTCCGCTGATCACGATCAACGATTTTCGGCCGGTGAAAGCCGACCTGGCCAACGGCGTGCCGACCTGGAACACGGGCGATTATTACGTGCAGATTGGTGAGACGGCGGCCGACGACATCACCAACGGCATTCTGATTTCGTGCGTGGCGGAGAACGGCCGGACCAACTGGACCCCGATGCCCACCAACTCGCCGTATGCGCACAGTTTCATCCATGACTCGACGCCCTACCGCATCTGCACCCACGCTTCGCGGTGGAGCAACAATCCTACGTATGGGGATGCATTCAGCGCGGGCAACACCATCGAGTACAACGTGAATGTGGCGGGGGCCTGGTTTCCGTACAGCCGCTATCTGGGCGGGCTGGCGCGGAATGTGAACCGCGTCAACGGCGGCTCGAACGATTTTTTGATTGCGTCGCCGCAGATTGTTTACGGGACGCATTTCATTCATCTGGGGGTGTCCAACGAGCTGGCCGCCGCCGGGGGTTGGGTGCAGGACCAGGGCAAGTCGCTCCTCGATTTGCGGTCGCTGGGCATTAATTCCCAGACCGACGGGGTACTGCTGGTGAATCATGGCAAGGACGAAGGGAACTTCGCGCTCTCACAAGCCAACGAGGATGGCACCTGGACCATTTACATTCATGACGCCGGCACGCCGACGGCGAGCAGCTACGAGCAGGACCCGGTGGCTTTTGTCTTTATTCCGCGGACGGACACCTCGGTGGTTTCCGGCCGCTTCAACGGCGATGGCAGCATCATCATTTACAGCGGCGCCGAGCCTCAATTCACCGTGGAACAGGTGAAGGTCGGCCAGTGGCTGCTCAAGATGAAGAACTATGCGGCGACCAACGGCGTACTGATCATCTCGCCGGAGGGAGGCGGGCAATACAACCTCGACAACATTGTGAACTACCAGATCACCGATGACGGCCTGGGCTGGCTGATCGAATCGCGGGACACGCCGAGCAACGGCCGGCAGACCCCCTATAAGATCGTTGACGGGGTGATCATCACCGAGCCCGCCATCTCGTTCGTGTTCATTCCGGCGCCAGGCCCGGGGTTCAATGTCGCCCCGTCGGCCAACCTGCAGACCTCGGAGGCAGGCGGCTTTGCGACTTTCTCGGTGTCGCTCAACACGAAGCCGACGGCGGATGTCACGATCAACGTGAGCTCGAGCGATCCGACCGAAGGGATTGTGGAACTGGCCACCATGACCTTTACGCCGGAAAACTGGTGGGAGCCGCAGACTAATACAGTGTACGGGATGGACGACTTCGACAGCGACGGGCAGGTGGCCTACACGATCGTGCTGTCGCCAGCCACCAGCGCCGACCCGCGGTTCAACGGCCTGGACCCGCAGGATGTCGGCGCGCTCAACGCCGACAACGAAGCGGGCATCACCCTCAGCGCCAACAGCCTGACGACGACGGAGGCCGGGGGGACCGCCACCTTCACCGTGGTGCTCAACACCCAGCCGATGGAGGACGTGACGATCGCACTGTCGTCAAGCGACACCACCGAGGGCACCGTGTCGCCGTCGAGCCTCACCTTCACCATGCTGGATTACTACACCCCGCAAACGGTGACCGTGACGGGAGTGGATGATCCGGTTCCGGATGGAAATGTGACCTACACGATTGTGACGGCGGCAGCCGTCAGCTCGGATCCGACCTACAATGGCCTGAATGCACTGGATGTCTCGGTGGTGAACCTGGACAACGATGTTCCGGGCATCACTCTGAGCCCGTTTGCCGGGGTGACAGTGAGCGAACCCGGGACGACGGCGAATTTCACCGCGGTATTGAACTCGCAACCGGCGGCGGATGTGACCGTCAGCTTCACTTCGAGCGATCCCACCGAGGGAACGGTGACGCCGGCCTCGCGGACGTTCACGCCGGCGAACTGGAACGTCCCGCAAAGCTTCACGGTGACCGCGGTTGACGATTTGGTCGCCGATGGCAGCGTCTCCTACACGTTGAATGGCACGGTGAGCTCGACCGACGCCGCCTATGCGGCGCTGACGCCGAAACTCAGCGCGACGACGCTGGACAATGAGCCGGTGCTGACCCTGCCTTCGGGCACCCTGGTTTACGGGATTGGCTGGCCGGGCATTGGCATTGACGGCCTGGCTACGATCAGCGATCCGGACACCACCGATTACGACGGCGGCTCCCTCACGGTGGCGCTGACGGCCAACGGCACCAGCAATGACCGGTTGGAGATTCGCAACACGGGGACGGAGTTTGGCCAGATTGGCGTGAGTGGCAACAACGTCACTTACGGCGGCGTCACGATCGGGACGTTCAGCGGCGGAGTCGGGACGAGCCCGTTGGTGGTCAGCCTCAACGTTTCGGCCACGCCGGAGGCCGCCCAGGCGCTGTTGCGGAACATCACCTTCCGCAGCGTCAGCAGCACCCCCTCGATGGATCCGCGCACCGTCACCGTCACGCTTGCGGATGGCGACGGCGGCACGGTGGCCGCGAGCAAGCAGATCGAGCTGTCGCTGGTGCATGTCTGTGACTTCCAGCAGGGCAAGGACGGCGGCTTTGGTGTTTATACCGGCGCGAAGGATTGCGAGGTGTGGATCACCTCGTATTCGACGCCGCTGCCGGTGGGCAGCTCCGCAAACGGGATCGTCCTGGCCAACCGCACGGCGACGGAAATCCCGCGGGAAGGGTTGCTGCGGTTTGACGACATTATCGGGACCAACCCCGGCCAAATCCCGCCCGGGGCGACGGTGATTGAAGCGGACTTGTATCTCAACATCACGGATACGGGAGTGGGCAGTCCGCTGCACCGGATGCTGATTGACTGGGATGCCGATTCGGTGACGTATGAGAGCATCGGGGATGGCGTGCAGCTTGATGACGTGGAAGCCAAGAGCGCCTATTACTCCCAAATGGGCACCGGGGCGGGCTCGAGCTATGGCACCACGCAAACCGGGATCATGCGCGTGGGGGTGCTGCCGGATGTGCAAGCCTGGGTCAACGGCGAACCCAACTACGGCTGGGTGATGCCAAGCTGGGTGGACAACAACAACGCCACGGCGTTCAGTCCCTGTGAGCACACCAACGTGACCTTCCGGCCGCGGCTGGTTGTCAAGTGGATTCCGGCGGGCCTGATCGAGGCGAGCTTCCGGCAGGGTGAAAACGGCTACACCGGCGCCAAGGACACCCGCATTCGTCAGGGCACACCCACCACGGCCTACAACGCCATTGACAATGTGTACCCGGATTACGAGGTCACCAGCGGCCTTGAAGATGCCGAGCATGTGCTGTTCCGGTTCGACGGCATCTTTGGTCCGGGCGCGGACCAGGTGCCTCCCGGCGCCAAGATTCAGGCTGCGGTGCTGCAGCTTTTCAGCCGCGCGGCGGCGGGGCCGGGCGACGGCGGCACGTTCCACCGGATGCTGATTGACTGGCAGGACACCAATACCTGGGACGACTTCACCGAGGGCGTTCAGGCCGATGGCGTCGAAGCCGTGGCAGCGGCTTCGGCGATCGCCGGGAATCCCAGCCTGACGCCCAACGTGGCGGGCGGCTGCGAGACGTTCAACATGACAGCCGATGTGCAGCTCTGGGCCAACGGAGCGCCCAATTATGGCTGGGTCATCCTGCCGTGGCCGTATGGCGGCGATGGCTGGGGCATTGCGACGGCGGAGTACAGCTCGCTCGATGCACGACCGAAGTTGGTGATCTACTACACGGCGATCCGGATGCTGCCGCCGGTGGTCGGCCCGACGAGCGTGCAGGTCAAGTTCGCCGCCGAGGTCGGCAAGACCTACACGGTGCTGCGCGCCCCGGCGCTCGGGGCGGGTTGGACGGAACTGGGCACCGTGGCCGTTCCGGAAGGCGGCATCGCCACGTTCACCGACAATGCGCCGCTGCCCAACGCCGCGTTCTACCGCGTTCGTGAGCCCTGAGCCGGCTGGCGCTTGACTATGGTGTTTCGAAGTGGGACGGCGGAGTCGCCGTCCCGCTTTTTTCCGGGCCCTTGGCGGCCCAAGGCGAACTTCCACGAATAAGCCGCCACCGCCGCCCGGGTGGCGGACCAGCCGATCCTCCGATGCGTATTTCTCCTGCGTTTGAAACAACCCCGGTCCCGGACGCGGCGGCCGCCCCATTATCCCCGCTCACCGCACGCCGCATCCTCCGCCGGAGCGCGGACATTCTTGTCCGGCTGGAAGCCAGGGGTCGCCTGAAGCGGGCGGACAGAAATGTCCGCGCTGCCCAACCGTCGCGGGATGGGTCTCCAGCCGTCGCCGGGCAGGCATTCACGGCGGCAAAGACCGCGATTGGCGTGGCTTCCGCTCTGGCCCTTTTACTCTTGGTCACATCATCCGCCTTTGCGGAGCCGGTTCATCATGGCGTGGCGGCCGGCATGCTGAAAGTGAACCAAGTCTCGGACGTTGAAACCAACAACAACGCCGAGGTGATCCAGACCCTCAGCATCAACAATTTTCAACTGATTTCCTACAACCGCGGCGACTACAGCTTTCGCGTGGGCGTGGGCACAGAGTCCGTCGAGGATGCGCAGCGGGGGGTGGTCATGACTTCGGTGACCGAAAACGGCCGCGATAACTTTGGATCAAACGGCTACCCCATCTCCGCGTTCGAAACCAACGCCAGCGGCGCGCATCGGATCGTGACGTTTCTTGCGACGGAAGGCGGGGCGGGAAATGCGATTGAGTATAACGTGAACGTGGCGGCGGCATGGTTTCCCTACGACCGGTATCTTGGCGGGTTCGCGCGCAACTCGGCCGGCGTCAACGGCGGAACGAACGACCTTTTCACCGGCTCGCCGGGTCTGGTGCTGGGCACGCACTTCCGGGGCGTGGCGGCGGGGCGTTCGGTGGTGGACCTCCGAAGCCGCGGCATTGACTCGAGGACCAGCGGGGTGCTGCTGGTGAGCGGCGCCAAAGACGAGAACAATTTCGCCTTGTCTCAAGTCAACACGAACGACGGCACCTGGAACGTTTTCGTCCGTGACAATGCCCAGACTGCCTACTCCAGTTACGAGCAGGACCCGGTTGCGTTTGTCTTCATTCCGCGGACGAACACGGCCCTTATCTCGGGGCGCTTCCGGGGTGACGGAAGCATTGACCTGTTCAGCGGCGCCAGCCCGCCATTCACCGTCACCAATCTCGGTCCGGGAAGGTGGGACTTGCGCATTCCCGGCCGTTCGCCCACCAATGGCGTGCTGATTCTCTCGCCCGAGGGCGGGGGCGCATGGAACGGTGATAATATCGTCAGCTATCAAATCACTGGGGACGGCTGGGAAATCCAGTCCCGCGACACCCCTGGAAACGGCTTGCAGACCCCGGACAACGAACCAGTGGCCTCGTTTGTCTTCATCCCCGCGCCGTCCCCCGGCTTCACGGTCACTCCCACGAACAACCTGGTGACTGCCGCCTATGGCGGGACGGCGACTTTCAGCGTGGTACTTCATTCCCGCCCTGCTACGAACGTCACCGTCGCGGTCAGCAGCAGCCAACCTGGCCGCGGCATTCCCAGCCCGTCCACCCTGACCTTCAGACCTCACGAGTGGAACGTGCCGCATACGGTAACGGTGACCGGCCAGAACAATCCCTCGACCGAGGTTCTGCCGTACATGCTGGTCCTCTCACCGGCGGTAAGCGCCGACCCGGCGTATCACGGGCTGGATCCGGCCAACGTGACAGCGCTGCTGGTTCCCGCCCGAGCCCACTTGATTTCGCCCACGAACAACACGCCGAATGCCGGGGTGTCAACCGCTCTGCAGGTGCTGGTCACCAACCACGTTCCGGGCAACCTGACGGCAAGGTTTTATGGCCGCGAGGTGTTTGTCCCCTACCCGGCGCCGGATTTCTCGATTGTACTGCTACCCGACACCCAGAACTACGCCGCGGAGAAATCTGGCGGCACCAAGGAGATGTTCATCGCCCAAACCGAATGGATCATCACCAACCGCGTGGCGCGCAACATTGCCTACGTGTCCAACCTCGGCGACATCGTCAACGACGGGGACATTTATCAGGGGCAGCCCAATCTCACGCAGTGGCGCAATGCCACCAACGCGATGTACCGCCTCGAGAACCCCAACCGCACGCAACTGCCGGATGGCATTCCCTATGGCGTGGCGGTCGGCAATCATGACCAGGAACCCAATGGCGATCCCAATGGCACGACCCTCTACTACAACACCTACTTCGGCGTGTCGCGTTTCGCGGGCCGGTCGTATTACGGCGGCCATTACGGCACCAATAACAACAACCACTTCGACTTCTTCAGCGCCAGCGGCCTGGACTTCATCGTGTTGTATTTCGAGTATGACACGAACGCCAATCCGGCGGTGCTCGCCTGGGGCAGCGAGGTGCTCCGCACCAACGCCCACCGCCGCGCCATTGTCGTGACCCACTACCTGGGGGGCGCGCAAACGCCCACCACCCTGAGCGCGCAGGCCAGCGCCATCTACCACGCCTTGAAAGGGCACACCAACCTGTTCCTCATGCTGGGCGGCCATGTCAGCGGCGAAGGCTGGCGCAAGGATACCTTTGCCGGAAACACGGTTCACTCCCTGATTTCCGACTATCAGTTTTACGACAACGGCGGGCAGGGCCTGCTGCGCATCATGACCTTCTCTCCCAGCAACAACCTCGTCCGGGTCGAAACCTACTCCCCCTGGCTGCGTCAATACGAGGCGGACGAGGATAGCGAGTTTTCGTTCCCCTACAACCTGCAAGCCGATGGCCGGATTCCGCCGGACACGAACTTCGTTGTCCTGGGCACGGAGGCCGGGTTGCAGCCGGGCAGCATGAGCAGTTGCGTTTGGCCCGGCTTGAAAGCCGGCAAATCTTACGAGTGGTTTGTCACCGTGACCGATGGCAGTGGCCAGACCGCCACCAGCCCCGTCTGGCGGTTTCGCACGGGACAGTCCAACAACCCGCCGACCGTGGTGAACCTGAGCCGCACGATCTTCGGCGATGCACCCACCAACCTGACGCTGACCGCCTCGGACCCCAACGGCGATGCCCTGACGTTCCAAATCCGCGCGCCGACCACCCAGGGACTGCTGCGCGATTTCATACCCGAGGCGGGCACGATCACCTACCACCCTGCCCACGGTTTCCGGGGCACGGACCGATTCACGTTCGCTGCCACTGACGGCCAGGCCACCAGTTCGATTGCCACGCTGAATCTGGCGATCATCGCCCCGCCAGATGATAATACCAACGGCCTGCCGGATGCATGGGAAGCCGCTTATGGCATCACCGACCCGGCGGGGGATGAAGATCAGGACGGACAGAGCAATTACGAAGAATATCGGGCGAACACCAACCCAACGAATGCCGCCTCGGCTTTTCGCATCTTGAGCCTGGAACGCCTCACCAATGGCTGGGTCAATCTGGCGTGGGCCTCGGCAGGGGGCACGCGGTACCGCATCCAAGTCTCCAATTCGGACACGAACGGGAACTTCACCGGCAGTTTCAAGGATGTGACGCGCCCCTTAACCAACGAGATGGACCCGGCGCCGCCGGGGGTTGCCTCGACCCAGGTATTCACCGAAACCTACACCGACACCGCCGCGCCCACCAACCCGGCGCGCTATTATCGAATTCGAATTGCGCCCTGAGCACGGCATTCTCGAGCCCTCCGTGTGGCTCGTTGATACCCCTCCGCTCGCGGAGAACCGTGCACGCGGCCCCCGGTCTGTCCCGAGATTCGCGGTGTTCCCTTGTCAATCTCCGCTTCCTCGGCCATGCTGCAGGAGGTGTTTCATCCGCCCGACACGTGCAGCCTGGTTTGAAAAAGTTTCTGCAAAGCTGGCTCATCAACACTCTGGCAGTGCTGGTGGCCGTCTATCTTGTTCCTGGACTCCGGTTTCGGGATGACAGTTTGCTGACACCCTTTGTGGCGTCGCTGATGCTCGGCATTCTCAACGCGTTCATCCGGCCGGTCATGATGTTTCTGGCCCTGCCCCTGCTGGTATTCAGCCTGGGCCTGTTCATGCTGGTGATCAACGCGCTGATGCTTTATTTGGTCAGCCTGCTGCTGGGAAATCATTTTGAGATTGACGGTTTTGGCTGGGCCCTGCTGGGCGCCCTGATCATCAGCATCGTCTCCACCGTGCTGAACCTTCTGACCGGCACCGGCAAATCCCGCGTCGAGGTCCGCCGCCGCCGCCCGCCCAGCCGGGACGACGACAATGGGCCGGTGATTGATATTTAGGCCCGAGCGCCAGGTTCCGCTTCGGGTGCTGGCCCGACCGCCTGGTAAGCTGCCCGCAGGGTCTGCACGCCCCGCGCCTGAAATTCCCGCTCGAAGTCCGTCAGCAGCGACGCCAACTCCGCCGGTGTGGCGACCTCGCGAAAGTCCGGTCGCGCCTGAAAAACCTCCCGCATTTGTTGGAAGTAGGCCGGATGGTCGGTTCGGAGATAGACCGTCCCGCCGAGCGCAAGCGCGCGCCATGCGACTGTCGGAAACCGCTCATTGACGAGCCGGTGCCGCCAATGGCGTCGTTTGGGCCAAGGGTCCGGGAAATAAAGGTGCAAGGCGGCGGCCGAGTGGTGCGGCACCAGGTATTCGAGAAAATAGGCGCATTCGAGGCGGACCCCGCGCAGGTTGGTCAAACGCGCCTGCCTCCCTTTGCGGTCAAGCTTTCGGATTCGTCCCAGAAGCCGTTCCACGCCGATGAAATTCCGCTCGGGATGCCGCCGGGCGTATTCGACAAGGAAGGAACCATCCCCGCAGCCCAACTCGATTTCCAAGGGTTGGGAGCG
>FWPV01014583.1_pt1 | contig 11502 bp, 10 predicted proteins | sample 2228371 | NCBI WGS metagenome assembly FWPV01 (sample SAMEA103939776, study PRJEB20133) | metagenome | reverse complement strand
TTCAAGGAAAACTAATTAGCTAGTGTGAAAAATTGATTTAAAAAAACTTATAATGATATAGTATATTAACAATATCAAACCGCACAAATAGGTAATTTTCGCCTTTTTATTTTTATAATTATATCTTATAATGATATTGGTATTGTACCGATTTAATATAGTGAAGAGTATATGGTTGGTTACTATAATAACCATATGTAGCAAGTCGAAAGCCGGGGGAAGATATGAGGGTATATTTAATTGCAGGAGCAAACGGACAAGCTTTAAAGCAAATTCTTGAAAAACGTGGGGACATTACGGTTGTAAGATACGATGGCAATATTGAAGAAGCATACTTCTACTTGAAGAACAACAGAGAAGACATTGACATAATATTTCTTGTCGACCAGGGAATTAATTGTTCCATGTCGACATTCGGAAGATTGATAAATGATTTTAAGGAATTGATGAATCAAGTCTATTCGAATACTGTATTTAAGTATATAACCAAAGAACCCCAGTATAAAAATGTTTTTGAGCAAGCTGTAGGAGATGATAACAGATTCTTTATTTATTATGTTGACAAAATAAAAATCCCGACATCTTTAATTGTTGAGATTTGCCAGCATAAGGGTGATACTAATCGGGAACCGGATAACAGAGGTTATGAGGATAAGGGAGCAAACAGTTCGGATAAAAAAGAGAAAGGCAGTTTATGGGGTTTTATAAGGAGAAAGAACAAATCCGATGAAAGTTTGCACAAAGAGGAACATATACAGAAAGATGCCCTGAATAGGACTGAAATTATATCAAGTCAAAATTTAAATTTGGAATCAACAATGCTGTTGCAAGGAAACAACATGCAAAACGTTAATGACGCACCAAAGGAAAAACCGGTTATCGAATCAACAATGATGCTGGGCAACAATTTAGGTAACAATTTAGGTAGCAATTTAGGCAATAATTTAGGCAATAACTTGGGTAATGATCTTGGAAGTAATATAGAAAGAAATCCAAAGGAATTTTCCGGAGTGATTGGCCAGAAAAGTACAAATTTCCCTAATTTTGATAAAAAACCGATTTGCTTATCATTGGTATCCACTAATATTAATCGTTTTATTGCAGTTACCGGGCATAGAGGTTCCGGAGTAACGAGCACTGCGGTAAATTTGGCAATGGAGGCAAGTATTCAAGGTTTAAAGACAATAATAATTGATTTTGACCTTGATTATAGGTCCATGAATTTGTATTTCAGCAAATTCGGAGAAGAGGTAAATCTTAATCCGGAGCTTTATAATTCGCTGGTTAAATGCCTTGTGAAGCCTGAGTCCTATGAGGTGAACTCCTGCAGAATCAATGGAAATTTACTATTGACAACGCTGGCCTATACCGTAGACAGCAATGATAAAATGATGCAGCTTATTAATTCAAAGCGTCTTATAACTCTGGCATCGGTTCTTAAGACTAAATTTAATCTGGTTATAATAGATATTCCGATGGATATCCTAAGGCAATATGAAGATTTGTTGATACACTTGGATTCAGTTGCTCTGTGTGTCAATAACAGTCTTTATTCAGTTATAAATACTGTATGCAGTATGAGTAAGTTTGAAAGGAGCTCGTTAGGTATTATGGCCTTAAAATCAAAGGTCATCATTACAAATTATAACGAGAGAAACATATATGACAAAAAACCGATGACACCAAAAGTGACCTGTGAAATTTTATCTCAATTAAGTGGAGATGTTTATAACCAGCCTCCGGAATGTGTGGGGGAAATTCCTTATTATCCGGATTTCAATCATCAGATTGATACCGGAAAGAAGTTATGTACTCTTAATGACGAATTTAAAGGGGTTTATGTCAATATACTGAATGGTTTGTTCAAGTGATTCCGGTTGAATATTTGTATATGCAAATAATTACATCGATCAATGACAAAATCATAGAATAGGGGGATTAACATGAAAATAAACAGTATAAAGGATATAAGTCCGGGACCGCGTTTCCCGAAACGAATTTTCGCAATTTTTATCAGCATTGCAATAATAATTATAGCCTTTGTGGTACTCAACAACGCAGACAATGCAGCAAAAGACACTGTCGATATAGTCAGAGTAAAACCTTCTGACGGAATACCTGCTAAAACTCTGGTTACGGAAGATATGATAGAGAAATATTCCATAATTCGTAAAGAGTTCACTGATGACATGATTACCTATGATAAAAAGGATGAGGTCTTGAATAAGTATTCTCTTTATTATTTACGTGGAAAATCACCCATATATCAAGACCAATTGACAACGGAAAAACCGTTAAAAAACGAGTGGTTATATGAGCTTGATGAAAAAAATGAGGTGCTGACACTTCCCTATAATTATCTTAATTGCGGTGGAGATATCCTTACTCCCGGTGATGTTGTGAGAATAAGGGTGGCATATACTGAGACGGTGTATGAAAATACCGGTGATTATCCCGGTTTTGGGAATGAAAAAGAGCAAAGGAACCTTGAAGTGCTGTTTGACAGAATTACTGTAAGGGACTTGCTTAACAGCAAAGGGCATTCGATTTACGAAGTGTACAAGGAAGTTTTAAAGTTGAGCGAGGAGCAAAGGCAAAAAGTAATGAAAAGCGATGAATTTATGGAGAACATACTTCCTAGGGCGTTAATCCTTGAAGGAACAAAGGAACAGGCAGATAAATATGCCAAGTACTGTGACGATGGAGAAGCAAGGTTTACTATCACTATTTTATCTCGAAAAAACAATGAAAACATAATGGATCAACTGCCCACAATAGAAAAGGAGGTTGAATCATGGATTCAACAAGGAAATTAGATATAATTGGGGAGTTGGGAAAATTATCTCCTAAAGAAAAGATTTTTGAGCAGTTGGAGAGCAAAAAAATACTGGAAAATGTGATTGGGTTCATTCCGGCATGTGATTCTGCGGATGTTCCTATTTTGGTTTCCAATCTGGGAGTATACCTGGGCGAAATGGGTTATAGCATATGTATTTTGGATGCTAATGTATTCTATCCCTGCATATACAAGCTATTCGGTTGCGAGTCAAAACCGAGGGGAAGAGGACTTCTGAGCGTCCTAAGAAGTGATAAGATGGATTTCAGAGATGAAATAATTAAAACAAAGTATAAGAACGTTTATCTTATGTCATCAAGCTTTATGGACCCTATTGAAGATTATTTGGATATACGGCAGCAGGATTTTGAGAGGGTTTTGCTTACGCTTAAGGACATGTTTGATTTGGTTTTGGTTTCCATACCGAATAATCCGCCGCTTGAGTCCTGTTATGTATCGGTAAAGAACTGTGATATGGGATTTATTGTATGGAGTGAACGGGTGGACTGTGCTTTGAATACAAGTAAGCTTATGACATTTTTCAGTTCAATTAATATTGGTGTGGCCAAATTTTCAAATATCATTATAAATAACTCTATGGGCTTGAGATTTGACAGGGACATAATTAATGAAATGAAGCTAAAATTGATAGCTGAGTTGCCTTTTGTGCCGGCGGCGTTAGATCATTCTCTTGAGGGAAACGTGTATATAGCGGAAGGTACAATTATAAATAAAAAGTTTAGAAAATCCCTCGAAAAGCTGGCTCAATTGATTGCAAACTGATTAATAAATATTCGTATATTGATGAGGTGGTAGATAATGCTTACACGGTCAAGCGTTAGTGAAAAGCAAAAAAAATCTCAATATTTTGCTACATCCGCCAGTGATACAAAATATATGGCAATGTCCTTTGAAAATGCGGTGAAGCAATGCCAGGCATATATTAACAAGGTTGCTACCCACTACTACAGACAGGTGGAAGATGTAAAAACAAAGCGTGAGATGACCGAGCGTTACATAATAGAATATGTTGATACGGAAAAACCTGATGTGGAAGGTTTTAGCGAACTGGTGGAGTTAAAGGAAGCTTTAATTGAAGAAATTACCCAATACGGACCTATTACCGATGCAATGGAGGATCCGGAGATTGACGAAATAAGGGCAAACGCTCCGGATCAGATATTTGTAGAAAAGTACGGGAGAACCTATAGATGGGATAAGTCCTTTAATGACAGGGAGCACATGGAAAAGGTTATAACCAAGCTGATAAGAGCATCAAAAGTAAGGCTTACTCCGAAAAATCCCATGGTGAATGCAAGAACCATTGAGGGTTCAAGGGTAAATGCCACCCATGCTTCCATTTCTCCGTACGGAAATCCGGCTTTTGTAATAAGGAAATTTAAAAAAGCCAGACTTTCGGCGGAAGAAATGATTAAGGAGAAGTCTTTTTCAACAAATATGTACAAGCTCTTAACATTAATTCCACGGGCAAATTTATCATGGTTGACTGTTGGACCTACCGGAAGCGGAAAGACAACGCTGAATGAAATGCTTGTAAAATATATAGATCCCATGTGCCGAATTATTACTATAGAAAATCCGTCAGAGCTAAGGCTGCTTAGGCGTGAAGGAGACAGCCCCTCGGGTAGGGTAATAAATGACGTGCTTCAATATGAGTCGGTATCCGAGGACGATGAAGACAGCAGCTCCGCTACCATGGAAAATCTTTTGATTAATGCGATGAGACAATCTCCCCATTGGATAGGTCCTGGAGAATTAAGGGCACCAAGAGAATTTACAACAGCACTTCGTGCGGCTCAGACAGGGCATTATATTTTTACCACATTACATGCGGAAGGTGACCAGGAAGCTATTTTCAGGTTTCTGACTGCATACCTGAGTGCTTCTAACGAGCCGGCAGAGCTTGCTCTTAGGAATATTTGCGCTGCTATAAAGTTTATAATTTTCCAGGAAAGACTGGCGGACGGTACAAGAAAAGTTACTTCCATATCTGAGGTTAGGGGTGCAAAAGGACTGACCCCAATTATCGAGCAAATATATAAATTTGAATGTATTGATGTTGAAGAAGATCCTCAAACCGGAAAGGTATTGAGAATAATTGGCAAACACAAAAGAGTGGGTAAAATATCTCCGGAACTTGGACAAAGAATGCTGAAGGCCGGTATAAAAAAGAGCAGGTTTGAATTTTTAACAAGAGATGTAGATCCTGATGAAGAGGAGGTATATGATGCCGAAAACATATAGTATATTGTTTGCTGTTATTATTATAAATATAATCATTGTATTGCTTCTGATATTTAAAATTAATCCTCTGGATTCATTTAGGAGATTCTACGCTTGGTTAACCGAAAGACTGGCTAAAATTAACACTGAGAAAACTACCGAAAGAATTAAGAGAAAAAAGATAGAAAAAGAAAAGAATAATCTTATCACCAAATATAATAATATGGTTGAGAATCTGATAGAAGACTACCATCTGCCCCTTACACTGGAAGGCTTTAATACTGTATTGACTTTTTTGATAATAGTCGCTGTAATTTTTATATTTTTATTTGTAAAAAATATAATTCTTTCAATATTGGTAACCATATCATTAACGGTTGCAGGTTTTACATATTTTATAACCCAGGCACGCCATGGCGAGTCGGCAAAAATTGATGCCATTATGGACGCAGAAGATCTATTATGCCCCATTGCAAGAGAAGGCGTACTGGTTGCCATTAAAAAGGTGCTGGAGTCAAAAGAGCAGATCAGTCCCATGATACGGCCGTATTTTATGCAGTTTGTTGATAATTGTGAAAACCATGGTTATTCCTTTAAGAGGGCTATGGAGGTTTTGAACCGGCAATTGGGACCTAAATTTGACAGTTTCGCGGAAAAGGCAATAGTTTTTGAATATAACGAGCGTAAAGGAATGGCGGATATCTTTTTGGATATCGTGGATGAGAATGCTGCCTTAAGAGAGATCAATGCAAGAAAAAACAGAATATTCAGGGAAATGAACAGGGAATTTATTATTAAAACCGCTCTGATATTCTTATTTGTGCTTTATTCTCTAACAAATCCGGACCTTAGAAGATTCATGCTGTTTACGAATCTGGGGAGAACTATAAATGCAGCAATGATTATAACTGTTTGCCTCTCCTTTGCAAGATGTCAGATGTTGCAAAGAGATATAACCATAAAGAAGGGAGGCAGTTAAGATGACCGGTCTTATGAAATTGGCTGCGCTGGCTTCAATTATATATCTTACGGTATTGGTTGTGTTTTCGCTTATTAAACCCGTTTCGTCAAAACGTAAAAAAATATCAAGAGACTTTATTCTGAGCAAAAAAAATCAAGTCAGAATGGAAAAGTTTTATTATTTTAGAGACGTTGTGATCCGAAAGGTTACAAGTAATGTTCTGTTAAGCGAAGCCAAGAAAGATGAGTACAGGTCGATGATTAAAAGACTGGATCTCAAAATGACTCCGGAAGAATTAAGAGCACGGCAAATAGTGCTCTCAGCACTGGCGTTGTTGGCATCCCTGGTAATAATGCAAATTCAGAGCATGCTGGGAATATTCAGTATGCTGGGCGTTGTGTTGGCGTGGCTGTATCCTGTTGACGAAATTCAAAAGAAGATTGAAAAAAAGAATAAAAATATCATGGACGATTTTCCTGCTTTCTACAGCATGTTGTATTATCAATATTCCCGATCGGTTAATATATTTTTGGGAGATGTCGTTAAAGACTTTCTTCCCAATGCCAATCCCGATATGGCGGAGGAATTGGAAATATTTATTGATAACATCGAGTACGGTGAGGAATATGCACTCAAACAGTTGAAAAAAAGGGTACCATTGAGATATGTAATAAAATTTTGCGATATTATGCAGACGAGACTTAACGGATATGACAATACATCTCAGATGACATACCTTAAAAATGAACTTAACGACTTGAGAATTCAAACCTTGGAAAAAGAACTTAGAAAAAGACAGAATCAGAATATCAAGGTTCAGTTTGCACTGATTTTTGTATTGATTGTATATGTTATTATCTATTTCTACTATCAATTTATGGATGCATTCAAGATGTTTAGCTAAAAGTCGTTAAATGTGAGAAAGCATTGGACAATTAAAAAGCCTCCCTTTGTGGAAAAATAGGGGCCAACCAAAAAAGGGAGGCTTTTGTATGTAACTTCAGACAGTGACGGTAAAGGGCATGAAAGAAATAATTTTCTATATGTTTTCGCTTTCATCAAGTAATCCCCATTTGGTAAACCACTTATCCATCGGCAATAGCAGTACAATAACGGCCAATGGTATATGACATATTGCAAATATAACTGCTTCCCGGTATGTTGGCCAATGTCCGATAATTATTCGTATATGGTTTGCTTCCAGTATTTCAGGAAGAGGCATCCTGTTGGTAATAGGCCAGATTATATCAAGTAAACCTGAAAACAATGCAATAACAGGAACCGTACCAAGTTTAATAGTTCTTCCCGGAGATCCGCCGTTTATCCTGTATGTAAAACATGTTGTTACAATTATAGCGGGATAAAGATATAACCATAGATAATGATAAAAATCATCGTAACAGTTCGGTTCGTTATTTGGTATTCCTACAAAGCCATAATAACTTATTCTGGGGATAATATAACACATGAACATAAGTATTGCCGCAATGAGCAATAGATACATATGCTTTACTCCCTTAAATCTATTCGGGAAAAAAGCCATTGCAAAAATTACAAACATAAATATTGTGATCTGTATAGTCGGTTCCAATATAGTATCGATGTAGATTTTAAACGGAGTCAGAAACATAATTATAAATGAACCAATACCGCCTATAATCAGGCAAATCAACCACAAGTATTTCTTTAAAAATTCCATACACATTCTCCTTTACATAAAAATTTATATTTTCACGATCCAATTCTAATATAGAAGATGCTTCTCAGGCGATATTACAATCCTGAAAACCGCCATGGATTTCACCAACCATAAAAAGAAAAGAATCGGATAATATACTACATAATTTGCCTTTTGCTTTAACCAAGGCTTTAGCGTCAGAATACTCCCTAATATAGAGAAAAAAGGGAAGGCAAAAAAGAAAAATATAAAAAAGGGTATCCTATAGTAAAGCTTTAAACAATGCGGAGAAAAGTTTCTCCCGAATTGAATAAGGTACAGATGTCCACCCCATAAATAAGTATGCTTTATAACATCCAGCAACGTATCTCTGTCATTATGGTAAATAACGGGCGATGGTGAAAACAGAACAGTTTTTCCTTCCGCTCTCAATTCTCTTATCAAAAGTGCATCTTCACCCGTTAACAACCTGTCATTAAAAGGTTTTTCCCTATTGATAAAAGCTGATATTTTAAAGCTGATATTTGTTCCCGGCAAAAGATATGGGTCTTTTACAACTTTTAAATTTCCCGTGGGGATGGAATGTACCCATGACATTAAACAATCCATTTTGGCCCAGAAACCTTTGCCGCACCCGACAATACCGCCTCCAATACATGCTGCGGATGGATTCTCTTTATGTAAGCGCAAATGTTCTGTGATGAAATTGCTCTCAGGAGTACAGTCACTGTCAATCATGATGACAACTTCAATAGCATTATTCTTACACCAATTTATAATAGTATTGCGTGCTGCGCCGATACCTTTGTTTTTATCATGCTTGACCATGAAAACAGGATAATTTGAATGTGGAGTAATGTCAAATTCAGAAATACTGCCGTCATCAACAAGTAATATTTTCGTTTCGGGCAGGGCTTGTTTTAATAGTTTGTCCAAACACTTTTTAACCTGTTCAAATCGATTGTAAAAAGGTATGGCTACACAATGGCTATATTCTTTGCTCACTTTGCGAAACCTCCTTTTACACCGGATCTAAAAGATTTCAATTTGGAGAAAATACTAATCCAACCTACATGTAACATCTCCATGAACTTAATATTTACTTCCTTGTTTATAAGGTAAAGCCCAATAATCACACCGGCCAGAGTGTTGAAAACGGTTGCCAGGGCTACTCCTATCAAGGACTTAAAGAAAACCAGAGCAATTAAATCCCCTAAAATATTAAAAACTACCATTAAAAACACTTTGTAAAAATTATAATCCGGCCGGTTTATACTGTCCAACACAACACCGGAAAAACGGTCAACGGTTAAAATCGATCCATAGATAATAAAAATAAGAAGTATGTTTCTGGCTTCATTGGTCTGGATATATTGACTTCCCCCGAAGATGTAGATGAATGGCTGTGAAAAAACAGCAAATCCAATCAGTAACGGTATGAACAGTAATGTGATTGATCCTGTATTTTTGTAAAACAGCTGTTTTACAGTTTCATTATCGCCATCATGGCTTGCCCTGCACATTTTCGGAAGTGCAATGGCAACAAAAGCTGATATAGGAACATTTAATGCATCAATCAGCTTTAGAGGTATTCCGTATAATGCTACATCCTGACTGGTTAGAAACACACCGATTAGAAAGACATCAGCATCCTTCAATAAAGTGGCTCCTAAAAATGTTCCCATAGAAAACTTTCCGAAGTTGACTAGTTTTCTGATTGTATCGATTGAAGCCCGTGTAATGCAGGTAATACCGGACCAACCCTTAAATATTGGATATAGAGAGCCTATAAGATTTGACACAATGAAGATGCCCACTATTTGAATAAAATTAAAATCAAAAAAGATATAGTTAGATAAAATAGCAAGAACAAAAATACCCATTCCCAGCAAACGCAGTGCAACAATTTCTTTAAATTGGCTTTTAACCTGAAGAATGGCAAGGCTGTTGTTGAAAGGAATCCTTATAAATGCTATAAGCGGATAAAGTATAAGAAATATTTTAAAACCCAACTTAATGTCCATATCTTTTATTATTAAAAAAGCAGCTGACATTATTATTAGGAAAACAGAATTAATAATTAAAGCAATAACCCATGACGAACCAATAACATTTTGTGCTTTCCTTTCCTCTTTTACACCTGCCAGATAACGCACAAGCGAAGAACAATGGAAGCCGTAAGTCATACGGTCGAGTATAAAAAAGCCGGTATAGAATAAAAGCCATTCTCCCATTATTTCTTTAGTAAAGGTGCGAGCAAGGATTAAAACTACTGCCGCTTCAAGTCCTGCATATACAATAAAGCTCAGCATGGAATAGACTGTCTGATGATCCAAAAGAGTATTCAGTTTTTCCTTATTCTTCTTTAAGATATCCATTTCAATACTCTGATTATGCCCATTTTTGCAGCAGATCTGTGGGCAGATACTTCCTTTCTTGAGTGTATTAAATCGTAATTATCGTTATAATACTTATAAGCCCTATAGAGCATTTCATCATTTGTAAGAGTCGGCTTCCAGTCAAGACACTTTTTTATCTTTGTTGTGTCAAAAATAAAGGATTCTGAGAGCATTTTATACTGGTATGGTCCTAATGGAGACATACCGAGCTTGTAAAACAGCCGCATCCCAAAGATGCTGAGTTTTTTCGGCAAATGGGCAACTCGTGCCTTAGTATTAGCTTTTTGTATAACGTAATTGTATACCTCTTCAAAGCTTCTGACATTATCAGAGCCAATATGAAATACTTCCGTTTTATCATAATTGGCAGCTTTAATACAGGCATTGACCAAGTCTTTGGCATAAATAAACTGATAACGATTCTTACCGTTGCCTACTACCCATACTTTTTTACCTTCGCGAATAAAATCAAAAAGAAGTGTCATAAGACCTAATCTTCCATAGTCCATAATTGTCGGACACCTTATGATAACAGAATTTACATGGTCTTTATAATTCATAAGGATTTTTTCAGCTTCAAGCTTGGACTTTCCATATATCTCAATGGGTGCAGGACGCATGCTTTCGTCAACAGGCTTATCAAACCCTGTTCCCCATAAACAATTGGAGGACAGAAATACAAGGTGTTTGACACCGTACATTTTTGCGAATTCTACAATATTCTGAGTACCTGTGACATTGGATGACCAAAGAAAGTCCCTGTTGTTCTGACCGTGGGCCAGAATAGCGGCACAATGGTAGATTGCACTGAATTGATGTTCTTCGAATATTTTTTCCAAAAGCTCAGTATTCCGTATATCTCCCTGATAAGAAACAAGATTTTCACTCTGAATTTCACATTTTACCAGGTCAATGTTAACACAGAAAGAACCTTGCTCAATTAGTGCTTTTATCAAGATTTCACCAAAGAAACCTGACCCCCCGGTAACAAGAACCTTATTCATAAATTATTCCCCTCACATCAAATAAATAAAAGGCAATTAATCTATGGTACTTATAATAATTCAAATTAGGTATTAATGAAATATATAGATACACGTTTTTATAGTAAATATTGACGTTTATTAGCATGTAAAACAAATTTAGTTAATAAGAATTACTTTTGTTATTATATCTATATAAAAATACTAATCGCAGTTGTTAATACAGTAACATGTTAATTTTAAATTATATGATATATCATATTGGAATCTAATTATTACAAAGAATTATATCATAAAACAATAGTAAATTCAACATTTATAGACAATGGACATACCCCATTTTTTTCTTTTAATAAAATTATCCACAAAAAGAAGCTGAAAATGAGAAGTTATCAGGAGAT
>FWPV01014582.1_pt1 | contig 11502 bp, 14 predicted proteins | sample 2228371 | NCBI WGS metagenome assembly FWPV01 (sample SAMEA103939776, study PRJEB20133) | metagenome | reverse complement strand
CCCTGCCCGCCATATTCTTCGGGCACTTCGATGCCCATAAAGCCTTGCGCGCCCATCTTTTTGATGGTCTCGTAAGGAAATTCGCCGCTTTCGTCAAAGTGCGCGGCCACGGGCGCGATTTCGCTTTGAGCAAAATCCCGCGCCATGTCACGAATCATTTTGTGTTCTTCGGTGAGTTGCAGGTCCATTCATTCCTCCATAACATTATCGAGAATAGCGTTTTTCACTGAGACGCGAAGGACGCAAGGGAAGCCGGCCCTGGTCAGACCGGAACTGGATTGGTCCATCATTTCCACAGGTCTTGGAATTGTTGGTCCAGAGCGGACAGGGCCTCTTCGTCCAGCAGGCCGCTGCCGATAATCTGGTCGAACGAGAATAAGGGTTCTTCGGCGGCGGGCGCGGCGGTGTCGGATATGGCCCCGGCCGGCGCGGCGCCCGGCGCAACCCGCAGCGGCAAGGGGGCAGCTTTGGCCTGCTCGACGATTTCGCGCAGGCGGGGCAAGGCGCGCCGCGTGGCATAAAGCACCATGCCTGATTTGACCTCTTGCCCGACAACGATCAGCAAAAACACATCGGGCGCCAGATGGGAAGAATAGACGCTGTAGCGCTGGCCTTCGTGATAGTTCAGACGAAACGCATCGCCTTCGCCGATGATCGAGGCAATGCCGGCCGTCGCCGCCAGGTCGCCGGCAATCAGGGCCGCCAGCGCCGAGACATTGAGGTCTTCGATAACGCCTTTGGCTTCAATCACGTGCCCGGTGCCTTCGATCATCAGCACGCAGCGGGCCGCGGTCTCGGCGCGCAGTTCGGCCAGAATGTGGTCAATCTCGTCCAACTGGCTTACCGAGAGCTGGAGTCCCAAGACGGCCGGGGGGGCTGCTGCCGTTTCTGGAGGCTTGCGTTTGCTCGTCTCACGCTCGACAATGACGAGCAATTCGTCTGGTTTGTAGGGTTTGGTCATGAAATCGCTCACCCCGCGCCGCAAGGCTTGAATGACCGTCTCGGTGACAGCGTGACCGGTAATCATCACCACCGGCGTCTGCGGCGAGCGGCTTTTGATTTCATCCAGCAACTCTAATCCATCCATCCCGGGCATTTGCAAATCGGTCAAGACCAGGTCGAATGGCTTTTCGCTCAAGGCCAGCAGTGCTTCTTCGGCGGCCAGGGCAGTTTCGACTTGATACCCGGCCCGGCTCAGGATGCGCCGCAAACTATCACGCACCACCGCGTCATCATCTACCACCAGAATCGTTGCTCTATTCATACGTTACTCCAGGTTCGGGTCGGGTTTTCGCCCCCCCCGCATAGCCCAAGTCACTTGGGCAATTGATAGACATCATCCATCAAATCCACGCCGCAGGCCAGTCCCTCTACCCACGCGATAAAGCGCGTCACGTGTTCTTTTTTCATCAGCATCGCGCCGTGTTGGGGGGCGATGCTGTCAATATCGAGTTGTCGAACCATTTTGGCCCACAGTTTGAGTGTCTTGCCAGAAGCGATGTAACGGCGGTGAAAGCCTTCCATATATTGGACGTGGTCGTCAAAGTTTTCCACAATGGTATAAGTCTGTCCCAGCGATGCGCCCAGGTCGCCGCTGTACAGAATCCTGGAGACCGGGTCGTAGACCTGAAAATTGCCGGGCGAGTGCATAAAGTGCGCCGGCAAGATGAGCAGCTGGCAACCTTCCAGGTCGAGCGTCATTCCCTCATCGGGCACTGCCTGAATGCGGTCCATCACGATTTCATCTACGCCAAAGTGTGTGATAAAGCGCATCCACAGGCGCGAGAGCAAGGCGGTCGCCTCGGTAATCATCAACCAGCCGTTGGCTGCCGCGATGATGTCGGGGTCCTGATGGGAGAACAGGATATATTTCAGATCGCTGGTCGGCACCACGGTGGCCAGTTCGGCCAGCGCACCGGAATAGACTTTGTGCCCGCCGGGGTCGAGCAGCATCGCCTTGCCCTTGTGGACGATGACGTGCTGGTTGGCCTGCACCATCTGACCTGAGGTGAAATCTTCCAGCAAGACGTTTTTGTGTTCTGCGTTCTCGAACAGTATTTGTGTTGGCATATCCACCTCCCGACGGCTCAACCGGCCGCGCCGGCAATCATGTTTTCAAACAACTCTTTGCTAAAGCCGGTGACTTCGAGGAATTGTTGGATGCGCTTGTCGTCGTAGGACTGGAGCATGATGTTGAGGTCCAGGTCCATAATTTTGTCCAGCGCCAGACGACGCGCGTCCTTTTGCGGATCGTTGGCATATTCCTGTTCGATAATCGGAGCAATCATGGTGCGGCAAAACGACATGGCGCCGATGACAAAGCGCGGCTCCAGTCCAACTTCGACATGGCGATGACCGATGCGGTAACGTTCCTGGTGATAATCTTCGCCGTATTGGCCATCCGCCAGGCGGATCAGCCAGCGGGCGAGATGTCCCTTGAGCCTTTCGATACGGCCCGGTTGGGCGTGCAGGATGTCGCGTGTGCGGTCGAATTGTTCGAGCTGGGCATAGAACGCTTCGACAATCTGCGGGGCATGTTTTTCCAGCACGGGTTTCATCTCGGCCAGCAATTGCCGCTCGGCCTCAGAGAGCCGGCTCATACGCTTCATTTCTTCGATAAATGTTTCACCCATGGGTCTGTCTCCTATCCTAGAATACTGGCGACTTTTTGGGCGCCTTCGCGGGTTTCCAGAAAAGCCATGCCCAGGTTCACGTCTTTGCCGGTGAGCGCGACAAAGGCGGCGTTCTTGCCGGCGTGGGTGATGATGACATTGCCCTCGCTGCCTTGAATCAGCGTCTGTTGCAATTCGCCGCGCTGGAGTTGGCCGACCGAGCGGCCCGACAGGCTGAGGACGCCGGCCGCCACAGCCCCCACCCGCGCCTGGTCCAGCTTGCCGGGCAATTCGGCCGCAATCACCAGACCATCCATGCTGATGACGGCCACGCCTTGAATATCGGTTGAATTGTTGACAAGGTCGCGCAAAGTTTCTGCCAGAACCTCGCTGCGTTTTTGTGGTGCTGCCATTGTTTCGACTCCTTTCTATAGTCCAGGTGCAAATTCAAGATTCAAAATTGGAAACCGGGTTTAGGGTCTACTTGCCAAGCTTGCTCTGTGACCTCCTTTCTTCCAGCTTCAAAGGATAACGACCCACAAACACTGTGCCGCCCTCTTTTGAAGAGGTGAACGATACCTGCCCATGGAGGTAATGCTCGCTCAATAATTGCATGCTATAGGCACCCAGGCCGCGCCCCCGCCCCTTGGTGGAAAATGAGCGCTGGAAAATCTGGCTTTGCACAGACTCGGCTATATAGGCCGGATTGTGCACCCAAAACTGGATAGCATCATCTGCTGCCTGGCAGCCTACGCTGACGGTCTGCCCGGCCGTAGAGGCTTCAAGCGCGTTTTTAATCATGTTGCCGATCACGCGCCCCAACAGCGCCGGATCGCTCACAAATTCCACGTCGGCCGCGTCGGGCGCGACGCGCAGGCTAATCCCTTGCGCAGCGGGATGGCTGGCGTAAACCTGGACAAGTCGCTGCAAAAACGCAGCCGAGCGGAGCGCCTCGGGCTTGACGGCCAGTTCGTCATTTTCGGCCGCCAGCAAGTCTCGCTGCGCCTGGATTTCTTGGGCCAGGCGCGCCGACGCGGTAGAAATGATTTCGGTTAATTCCCCGAGTCCGGCGGCGTTGGCGGCCGGCAACAGTTCGGCGCCCGTTTGCAATACGCTCACGGTGTTGAGGACATCGTGAAAAAAGACATGCTCCAAAGCCTGACGGCGTTTTTCGTGGCCGATGTCTGCCAGCGCCATGATGACAAAAATATCCTGGTCCAGCGCCACCGGCGTCGTCCAGATGCGCAGGTCGAGCGCCTCGATGCGCCCCGCGCGGCGGCGCAATACGCGGCACTCTTCGACGGCTTGCTTGCCCAGCAAAGAGGATTGAATGGCCTTGACCGCGCCGCACTCGCGGCAAAAGCGGGTCGTGCCGCAGCCGCCCCGGTGCTCAAAGGCGTGAATACAGCCCAGGCTTTCGCCGGGGCGCATGCCGCGCAAGGCCAGCGTGTCCGCCGCACCGACGGCTTGAACGAGCGGTTGATTGGCATAGATGATTTGCCTGCGCCGGTTGAGAACGGCGACGACAATCGGCAAAGCGTCCAGTAAATAGTGCGGCAGAGACGCCGCAAAAAAAACTGCCTGCTGCTCGAGCTCCTGGGCCGAGTCCCGCTCGGCCGGGGCAAATTCGGTTTCCAACATCAATTCCCGGTCCATACTCACCTGGTTATTTAGACCTTATCGAGAATAAGCGACCTGGCTCGCGCCGAGGCGCAGAGAAGCAGAGAATAGATATAAAATCTCTGCGCCTTGGCGTCTCTGCGCGAGATAAAATTTATTTCCGATAATGTCTATTATTCTAAAAGTTCGGCTATCTTTTGCGCGCTTTCACGCGCTTCCAGGAAAGCCATACCCAGATTAATGTTTTTATCGGCTAAAGCGATCAGGACGGCATTGGGGCCGGCGTAAGTAATGATGATATTGCCCTCCGTGCCCTGAATCACCGTTTGCTGCAACTCGCCGCGCGCCAATTGCCCCACCGAGCGGCCCGACAGGCTGAGGAGGCCGGCGGCGATGGCGCCCACGCGCGTCTGGTCGAGCTGGCCGGGCAGTTCGGCGGCCAGCACCACCCCATCGCGGCTGATGACGGCCATGCCCTGAAAACTGAGCCGGGCCGCCATCTCGCGCAACACGGTTTCCAATGGGGTCAGGGGTGGGGGGGACAGTTGTTCTTTTTCATCGCGGCGGCGCATGCCCTCCATCACCAGCGCCGACCAGGGGAGGTTGATGGTGCGAGCGGGGGGGGCAAGGCCCTGTTCCACCTCAAAGGTGCCCTCCTGCCACATCAGTAATTCATAGACGGCTTCTTCGCCCTGCACCTCGCCCACCTGTGCATGCACGATTTCTCCACCGTCAAAGTACATCACCAGTTCCTGATCGGCGTGGCGGGCGGTCAGGCGAGCCTGGGTGCCGGCCTGACAGTTCAACTGGATGAGATCGGCGATGCTGATATCGGTCAGGTTTCCTTTGAGCGCCATGTTGCCTCGCTTTACTACGTCCTACGTTGAACGTTTAAACGTCCACACTTCTTTGATTTGTCGGATGGCCTGATTGGTCGCCCGCCGATATGGGATTTGGGGCGGCACTTTGACGGCCAGGATCAGCTTGTGGTCGCCGGCGGTGAACCAGCGACATACCAGTTTTTGACCGGCTTCATCGTTCATGGTCACTTCATCCATGGCTCCCAATCCCACGTGGCTGCGCGCCTGTTCGGCCACGCGCTGAATGAGGGCGGCCATCGCCGCGGGCGCGTCCGCCGTCCCGCCGCCGCTCGAAGAGGCCATGGGGAAACCCGAGGCGTCGGTCAACACTGCTGCCGTGAAGCCGTGCGTTTGACATAGTTGCTGGATGATTTCTTGAATCTGCTTCATGGTTCTTTTAACCCTGACCAGGCATTCTGGCTTGGAGTAAGCGCTTCAGCGGGCTTGGAGTAACCGCTTCAGCGGTTTTCTGACGGCTCAAGCCGTCACTACGAACGATCAACATTCTGGTTTGTAGTAACCGCTTCAGCGGGCTTGGAGTAACCGCTTCAGCGGTTTTCTGACGGCTCAAGCCGTCGCTACGAACGTAAAAATTTGATCTACTGCGTCTGATATTCCGGCGGCTACCGCCCCTCGCCTTTCTTTTCGGATAGATTGGCGTAGAGAATAACGCCGATGACGATGCCAACCACCGTGCCAGGGCTGGCATCTCGGAAGAGAGCGTAGGTGACCACAGCGCCAATCACGGGCATGATAGCAATCCAATAAACTGGTTTCATTTTTACCCTCCTTTTGGACACGGATGAACGCGGATTCACCCGGATTCAAAAATTAAAATCATCTGTGTTATCCGTGAAATATGTCCCCCAATCTTTTCACACTGCCGAGGCGCAGGGAAATGCTGAGAAATACAAACGCTGTGGCCTCAGCGTCTCGGCGGTTAATTTCCCCGTCAACACCTGATTACCTGCTTATCTGGTTCAGAACAAGTGTTACGGTGCACGTGTCTGAGCGGTGAGTTTGCGTTGCACATCGGCCAGCACCAGTTTCATGGCCGCCTGCAAAGTCTCACGCACGCCGAGCCCCGTGGTCGCCACAGCTTCGTAGCACGGATACGCCTCCACCCCTAAAGCGGCTTTGAGATCGGCCACCGGCATCGCCTCGGGCAGGTCGCGCTTGTTGAATTGGATGACGGCCGGGAAAGCCGGCAGACGATACCCCATCCTGGCCAGATGCCGCTGGAGGTCGTTCCAGGAAGCGCGGTTATCTTCCAACCGCGTGGGCTGCGAATCGGCCACGAACACCACCCCATCGGCGCGGCGCAAGACGGTCTCGCGGGTGGCCTCATAGTAAACCTGCCCCGGTACGGTGTAGAGGCCGAACTTGGGCTTTAATCCGCCGACGGTTCCCATCTCTAATTGCAAAAAATCGAAAAAAATGGTGCGGTCTTCGTGGGTGTTGAGCGTGAACAATTCGCTGCGGGCGGTGGCCTGGGTGTGCGCGTGGATTTGCTCCAGGTTGGTCGTTTTGCCGCTGAGAGCGGGACCGTAATAGACAATGTTGACATTGAGTTCGCGTGATTTCCAGTTGATGAACATAGACCTGTATCTCCAGCGCTCCTGCCTCTTGCCCATAGCGTTCCAGGCGCTATGGGACGCAACCTCACGGATTGCGTTCAGCGGTCTCAACCTGATGGCCTTTTTCCGGCATGGGTAATTTTACTACAAATGTCGTTCCCTGTCCTGGCTGGCTCCGGACGCTGATGTCGCCGCCGTGGTCATGGATGATGCTGTGGCAGATGGCCAGCCCCAGACCGGTGCCGCGTTCGCCTTTGGTGGTGAAAAACGGTTCAAAGAGATGGTCCATCACCTCCGGCGCGATGCCGGTGCCGGTGTCTATCACCTCGATTCGCACCCGGTCTGGTTCAGCGCGTGTGCGAACGGTCAATTGTCCCCCCTCGGGCATGGCATCGCGGGCGTTGAGGACCAGGTTCATGAACACCTCGCTCATTTGCTCTGGCGAGACGATGACCAGCGGTAGATGGGCGTCGAAATCATGAACGAGCGTGATATGGTGCTTTTGCAAATCTTTGGCGGTGAGGGCCAGCACATCTTCCCACACACGGTTGAGTTGGGTCGGGCGGCGTTCCCGGCGCGGCGGTTTGGAAAAATCGCGCAGTTGCTGGACCAGCGTGGCAATCACCTGGATCTGGCGTTCGATCATCGCCATGTCTTCTTGCACGGCAGAATCCGGCGGCAGTTCGGCTTTGATCAGATAGGTGTAATTCAGGATGCCGGTCAACGGGTTGTTGATTTCATGGGCGATGGAGGCGGCCAGCCGCCCCAGCGAGGCCAGCTTTTCGGCATGGCGCAAATGGGCATGGGCTTCTTCCAACTGGCGGGTGCGCTCGATGACCTTTTGCTCCAGCGTGGCGTTCAATTCGACCAGCTCATCGGTGGTGACTTTGAGGCGCAACATGGCGCGCACGCGGGCCAGCAGTTCGGTGTTGTTGACCGGCTTGCCGATGAACTCGTCTGCCCCGGCATTGAGACCGGCGGCGATGTCCTGGTGCGCCTGATCCATCACCAGGATAATGGGGATGAAGGGCAACGCGGTCTCGGCCCGGATGCGGCGGATGGTTTCATAGCCATCCATCCCCGGCAGGTTCACGTTCAGCAGGATGAGGTCGGGGGGGGCGGTTTTGACCATGTCCAGGGCGCCGGCGCCGTGGGGCGCGCTGTGCACAATGTAGCCGGCCGATTGCAACAAAACCCGCAGGCCCCGGACAAAATCGGGGTCGCTATCTACGATCAGAATATCGGCAAATAAGGGGCCTGTCTTGACCATTTACGTTTCAAAATTCAGCATATAGACCTGGACGGGTGACTGGCGACCTGGAACAGTGCGTTCGCCCACCCATTGTGCGGCGACCCGGTAATGCGCCCGCGCCAGCGTTTCATGGCTGATCAAGATTTGCCCGCCGCGCGCCATTTCTTCCAACCGTTTCGCCAGATTGACCGCGTCGCCGATGGCGGTATAGTTGAGCAGACTCGGGCTGCCCACATTGCCGATCACCGCTTCGCCTGTGTGCAGACCCAGGTTAACTCGCCAGGGCGTTGTGTCTGATTGCGCCTTCAGGTGGCGTTGAATCTCGATGGCGGCCTGACAGGCCTGGTAAGCATGGTCAGGCTGGTCCAGCGGCGCGTTAAAAATGGCCATCACGCCGTCGCCTATGAACTTGTCCACCGTCCCGCCGTACATGATAATCGCATCGGTCATGGTGGACATGGCCGCATTGAGCCGGTCCAGCACCTGTTCCGGTGGCATGTGTTCCGCGCTGGCGGTAAAACCTTCCAGGTCGGCGAACAGGATGGTGACCTCGCGCCGTTGACCGCCGGGCCGCGCCTGGCTGGGGTTGGCGATCAAGGCCTCAGCCACATGGGCCGGCATGTAGGTTTTCAAAAGATTATGGGCAGTTTCTTTTAACTCGTGTAATTCATCGGTGGTCATTTTCAGGCGCAACATGGCGCGTACACGGGCCAGCAGCTCGGCGTGACGGACCGGCTTGCCGATGAACTCGTCTGCCCCGGCATTGAGACCGGTGGCGATGTCTACCTGAGCGTGAGCGGTGACGATGACAATAGGGATGAAAGGCAGGCCCGGGTTGGCGCGCAGGTGGCGGGCAACCTGATAGCCATCCATCCCCGGCAAGCTCACATCCAGCAAGATCAGGTCGGGCGGTTTGGCCCTGACCATTTCCAGCGCGACCTCGCCGCTCGGCGCGCTGCGTACGATATAGCCGGCCGATTGCAGCACCAGCCGCATTGTCCTGACAAAGTCGCTGTCATCATCTACCACCAGAATCTCGGCAAAGAGTGGCCCTGTTCTTACTCCCATGTAAAGTCCCTTTTCAGCCGTGCAACCATTTTTCAAGCTAGAGCTGGTCTCCAGACCGCGCTCGTCTCGCGCAGAGACGGAGATTCGTCTAGTAATTGTAAAACCCTCGTCCGCTCTTGCGCCCCAGCAGTCCCGCACTCACCATGCGGCGCAGCAGAGGCGGCGCAGCGAACCGTGGGTCTTTGGTCTCTTCGAACATGGCATCGGCGATGAAGAGCAGCGTGTCCAGGCCGACGAAATCGCACAAGGTCAGCGGTCCCATCGGGTGATTGAACCCCAGCTTCATCGTGGTATCAATGTCTTCTCGGGTCGCCAAGCCGGCGTCATACCAGCGGATGGCGTCCAGCGCGTATGGCACAAACAGCAGATTGGCGATAAAGCCGGGGCGGTCTTTGGCGACGACCACCGTCTTGCCTAGCTTTTCGCCCAGCGCGCGGCCCAGCGCCATCGTCTCATCGCTGGTCAGCAGCGCTCGCACAATTTCCAACAGCGGCATCACCGGCACCGGGTTGAAAAAGTGCAGGCCCAACACCTTGTCGGGACGCTGAGTGGCGGCCGCCATCGAAGTAATGTTGAGCGAAGAGGTGTTGCTGGCCAGCACGGCTTCGGGTGGGCAGAGGCGATCCAGGTCGGCAAAGATTTGCTTTTTGAGGTCGAGATTTTCAATCGCCGCCTCGACCACCAGCTGGCAGCCGCTGAATTTTTCCATCTCGGTGGTCGCCGTGATGCGCGCCAGCGCAGCGTCCATCTCCGCCGCAGGCAGTTTGCCCTTGTCCACCGCCTTTTGTAACGAGCCGCGCACGCGCGCCATGCCCTTTTGCAACAACTCGTCATTGACCTCGCGGACAATGACATTAAAGCCGGTTTTGGCGCAGAGTTCGACAATGCCCGAACCCATCAGTCCGCAACCGACAACGCCAATGGTTTGAATATCCTGGATGTTCATTGAGCCTCCTTTGGATTGAGATAAGGATTGGTATCAAACACCGGTCGCAACCGCGCAAAGGTTTGTTCCAATGTTTCCGGCATCACACGTGTTTCGCCCACAATCGGCATAAAGTTGGTATCGCCGCTCCAGCGGGGAACGATATGCAGGTGAACGTGACCGGCGATGCCCGCGCCGGCCGCACTGCCCAGATTCACGCCCAGATTGAACCCGTCAGGATGGTACACCTGCCGCAGCGCGGCCAGACTGCGGTTGGTGAACAGCATCAATTCCGTCAGTGCTGCGAGGGGCAAATCCTCCAGCGAGGCCACATGTGCAATTGGCACCACCAGCAGGTGGCCGTTCGTGTAGGGAAATTTGTTGAGCGTCACATAGACCCATTCGCCCCGGCCTAACACATGCTCGGCTTCGGGCGAATCCAGTTTGCAACAAAACACACAGCCCGGACGCTCGCGGGGATGGTCTGCGCCGGTCAGATAACTCATGCGCCAGGGACTCCATAAACGTTTCATAACTCTTGCCCAAAGATGGGTTATCACCTGTGGTACCGGGTTTCATTGTACTTCAAATCTGCAAGAGCGGCAACTTGCCGGGGCGGTGATTGCGGGTAAAATTAAAACGTGCTCCAGAAGCAGGGCAGGTACGACATTTCGCGTGCAAAAGGGGTGGCCGGAATGAAGGCTGTGTTATCGAGCGAGGCCATTCAACAGGCGCTGGCCGGGGTTGCCTTTGTGCGGCGGATTGTCTACAGGCCGGTGGTCAGCTCCACCAATGACGTGGCGCGCGCACTGGCCGGAGAGAACGCGCCCGAAGGGACGCTGGTCATGGCCGATGAACAGACGGCCGGACGTGGCCGGCGGGGACGCGCCTGGTGGGCGCCGCCCGGCACATGTCTGTTGCTGTCACTGCTGGTTCGCCCAACCTTGCCGCCCGTGCAAGCCCTCCGCCTGACGATGGCAGCCGGGCTGGCTGCCGCTGAAGCCATTGAACAGGTCACATCCTTGCCGGCGCAACTCAAATGGCCCAATGACATCTGGCTCCGGCGTAAAAAGGCCGGCGGTATTCTGACCGAAAGCGCGTTGACTGGCGAGCGCATGGAATATGCGATTGTGGGCATCGGCCTGAACATCAATGTAGATGTGACCGGGCATCCCGAATTGGAAGGCCAAGCCACCAGCGTGCAAATGGAACTCGGCCGAGCGGTGGAACGCCTGAGTATATTGCGGGCGCTGGTCGAGCGCTTTGCGGCGTGGTATGCTGACCTTGCTTCGCCGCGCCTGCCGGCCGCCTGGGCGGAGCGGCTGGTTATGCTGAGACAATGGGTTGACGTGCAAGATGGGACACGCCAGATTATCGGATTGGCCGAGGCGGTGGATGAGGAGGGGGCATTGCTTGTGCGCACCCCTGATGGGGCGCGGTATAGATTCCCGGCCGGCGATGTCAGCCTGCATGCCATTTGACTTTTCATCCAGGCCGGAGTATCCTATACCCAGCGTGATGTTCACCGTAACTACTCACCCTCCTGTCATTGCGAGGGCGCGAAGCGCCCGAAGCAATCTCCCTCACC
>FWPV01005899.1_pt1 | contig 11502 bp, 7 predicted proteins | sample 2228371 | NCBI WGS metagenome assembly FWPV01 (sample SAMEA103939776, study PRJEB20133) | metagenome | reverse complement strand
CGATGTGGCGCTCTCTGCCTGGGCGCGCAGGGCGGGCGAAGAGTCGAGGCGGTGTTGCCCGCGCCGTGGTCGTCGCCGCGGCGCGCTTCTGGGAGCGGCATGCCGGAGAGGCGTTCAATGAGCGTCAGCGGATCATGCTCCAGCGTCTTCTCGCCGGGTTCGAGGGCAAGTTGACCTCTTCAAAATGGGCGCTGATCGCCAAGTGCTCGCAGGACACCGCCGGCCGTGACATCGACGGCCTGGTCAAGCGTGGCGTTCTGGTGAAGGACGCCGCTGGCGGGCGTAGTACGAGTTATTCGCTCGCTGGGGAGGGCAAGGTCTGACTCTTCTCAGACCTTGGGAAGGTCCCCTTTCCGCACCAAGGTTCGGACTATTTTTCATATCAAGGTTTTTACAGGCACTAGTCTAAGAGCGCCTTCCAATATTCTGAGTGCGCTCCAGCGGCGACAAACGCCCAGCCGGAGCTCACAATCTAGGCTTGATGCACGGATTGTGGGAAGCGATGAGGGGACGTGAGGCCGGCAGCATTAGCCACCGGCCCCAGTTGAGCTTGCAGGGCGGGGCCCAGCGAAACTCCCAGTTGGCGGATTCAGGCTCCGCCAAAGCCTCTCTTCAATTTAGCAGGCGGCCAGAACGATTCAAGCCGGCAAGGTGAGGCGGTGGCGGCTATCAAATGCCGCACCGATCGCGAAGGTCACGCTGAGCGCCGCCATGGCGACGACGAACAGACCTTGGGCATAGGTCGCCAAGGCGGGATCACCTCGCCAGAACGCAAACGCGCCGACCGCCATACAGCCGATCGCAAACGCCACCAGCGCCAAGCACAGGCGCCGAGCCCAACGGGCGTAGGCACGGCTCCAGGATGGCCGGTGATCCTGTGCCTGCACCTGCGGGCGATCGAGGATGCAGGCGTCGAACAAGATCTTCGCGCTCAACGCAGCATCGAAATAGCCCGTATGGGCCGTGACCGGATTGGGCACATGGCTGCTGGCCGCCTCGATCTCGACGATTTCTTCGCGATTCGGGAGAGGACTCCGAGGCGCGAACAGGCGGCTGGCGACAGGATCGGCCGCGTCCCGCACATTGATCCATTGAAGATTTCGCGTCTTGGCGAGGCGGAACGGCGGATCCCACGTCGTTCCCGCCAGGGCGTCAACAACGCGATTGAAACGATGATAGCGGCTGTAGTGAAGATTGAAGAAATAGGCGATCCGATCAATCGGGCTGCCGAAGGTTATGAAGTGGCTGAGTTTGCCCAGCAACGGCTCCGACCCGGCGTCCTCGTCGCTCCCCGTTTCCGCCCGTGCGCGCCGTCCCAAATTCAGCAAGGTCTCATAAGCGATCGCCGTTCCTAGGCTGTGGGCCACGATGACGACCCGCGAGCACATCGGGTCGGCCAGCACATGCCTCAGCGTCGCTTCGCTGGCCTTGAGAATGTCCCGGCGTTTCTGGTGTCGAGTGTCCTTCTCGAACGTAGTGGTCCAGAACACCACATCAGAGAGAAAGTTGCGAAAGAAGGCGCGCCCGAAATAGTACGTCGCGGGCAGCACCACGGCTGAAAGCAGCAGGATCCAGTCGGGCAACGCGGCCGCGCGCCGCGCCAAGGGGGCCGTAGCGTCCAACGGAAGCTGCAGCGCCATCAACAGCCGGAAAGCTCCGCCCAGGGCAAGGCTCACCAGACCAAACAGAAACGCGCCCGTCAAAAGGCCGACCATCAGCACTTCGATTTGCGAGCGGATCAGAGCGCCACGCCAACGCCGCGCCAACGTGACCAAACTCTCGGCGTCCTCGGGTTCGTGATCCCGCAGCACCTGTAGATAGTCTTTGAAGCGGCCCGCTGGGAACTGTCGGCGCAAGGCCATGCCCTCGAAGGCTCGATAGTGGCGTTGGAGCAACTTGTAGAGTTGGGTGGGAACGCGCCGCTGATCGAAGGCCAATCGCGATAGGAACGTCAACTTCAAGCGCTGGTGAGCCCGCCAGGGCCTCAGGAGGACGATGAAGGGATTGAAGGCGCGGGCCAGGACCCACGCCAAGACTTGCAACGCCGAAATGCCGCCGGCCGCCGCGGGGCTCCAGAAGCTCTCATAGAGCCGATAAGATCCCACGCGACGTTGCTGACCGGTGTCGAGCCACAGCAGGCGGAAGAAATGAATGAAGGCGACCGGATCGTCGCCGCCAACGCGTGACGGCTCCAACTTGACCACTTGGTTGCGCAAGCGCCCCAAGGTTCGCGGCTCGTTCTGGGCTTCAGCGTAGCGGTCGAGCGTATCGAGAACCCGCGTGAGCTCCTCATAGCGCCGCGGCGTGCCCATACCGTGGAAATAGACGATGCTGGTGTGGCGGGGGCCGCTGCGCAGCGCGCCGAGCGACTCGGCGCTCGCGTTGGACGATGCGGTCCCCGGGGCTGGATCGGTCATGCCTCAGAAGCCTCGCCTTTCTTGGCCGCCGTCGTCGACTTGGAGGTCTGTGTCTTAGCGCGCCGGGCTCTGACCTTGCGTGAATTGGGGCTGGACGGCGCGCTGGTAACGGCAAGCTTGGCGGGTTCGGCCTTGGTCGTCTTGGGCCTCGACGGCGACCGCCGCTCCGCGCTCGCCCGCGCTTTGGCTTCCATCCGGTCCTTGACCAACTGCGGGGCGTCCTTCAGTTGCCGGAGCCTGGTCAATGTCGCGGGGAAATCAGCGATTTCCGCCGCGGGATCTTCCTTGAGCTTGAGCGCGGTGCGCATCTCCTGGCCGATCTGGCGGATAGCGTCAGCTTCGGGACTGTCGTCGAGCTGAATGAAGATCGCCTCAAGCAGGTGATCGATCTCCTCACGCGTGGCGGCGAATCCGTGATCGGCCTCGAACATCTTCACGCGGTCTTCAACCAGCTTTGCGTTCCGATTGCGAACGGTACGTTCTTCGGCTTCGCGCCGCTGAATGTTGATGCGGCCAAACAACCGTTTCATGCGGTCGAGCCAGAGATCGATATCGCCAGCCAGCTCGCTGGCGCCAAGCTCCGGGTCGGCCAGTTCGACAACAGCGCGCGCCAGGGGAACCTTGCCCAAGGTGGCGCCTTTGGCCTTCACGGCTTGCTCCAGACGATCGAACACCGGCCCCTCGAAGCCATCAACCTCCGCTTGGGTGATCTGCGGCGCGGCCTCGTCGCGATAGCTGAACACCTGGGCCAGACAGAGATTGGCGGACGCCAGGGCGAGGCCTGGCGGGAGCAAGTCCTCCAGCTCTTCGACCGGCGCTGGCATGTCAAAATCGGTCTCGCCGATCTGCATCACGAAACGTCCGGCGATCCACTTGCCGAACTTGGGTTCGCGCATCGCTGCGGCCGCTTCTGCGCCGGCCCGGTCAGAATCGAGCAGGACGAGCACCGGCGGGCGATCGGCGTCACGACCTCGGATGAGGCGCACCATATAGGCGATCTGGCTGGCCGAGCCGGCGGGAACGATGACGAGACGGTTGAGATCCAGAGTTTCGTTCTGTACGCCCGGGGCGCGCCGACGCGTGCAACGCGCCGCGCCGGCCAGCAAAATCTGATCGGCCGAGCCCTCGACCACGAGATTGACCGACCCGATAAACGCGCTCTCCCCCAAGAACGCGCCGAACGCCGATCGCAGCGGCTCATAGTGGTTGTGCGCGGCGTTTCTGATGATCCGGGTGCCGTCTAGATTTCGCCCCTTCTCCAGAACCCGAATCCGTTCGGCGTGGTTCTTGTCGAGCAGAAAGGGGGAGTGAGTCACATAGACCACCTGCATCGGCGGCCGGGTCGGGTCTCGGGGATCGACCAGATCGTCAAAGATGCGCAGAAGGTCTTGCTGCGCCTCGGCCGAAAGATGGGCGTCAGGTTCGTCCATCAGGAGCAGAATTGGCTTGTCGGCTTCGCGGGCGGCTTGAGACTGGATCAGATAGGAGAGGAAGTAGCGCAGACCGTGGCTTCGTTCCTCGAACGTATATTCCGTACCGGTACGGTCCTTGATCGTGAAGACGACGTCGTGCTCGCGCACCGACAACCGCAGCGAAAATTCCCGATCCTGCACCCACCAACGCCGCAGGTTCAGGCCCCGCGCAATCTGCTGGTTTAGTTTTTCGATCAAACCATTGGCATAGCCATCGTCGCCCTTCACGACCGCTTGGGCTAACTCTTTGAAGCTTGCGCGATCGATCCGCGCCATTTTGAACAACAGATCGTCGACGAGTTTGAGCTGCTCGGGCGACAGCGCCTCGTCCGGCGCGACCTTGCTGGTCATGGCGTTGAGCAGTGGCAGCAGCATGCCGGCGTTCTGGGCGATGCTCTCGACTGTGGTGATCGGGATCGCGCGCAGCTGGGAGACCGCGTCAAACACGCCCCGGCGTTCGCGCCGACTTGTCGTTATGCCGTCCACGGGATCCCCATCGGTCAACCATTGCAGCGGCACCGCGCTCGGCAGGGCGACGTCTGGGTCGATCGTGAAGGGCTTGGGCAAAATCTCGTCGAAGGCTTGGATCTGCTCGGGATTCAGCACCGTTTCCACGGCATCGATCCAGAGCGATGCTTTGCCTTTGTCGAAACGAAACAAGCAAAAGCTCTTCGGGCGCTGCGGCGAGCCTAGGATCTTCTGGACTCGTTCAGCCTCTTGCGCGGTCAGATCCGTCCACTCGGCACCGACATGGGGCAAATGACGATTGCCTTCCTCGACGCCGAAGAAATCGCAGTAGCGGCAGAGATCTTTGGGACGGAACGGTTCGCCCAGCGTGGCCAGGCGGATGGCCCCCAGCAACTGGCTCTTGCCCGACTCGTTGGCGCCGACAACGGCGGTGATCCTGCGGTCCACGGGCACTTCGACGTAGGGGTACCAAGACTCGCCCATCATCTCCCAAGGCTTGCGCTGAACCCCCGCCGCCTTTCGAACATGGTCGAAATTGAACGACTTGTAGAAGCGCGCGAAGACCCGCGTTAGCCGCATCGGTTTTCTCCCTGGGGCCCCAGCCGACCGCCGATTTTGAGCCTAGTTGCGAAAAGGGCTAGGCATTAGCTTGACCATAGCCCAACCATACCTTGAACGCGGGCCCGGCCTCAACCTTTGGCCTTTTGCCCTCAAGGCGGACGAGGCGCCTGTCAGCGAGGACGGAGTGGTCAAGATCGCGAGCGCCGAAGAGACCAAGGACGCCAATCTCTGGATCTGGTCGGCGGAGATCGTTCGGCCCGTCGGCCCTGTCCATCTCTACACCTTGCTGGCACCATATGCGGGAACGGCCGCGCCCCTTGAGACCCGGACCGTCGACCTTCCCGAAATCAAAGTGGCCATCCATAGCGGTGTCCTCGATGCCGACCAGGCGACGCGGGTGACCGATCGCCTCGCCGAGGGATGGATCGATCTGAGCGGACTAGGCCTTCTGACGCCGGCAACGCTCATCAAAGCGCGGCAGACGACGATCTCCCGGGTGTTGGGCGATGCCGGCGCCAAGATCGACGGGCACTATGCGTTGCCGGATCTCCACACCTTGCTCGGCCCCGCGCGAACCAACTGGCGGCCGGTGTTCGACCTCCTGCGTGAAGAGCTCGACCTGTCGTTCGACGGCGACTTCATCAATCACATCGGCAATCTGGATTTGGTCGCGTTCGCCTCCGGGCCAAATCAACCGCCGCAGATCGAGCTCACCTTCAACACGACCGCAGGCGTGCAGGTCAGACGCAAGGGTTGGATGCTCGCACAGGACCTTTGGCTGCACCTTCTAGCGCGACGCGCCGGCGAGGTGGTAGCGGACGCGCTCTACAGTCTCCCCAAAGACCAAGAGCGGGTCGCGCTGCCGATTCAGCGAGGACTGGATCGCTACGAGGCCTGGGTCTTCCCACACGCGCCGGCCGATCGCGCGCACCATGAGACCCAGCATTTCGTGCGACGGATCGACCTCAACATGCGCGCGCTCGGCGGCGGCATGGAGATCGAGGACAGGCTGACAAATCGCGCCCAGTCCGGCGGACCTGAGCTTGTCGAGCGTGCGCGTTCGGTCGCGCACTATTCTCCCAGCGCCAGTAGCGTCTCGGGCGACGACGAAGCCTTGGCCGACCGATATCATGGACTCAAGCAGGATTGGGCGGCCGTGTCGGCCCCAAGCGATGATCGCTGGTTCGCCCGAGGGGTGTCCGAAGAACTCGATGTCATCGCCCATCTGAACGACCTGTTGGACGGCGCATCGGTCAAACGCGCCATCCTGGCCGATCCCTTTTTCGGGCCCGATGCGTTCAGTCGTCTCGTGACGCGACTGCAGAGCAGCGGTCTGGATCTGACCGTGGTCACCAGCTGGACGACAACCGACGCCGACAACGCCAAACCGCTCGACCCGACCAAAAGCAACGCCGTGGGGATGAACTTGCGACGGCTCGAAGCCCTGATGGCGCGGTTCGGCGATGTCGTCGCGCCACGGCTGAAGGTGCGCAATGTCATCCGCGGTGCCGCGGAGCAGGCCTTCCACGACCGGTATCTTTGGTTGGAGCATACCGACGGGCGCTCCTGCATCTATCTCTTGTCCAACAGCATCAATGCCATGGCGGCGGCCTGGCCGTTCGTCATGAGCCGCCTAAGCGGCGCGGCGGCCCAGGAGGCCGAGACCTATGTCAAGAACCTCGCGCTGGGCCGGGACAGCGCCGCCGACATCCAGTTGGCGATCAACTTCGATTGGCCGCCGCCACGGTGACCACCGACTTGAGGACGCACCCGGGCTGGTTGACGCCCTGCGCTGGCTGCTGGGCTTGCCCGCGCCAACGCCTGGGCCCCTGGTCCTCCAAGCGGCTCAGCGCCAGCGCCTCCTTCCGGGGCGGCGCGGGTTTCGAGCTGCCGCCTTGCAGCGTCGGGCCGGCATCGCCATCCGCCAGCGTGGCGACCGGATCGATGGCGCCGTCCTCCACGGATTGGGAGCCCTCGCGACGCACTGCGGCGCCGCGTTCGAGCAGGACCTGGCGACCACTTTGAGACGGCGTCGCGCCGGGCTCGGTCGCCTGCTCGACCAGGCGACCCGATACCTGCCGCCCGCGCGCGTCGGCTTACCCATCAAGGCGGAGAATGACGCGCGCCGTTTGCGCGAGACGACGTTGACGCCCTCGTCGCTTGAGCGGGCGGTCTGGGACCTGGATCAGTGGAGCATGGAGTACAGCGGTGGCCACTACGGCTTCAGCTTCGTGTTCGGCATGGCGCTGGCGGCCGCGCCAGACGAAGCGGCCGTCTGGCTCACGCGCCGCGCGCCGCCGTCGGCGGCCCGGCCGGCGTTCCGGGCGCTCTCCAGGCTTGGCACCTTGGATCAACGGCGTCGCGACGTTGGCGTCGCTTTGGCCCGCTCGAGCGCCGGGGCGGTTCGCGCCTTCGGCGGGGCCTTGCTGACAACGCACGTCCAAGGCGCGATGGCGCCGACCGTGCCTCAGGTGTGGGAAGACCTGCGCCGTGCGGGTGTGGCACCCGCCGAAGCGATCTGGCTGGCGGCCGTCCCCGTCAAGGAAGCGGTGCACGCACGGTTTCGAGCGCAACACCGTCTTGAGAACGCTCGCGTCGAGGCCAGGATGATCGAACGCAATCCCAACCGCGCGCTTGGCGGGGCCAACTATGCGTTTGATCGCCTGGGTCGTCTGCGCGAGCGCGAAATACCCGAAGGCGAGACGCGCCTCACGGACGCGGAAGCCAAACTCGATCAGCTTCTCGACGACCTGGCGTCGGTCCTTCCCGAAGAGGCGCTTGAAGAGCCGGCCTTCCGTGATCTCGACAGGATCTTTGTCGACACCGCCGCGTTGCGCGATCGCTTCTGCCAGAGGGCCAAGCCTGGCGGTCTGCGCCAGCAACTCCACCGAAGAACCGTCGACCATTTCCGCCAGGAGATCGGCGCGGATCAGTCTCCGCCGCGCTTCGACGACTACGTCCTGAACGACGATATCGCCCAGGACGCGCTGGACGCGGCGCGCGCCTTCGTGGGCTTTCATGCTGACGCCCCTGAGCAGATCGGTCGCTCGGCGGCGCGCGAGGTGATGCATCTCGTCGGCGCGGCCCAAGCCCTTGTGGTTCGCCCCTTCTCGCATGGCCGCAATCCGGTCGCCCATCAGTCGGCCTTGGCGCGCTACGCGTCTTCAGTACTCTGGGTGCTGCGGGTGCTCGATCTTGCGCCGCCCGGCGTCGAGGCATCCCTGACCCGACTTCGGCGCATCGCCCTCGATCACACCGAGACGATCATGCACCACATCCCCGACGACGAGTTCTCAGGTCAGTTCGTGGACAATCTGGCGCTCGCCGCCTCTGGCCACATGGCCAAGGATCCCGCCGACGATCGTGCCGCGCGGTGGGTCGCGGACGAACGTCTCGCGCCGGTGCTTCGGAGTTTCGCCGCCTGGATGCGCAAGCCCACCACGCCCCACGACCTGCACCTTGCGCTCGAACTTTTCGTGCAGGCCGCCAAGCCGCGCCTGCGCACCCACGCCCACCGGACAGGTTTGGGCCGGGCGGAACGTCTGCTCGATCTAGCCGCCGCGCAACTACTAGACGGGCCGGCGCAGCACCTCGACGCCCTTGTCGCAGCTTGGGCCCAGGTTCGTCCTTTTTATGAAGATTTCGACCAAAGCCTGGAGGACGCCGAGATGGTTCTTGACGCTGCGAAAGGCAGCTTGGACGCCCGAGTCAAATTGTTGACAAGCGTGTCGCACGGCAGCGGCTTCCTCGCCTCAGTGCTGAAGTCAATGCTGATTCCGTCCTAGCCTTGGAAAGGGCAAAGCTTGCGAAGCTCGACTACGCTGGCTGCCGGCGGCGTCATGTTGAACGGCTGGTTCCTTGCCGTAAACTCTTGGCGCTGCATCGGAGATGCCTGGGCAGCAAGGTTGGATTCGTCGCCGGTGCTGCTACGGCGATAGCGTTCCTCAACAAGCAAAATGCTACGCGAAGCACCATCGAAACCGACTATCGAGAGTCCGGTTTTCGTCATGCTGCCAACACAGCTCATGGCGCGGATTTGACCGAGACGGCGAGTTGGCCGTGAACCGATGCTCGGGGTCGATTGCAGTGTTGGTTTCAGCGCCGTGCGGCGCTAGCTAGCGGCAGGACACGGACGCCCCGCTTATTGGCGTTCTTCCCTCGACATGCGTAGCTTCAGAACTTCCAGGAGCAGGCCTTGAATCAAACCGTCTGGAAGAAAAAACATCCGGGAGTGCCGACTTCTTGGCAATCGATTGGCGAAGGAGGCAACGCGTACGTCTGGCGGGCGGAGGAAGGTGCCATCAAACGGCTGAAAGCCGGCTCGAGTGAAGAAGCGAGGAGTAGGTTCACTCGGGAATGCGAGATCATGGAGCGCTTCCGCGGCCGCGACGATCTCAGAATAGTTCCCGTGAGCACGGTTCGCTTACGCGAGAATGCGAATGAGATCGTCATGGACATCATGACGGGCAACCTTGAGTCAGTCGTCGGCCGATTCAAGTGCGCGCCCTTGAAATCAGCGGTGGCACTCCTGCCCGTCGTCAAGACCTTGGCCATTCTAGCATCTGAAAACCCGCGTGTGCACCACCGCGACCTAAAGCCTACAAATCTGCTGTATCTCAACAGCGAGGATGAGCTCTATCTCGCCGACTTCGGCTGCGCTTTCTTGGGAGAGGGTGAACGCGTCACGCCTGATCACCGAGCGCTGGGTGCCTGGGCGTACAGGCCGCCGGAGTATTCCGGCGGAAGGGTGGAGACCGTCGACGAAAAAGGCGATGTGTTTAGCCTCGGGAAATTGCTCTGGGCGATGATCAACGGTGAGCCGGGAACCACTTTTCCAGGGCCAGTCTGGTATCTGCCCGAGTACGATCTGGCCGCGATTTGCTCGGACAATGACGGTGTAGGTCAGGCGATGTACGTCATCGGCAAGTGCTGCAGCGTCCGTCCCGGCGCCCGTCCGACGTTATCCGAGCTGGCCGAGATGTTGCGGGCGCTGATCGAGAAGAGGCCATCAGAAGCTATGAGCTTGGGACCGCGCGCACTTACGAGGGAACAACAGGAAGAGATTGAGTTCGATCAGCGTAGAGCGATCGCCCGGCCTTTTGTAACAACGATCACAACGGACTTCGGCAACGCGCTCGTGGCGCTTGCGAAGGGTACCCCAGCCTCCCTGACATTTCAGGGGTGACGCCATAGAACGGGCAGAAAACCGCGTTAAGCGGACAAAGTAGGAACGCTGGTCAGCAGCGCCATCAATCAGGTCGTTTCGTTTCGAGCGCCTTACATGCCGCTGGTATGGAACCGCCGTCACCCTCCAAGATCGTTAGGTGGGGCGCGGCGATCAACGTGGATTGAGGCTGGCTTCAGGCTGGCGAGCCGTTGAAGTGGCCAATCTCGACCGAGTGGTCGGGAAAGGTCGCAGTGATATGCAACTCGCCGCCCATAGCCTCGATCAAGTCACGCAATGTGCTGACCTTCATGTCGGGACGACGGACAAGTTTCGAGATGGCCGGCTGTTGCACCTTCATGACGTTCGCCAACTCCTCCTGGCTGATGCCGAGGCCTTCGCGGAGCTGCTCCAAGCTGACCATCTCGGCCATGAGCTTTGTTTTCCGCGTTGCATTCGCGGCGAGACGTTCGGGGCTCCAACCCTTCTTGAGGTCGGAGAACGGGCGATGTCCGCTCATTTCAACAATCCTTCCTGCTTCAATTCCTTCAAGTGAATATCGTAAAGCTCGTCTGCGACCGGGATCAGATGCTCATAGAAGCGGTCATCACCCGTTTTGTCGCCGCCGATCAGCAGGATCGCCGACCGACGCGGATCGAAGGCGTAGAAGACCCGAAGAGGCCTTCCTTCATTCTGAATTCGAAGTTCCCGCATATGCGAGTGTCGCGAATTGGCGATGCCGGATGAGTGCGGAAAGCGTAGGTTCGGCCCTTGCGCGATGAGAAGATCGACCGTGAAGTCGATCGCGTCTTGATCGGTCTCGCTCAGATCTACGAACCAGCTTCCGAACTCATCGGTGTTCTCGACATCCCAGCTCATCGGGCAACATATTCCATGCATGGAATGTAGGTCGGATCGGTTTCAAAATCAATACGGGCTGATCGGGCTAGTTGTGCGCTTGGTCTCAACGCCGCAGTGCGGCCTTCAGCGTTTTGGGATGCACCCGAAACAGCCGCGCGACTTCGGAGGTCGGGCGATCATTCGCTACCATCTGCTCGGCTTCCCTGATCTGAGCTCCAGTCAACTTTGGCGGCCGGCCAAGGTGGCGGCCAGCACGCTTGGCCGCATCGATGCCGCCGCGCTGTCGCTCGCGCGTTTGCTCTCTCTCCAGTTCGGCCAGGGCCGCAAAGGTCTGTGCGATGAAGCGGCCGATCGGCGCGGAATAATCAAGCCATGGCATATCCAGGATCCGAACGAGGACGCCTCGCCTGTGTTGCTCGTCGAGCAGGACGACCAATTCGCCAGCGCGGCGTCCGAGCCGGTCCAAGCTTTTCACGACCAGTTCGTCGCCGGCGGTCAACTTAGCCAGCAGGGCGACCAGCCGGTTTCGCGCCTTCACCCCGCTTTCGATCTCCTCGAT
>FWPV01009329.1_pt1 | contig 11503 bp, 6 predicted proteins | sample 2228371 | NCBI WGS metagenome assembly FWPV01 (sample SAMEA103939776, study PRJEB20133) | metagenome | reverse complement strand
TACACTCTTTTCTGTACAACAACACACAGGGTTTACCGCAATTAAAAGTCTCCGGTGATTTTTCTCCACCGGTTTTTGTTGATTTTAATCTGCCTGCAACGGATACTTTGAATTATTTCAGATTGCACTGCAATAATGATGGTAAATTTACAATCTACCTGTGGATAAAAAATAAGAATATTCATGTAGCGTTTAGTGATGATATGATTCACTGGACAACACCTGTTGAAGTGCCTAATGAAGTTAAATATTATATGGGTGGAGTTGTATTAAAAACTGATACCAGACAGGGTGTTTATACAGATTATTGTAAACAGGTAAATTCAATTGCTGGTCAACGCACAGCCCAACCATACGGTCCAGATACATTGGTTTGGGGCAGTGTAAGAATTGAACCAACCACCGATGTACAAATTGCAAATCTGATTCCGATCGAATTCAGTTTGGAACAAAATCATCCAAATCCATTTAATCCATACACAAAAATTATCTGGCAGTCACCTGTTAGCAGCCATCAAACATTAAAAGTATATGATGTGTTGGGAAAAGAAGTTAAAACTCTTGTGAATGAATATAAACCTGCGGGTAAATATGAGATCGGATTTAATGCAGAAAATCTGCCAAGCGGAGTTTATCTCTATCAATTAAATGCCGGAAGTTTTATCAGCACAAAAAAAATGATACTAATCAAGTAATATTTAATCTAATCATCACCATTTTCAACAAGCCATCAAATTTTCTGATGGCTTTTGTTTTTTATTTGCTATGTTTCGCCTTTCAATAAATTAAAATTATTATGGATAAACCAAACATCAAAGCATATTTAGCCTGGATAGCAATTTGCATTATCTGGGGCACGACTTATCTCTTTATCCGAATCGGGGTTGAAACATTTCCGCCAATGTTATTTGCCGGCTTCAGATGGATAATAGCTGGATTTATTTTTATTATCATTCTAAGATTAACAGGAAAAACTCTACCTAAAAAAGAAGAGCTGATACACATAGCAATAATCGGAATTGCACTGCTTGGATTTGGTAATGGTCTTGTGGTTGTTGGAGAGCAATATATCGAAAGCGGTCTGGCAGCCCTGCTTATAACAACTGTCCCATTCTGGATGGTCGGAGTTGAATCTATTCTTCCTTCAGGTCCAAAAATTAATTGGATGATAGTTACAGGATTATTAATCGGAGGGATTGGTGTATTAATAATTTTTGGTGGTGATCTGAAATACATTTTTGAAACAAAATATCTTATTGGTGTCTTAAGCGTATTGGGAGCAGTAATTGCCTGGTCTTTGGGTTCAGTCTATTCTAAATATAAAAAAGTAAAAGTTCATCCATTAATGAGCGCTTCGGTTCAAATGCTGATTGCAGGCAGTTTACAGGTATTATTGGGAGCTTTGTTAGGCGATTTTTCAAATCTTCATTTCACTCAATCCGGATTTTTATCATTAGCATATCTTGTTGTATTCGGATCTATATTTGGATACGGCTCTTACATTTATGCGATTGAACATCTGCCTCTTTCGCTTGTATCGACTTATGCTTACATAAATCCAATAATAGCGTTATTTCTCGGCTGGTTATTTCTTGATGAAAAATTAGATGTGTTTATTGTTATTGCATCAGCAGTAATAATAATTGGAGTTGTACTGGTAAAAATTGGCAGTAACAAGCGAACTCTTTTAAAGAGATTTTGAATATCCGCCTAATTCTGATCGCAGCATATTAAGTATACTGACTTAGTTTAAATTTCTCTAAGTAAAGATTATAAACGGGTACAGGATGAAGTGAACTATAAAACCTGTTCGTGTGTCAGACAATGCAGAGTGCCTAATCCCCAAACTAAATCCACAGCGTGGATACCAATTACAGGTCTGTCATCAAATAGATCAGATAAGATTCCCAGTGCTATTCTATCATTTGGATCGTTAAAAGTTGGAACCAGCACGGCATAATTTGAGATATAAAAATTAAGATAACTGGCGGGCAATCTTTCACCATTAAAAATGGAATCGAATCATCTTCCAACTTTGCTTGTTCAAGGATTTCTCTGTTTTCCATCAATGGGATATAATTAGCATCATTGGGATGAATTTCTATTGCAGTGACAATTGTGTTTTTGTTAACAAATCGTGTTATGTCATCAACGTGCCCGTGAGTATCGTCGCCTGCAATTCCTTTGTTTAACCAGATTACATTTTTAACACCTAAATATTTTTCAAAAACATTTTCGTAATCTTTTTTTGAAAATCCTGGATTACGAACCTGAGTTTGATTATCGAGTAAACATTCTTCTGTTGTGATGATCGTACCAAAACCATTATAATCAATACTTCCGCCCTCAAGAACAATATGCCTGTTTTCATATTCAGCCTTAATTTTATCCAGTCCGGTCTTTCTTGAAATCATTTCCGGAATTTTTGCATCAAGTTTATAGTTATCGTATTTGGCCCATGCATTAAATTTAAAGTGAATAAGTTTTGTCTGGTCTTTTTCGTTTTTAACAAACTGTGGTCCTGCATCACGCAGCCAGTTTCTGTTTGTTTTAAGCATGAAGAATTCAATGTTATTAAAATCGGCTTTTACAGAGTTTAATACTTTCTCAGCTTTCTTCTGATGTTCTGATGACTGAACGATAATTCTCACTTTTTCAGCTCTTGAAATGTATCGAACAATTTCACCGTACACCCATGGAATCGGTTGAAACTTTCCGGGCCAATCCTGTGTATTGGCAGGCCATCCGATCCAAGTTGCTTCGTGATATTCCCACTCTGCCGGTAATCTAACTTTTGACTTTTGACTTTTGACTTTTGACATATTCTCTACTTTAAGAATCTTTTAGTTATATCTCCATAAGCATCAATTCTTCTGTCTCTCAAAAATGGCCAGTTGCGGCGAATGTATTCAATTCTATCAAGATCAATTTCAGCAATTAATATTTCTTCTTTATCGTGTGATGCTTCAGCTAAAACAATTCCTTGCGGATCGCAGATAAAGCTTCTTCCCCAAAATTCAATTCCAGCAGAATCTTTAGTTTCTTTTTCCAAACCAATCCTGTTTACTGATGCAACATAAACTCCATTTGCAATTGCATGAGAGCGCTGAATAGTTTGCCAGCTTTCAAATTGAGGCTTGCCATGTTCCTTCTTCTCGTGTGGATGCCAACCGATTGCAGTGGGATAAAACAGAACGCTTGCACCCTGCATTGCCGTAAGTCTGGCTCCTTCTGGATACCATTGATCCCAGCAGATTAAAGTACCAATATTTCCAAATTCTGTATCAAACGACTTAAAGCCTAAATCACCGGGAGTGAAATAATACTTTTCGTAATACGCAGGATCATCAGGAATGTGCATTTTGCGATATACTCCAGCGATTTCTCCTTTTGTATTTATAACTGCAAGCGAGTTATGATAAAGTCCAGTTGCTCTTTTTTCAAAAAGAGGAACAATTACAACAACCTTATTTTTCTTTGCAACTTTGGAAACAGCTTCTGTAGATGGACCCGGAATTGTTTCGGCTAAATCATAGTAATCAATATTTTCTGATTGACAGAAATATTGCGATCGAAAAAGTTCAGGCAGACAAATTACCTGTGCCCCTTTTTTTGCAGCTTTATCTATCCACGCTAAAGCTTTTTTAAGATTCTCATCTGGATTTTTAGAAAAGGATAGTTGAATTAGCCCAACTTTAAACTTCTTTGAATGTTTTTTCATATTTGTTTTGATTTAGTTTAGTGCAAATATAAATCGAGATGATAATAAATAAAAAGAGGCTGTCTCTTAGCTCTTATTTATAAGGTTGTCGCAAGCTTCAGCTTGCAAGAAAAAAACAAATACGCAACTTGAAGGGTCTATTGAATGAGTGTCATTCTGAATTTATTTCAGAATCAAAAGGCGCAATATGTTTTAAATTGCGACTCTGAAACCAGTTCAGAGTGACTTTTATTAGTTGTGCAACAGACCCTGAAAGTTGCTGCTACCTTATGTTTTAGACTTTCGAGACAGCCTATTAATAACTAAATAAAAATCATCCATCAACTCCCCCGACAAAGCGGAGCAGGCCCCTCGAGATGACGCTTCAACTGTTAACGATTTCTTTATAATATAATCTATATACAAGAGTAAAAAATCCCTTCCTTTTGGGAAGGGGTTGGGGTTAGGCTTCCTATTTCACTAATATCATTTTCTTTGTTGAGGTAAAATTTCTTCCATCACTTCCTGATGCATATAGGGAATAAAAATAAATTCCGCTGGATAATTCAGATGCATCAAAATTTATTTCGTAAATACCTGCTTGATATTCATTATTTATTACTTCAGCTACAATTTGTCCAAGTGCGTTAATGATATTTACTTTGACCTTTCCATCAACAGGTAAATGAAATTTAATTGTTGTTGCAGGATTAAATGGATTAGGAAAATTTTGATTTAATACAAAGTTATTAGGTGCTTTTATCTCGACGTTAACTTCATTTAAATATTTTAATGTGCCATCAAAATCAATTTGCTTTAATCTGTAAGTATAACTACCCATCAAAATATCTTTATCTAAAAAACTATAATTGCTTTTAGATGTTGTTGTACCGTTTCCGTTTACAAATGCAATCTGATTATATTCTGATTTATTGACACTTCTTTCAATAGCAAATCCGGCATTATTCGTTTCCGTTGCGGTAATCCAGTAAAGCTGAATTCCTTCATCAACATTATTAGCAGTAAATGAAACAAGCTCTACAGGAATTGTTTTTTCAATTACAAAATTCTGATTTGAAATATCAAAGAAAATGTTATCAGCTGCTTCTACTTTGATTCTTGCTGATGCAGATGCAGTATCAGGTAGTGTAACATTTTCATTTCCATCGTTAGGAGTATTCTCTGCAAGGATGATTGGATACGTAAAACCTCCATCAAGCGAAAGCAAGATATTTACGTTTGCACAATTAACTGATGATACGTCTGTGTTTGCCACATCCCACGTTATATTCTGAACAGTGTTTCCCTGCCAGGTTAAATTTGTATTTGGTGATGTAACCAAAAACGGTCCTGCTTCACCATCTACAAAAAATGAAACATTATTATAATTCACTCCCCCACCACCGGCTTTATTATCTCTTGCAACCAATCTAAAATTTAAAGAGCGTGAATAAGAAGGAAGAATTTCACCTTTTACAAAAACATTATTCACCAAATCCTGAAGCCTTGGAAAATATCTTGTTGGAGATGAACCCGGAGTCCAGCTTCTGAAAATTGGTGCATTACCTGAAGGAGTTTCAGGAGCGCCGGCGGGTCCAAGATCAAACTCTTCCCAACAAAACGTAAGTATATCATTATCAGGATCTGCAGCCGAACCAGTTAGTGAAAACGGAGTACCTTTGGGAATATAAAAACCACCAGCAGGTACTGTTACAACCGGGGCATTGTTTCCTGTATTAATTTTTACTGCACAGCTATTCCCAAAATATGAATTTGTATACGCTACAATTTCATCAAAACTAATTGAATGAAAATATGCATCACTGAATGATTGTAAATTTTGCGGTGCACAAATACCGGCATAAGCCATTATAGTTGAGCCGCTGCCTGGTTCATATGCTGTACTTGCGTTTCTGTTTGAGCCGCTGCAATTACCAGAGCTGCCATTAAAAGTGTGATTTGCTCCAAACTGATGACCCAATTCATGAGCAACGTAATCAATGTCATACGGATCACCAATAGGAGCAGATGAACCTGTAACTCCCTGTGCTTTATATCCAGCAAAACAAACAACTCCTAAATAAGCAATGCCACCACCACCCGTGCTGAAAACATGACCGATATCATAATTTGCACTTCCGATAGTACCATCTACAACTGCTTGATTCTCTTCCAACATAGCTTCACCATCATTATTGGTGAAAGGATCTGTATTCGGATCTGTAAATATTAGCTGATCATTGTTCGCAACGAGTATCATTCTCACACCAACCTCAGTTTCATAAACTGCGTTAACACGATTTAATGTTGTAACGATGGCAGCAAGTGCCTGAGGAACTGTACCGCCGTGAAATGCAGTGTATTCTCCAGTTGCCGAGATGGCAATTCTATATTGCTTTAGTTCCGGACCTATCGAGATATTTGTTTGATTGGTTTTAAGAAGTTTTAATTCGTTTTCACGATCAAAATCATATTTAACTTCACAAATAAATTCTTTTTTGGTTGCTGATAAATCTTTTGTATAATATGATATATAATTTATTGTATCTCCTTTGCTGAACGGATCTATAAAGACTCGTCCTGCAGGAGATAAAATTATTGCATGAAATCCTTCGGGTGTAAAATCAAATCTTACATTCAAAGATGGATCATCAATTCCATATCCAAGAAATGTTTTTATTTCCGGATATTTAGCAGCAAGCTCATCTTCCATTATTGATGATTCGTAAACGGCAAATCTCTGCATCGTATCATCCGGCATTGGAAGTGTTAAATAATGATCGGACCTGCGGGCAATTCTTGTTTGCTCATTTGGTGCTTTTATCAGGAAATTTCTAAGAGATGTGAAGTTAAGCTCTACCGTTCTGTATTTTTCCGGAACTGTTATTCTGTCAGAGGTTTTAGATAATTTTAACTCATCCACATCGCGCCAGAAATTTTGTGCGCTAGAAAAATTAATGATCAAAAATGTGAAAGAAATAATGGTAAAAAATTTTTTCATACCTGAATACCTTTAGATTTAATTATAACCAAAAGTAGAAATCAATAAACCGTCTTTACTGTATTCTTTTCTTCTCTGAATTCTGCCATTCTGATAAAATTCTTCTTTCATCATTGCACCATCTGCAAAATAAGTTTTTATCCAGCCCTCTAATTTTCCGTTAATATAATTTTCTAATTTCTCAATTGCTCCATTTCTATAATAAGTGGTTTTCTTTCCGTCAGGTAATCCATTTTTAATAATTTCTTCTGATTTCAGAAGACCATTATCAAAATAAGTTTTATACTCGCCATCCAGCTGATTGTTAACATAATTACCCATGCTTTCTAAATTTCCATTCGGATGATAAGTTAAAAAGATGCCGTTCATTAAATTATTTTCATAAATAATTTCGGCCTTAAGGATGCCGTTTTCATAGTAAGATTTTTCATTACCACGTTTTATGCCATCAATAAAATCTGATGAAGTTTTAATAACACCGTTTTCATAATACTCGTAGGATCTGCCTTTTAAAATATTTTTGTCATAATTCCACTCTTCTTTCAAGAATCCGCTTTCATAGTAAGTTCTCATTATGCCGTCTCTCAGTCCATCAACCATGTAAATTTCTTCTTTGATATTTCCATTGGGGTAAAAATTTCTAATCATTTCTTCCTTTGATTCAACTTTACCCTTGTAATCATATTTAACCCTGTTAATAAGTTCGTCGTTAAGATAAGTATCTCTTACTCGAAGAGTTTTAAGTTTATCGTAAATTAAAACATCACCTTGTAATTTATCGTCAATAAAAAATGCTTCAAGTGCAAGAGATTTGTCATCGTGATAAATTTTTGTAGTACCGTGCTGTTTTCCATCGACAAATCTTCTTTCAATTTCAACATTTCCGTTTGTATAAAAAGTTTTTGAGATTCCCTGAAGAATTCCATCAACATAATTCCACTCACCTTGCAGCTCACCTGTTTTGTAGTATGTGTAAGTAATTCCCTGTAAGATACCATTGCTGTATTGTTGTTTAGCCCAGAGTTCACCCGTTTCATAATACCATCGTGATATCCCCTGTTTAACACCATTCTCATAATTCCATTCAATACTTACTTTCCCGTCTTCAAAATACCAGGTGGAGATGCCTTCTTCTTTTCCATTTACGTAATTCCAGTCTTTCCACAGTTTTCCTGATGGATAATATTCTTTGTATTTACCATCAAGCTGATCGTAAAAATATTCTCCCTCGGTTTTGATAACACCATTATCATAGTAAGTTTTAATGATCTTTCTGCCATCTGAATTTTGTGCTGAAATCAATTGGGGCAAAAACAAAACTATGACCAGAAACAAAAAAGTGTAGTTAGCGGCTTTAGGCTTAATCATTATTATAATTTATAATTCTTTACCTGGTTAACTTTATTAAAAAAGAGATAATCTGAAATGACAGAAAATTTCTACATCTTTCTTCCGATTACATTTGCAATCATTTTTACTTGCTTCATCATATCTTCAAACTGATGGGGTAATAAAGCCTGAGGACCGTCAGACAATGCTTTGTCAGGATCGTGATGAACTTCTACCATCAAACCATCTGCACCTGCGGCAACTGCTGCACGTGCCATCGGAATTACTTTATCACGCAATCCTGTCGCGTGTGATGGGTCTGCAATAATTGGAAGGTGACTGCGTTTATGAACAACAGGAATTGCAGAAATATCAAAAGTGTTTCTTGTGTAAGTTTCGAATGTTCTGATTCCTCTTTCACATAAAAATACATCGGGATTTCCATTTGATAAAATATACTCGGCAGACATCAGCCAATCTTCAACGGTTGCAGCTAATCCTCTTTTAAGCATCACAGGTTTATTAACACTTCCCAGTTCCTTAAGAAGAGAATAGTTTTGCATATTTCTTGCGCCAACCTGAAATATATCTGTGTACTTGGCAATTAAGTCAATCATAGAATTTTCAAGAACTTCAGTAACAACAAGTAATCCGAATTCATCTGCGGCTTGTCTTAAAAGTATCAGTCCCTTTTCTCCAAGTCCCTGAAATGAGTAAGGAGAGGTTCTGGGTTTAAATGCTCCGCCTCTTAAAATTTTAGCTCCGGATTTTTTTACTATTTCAGCTACTTTCATAATCTGTTCTTCGTTTTCAACCGAACAGGGTCCTGCAATAACGATTATTTCATTTGCTCCGATTTCAACATCTTTAATTTTTATGATTGTATCATTGGGTTTGAAGCTTCTGCTTGCAAGTTTAAATGGCTCAGTAATTCTGTAAACTTCTTCAACGCCTTCAAGAATTTTTATTTTTCTGGTATCAAAGTTTGGCTGAACTCCAATTGCTCCAAGAATGGTTCTTTCTTCGCCTGAGGATTTATGCACAGCAAAACCTGAATCTTCTAAATGCTTTACAATATTTTTTAACTGAGCATCTGTAATATTTTTTTCTAAAACTACTATCAATTCTTTTCTCCGGTATTAAATCATTTTCTATTGATTATTAATTTTTAATTTTACTACCAATAAAGATAACTTTTATTTAACTATCCTTCTTCATTTTTTTCTTTAGTTCATTAAGTTTATTTAATGCCTGTATTGGAGTGAGATTATCAACTTCTAGATTATTTAGCTCCGTTCGAAGCTCATCATCCTTAAATTCAAATAAACTTATCTGATTATCATTTTCTGATTTAAGTTTTTTTAATCTCTCTTTTTTAATCTCGTAAGGAGTCAGTTCTTTACTTTCAAGATTATCTAATACTTCTTTTGCGCGGTTAGTAACAAACATCGGAAGACCTGCCATTTGTGCGACCTGAATGCCATAGCTATGATCTGCTCTGCCAGGATTTACTTTGTGCAGAAATACTACTTTATCATCATATTCACGAACTTCAACTTTGTAGTTTTTGATTTTGGGAAAAAGTTCTGCCATTTCATTTAATTCGTGATAATGAGTTGCGAACAAAGTCTTTGCAGATATTTCCGGGTTTTCGTGCAGATATTCTGTAATAGCCCACGCAATAGAGATTCCGTCGAATGTACTGGTGCCTCTTCCTATCTCATCTAACAAAATCAAACTTTTAGAAGTTGCATTATTAAGTATGTTTGCTGCTTCCTGCATCTCTACTAAAAATGTACTTTCTCCTGCAGTAATATTATCACTTGCACCAACACGCGTAAAAATTCTATCCACAATTCCAATTGATGCAGATTTAGCCGGAACAAATGAACCAATTTGTGCAAGCAAAACAATCAGTCCAACCTGACGAAGATAAACAGATTTGCCAGCCATGTTTGGTCCCGTTAACAAAATTATCTGCTGATTTTCATTATCCAGTAAGCAATCATTTGGTGTAAACTTATTGCCCGGTTCCAGAATTCTTTCTACAACCGGATGCCTTCCCTGAACAATATTTATTACATCCGAATTATTTACTTCGGGTTTAACGTAATTATACTCTTCTGCACATTGGGCAAGTGAATTGAAACAATCAAGCATTGCAATAAGCCGTGCATTTTGCTGAATTACTTCAGCCTCGTTTGCAACAATTGTTCTGATTTCATTAAACAGCTGGGACTCTAATTCGTTTATCTTTTCCTGTGCATTCAGAATTTTATCTTCATATTCTTTCAATTCAGGTGTGATGTATCTTTCACTGTTTACAAGTGTCTGTTTACGAATATAATTTTCCGGAACCTTACTTTTATGCGCATTGCTAACATCAATATAGTATCCGAAGACATTATTAAAGCTCACCTTTAACGAAGGGATACCGGTTCTTTCACGCTCCTTTTGCTGTAAAGCTGCAATCCACTCTTTACCGTGAAGAGAAATATCCCGTAATTCATCCAGTTCCGGACTGAAACCGCTTCTTATTATTCCTCCCTCATTAACCGCCGCAGGGGGCGAATCAATTATAGCTGCAGAAACTTTTTCAACAATTTCATTTAAAGGATTAAGCTGCTGTGAGATATTTTTTAATGTGGAAACCTTTAACTCACTAATTAAATCTTTGATTGAAGGAATCTTTTTTAGAGAAGATTTCATTGCAACTACTTCACGTGGGTTTGCCCTGCCGGTACAGATTCTTGATATCAATCTTTCAAGATCACCAATCTCCTTTAAATTTTCTGAAAGAGCTTTTCTAACCTTTTTGTTCTTAAGCAGCTCTTCTATGCTGTCTAATCTTTTATTTATTGGTTCCAAATCTCTTAAAGGTGCGGCAATCCATTTCTTCAACAATCTTCCACCCATAGCAGTTTGGGTTTTATCGAGGATTGAAATTAATGATCCTTCTCTTCCTCCATCCTGCATTGTGAAAGTTATTTCCAGATTTCTTTTCGTCGAATAATCCAGAATCATATATTCTGAAGGATTATATAAAGAAATCCTGTTCAGATGTGTAAGATTAACCTTTTGAGTTTCATTAAGGTAGTTTAATGTTGCACCGGCTGAAATTATTCCTGCAGTCAGATTTTCAATTCCAAATCCTTTAAGTGTTACTGTTTTAAAGTGATTTTTAAGAAGCTCATTCGCAAAATCGTAATTAAAAATCCAGTCCTCTAACTTTGTAATTCTGATGTTTGGATTAATCTTCTCAATCAGTTTGGTTAAAAATTCTTTATCTCTTTTAGGAATTAAAAGTTCAGATGGATTGATTGATTCTATTTGTTCACCCAGATTATTCAGCGGAATTTCAAAAACATAAAACTCACCCGTTGATACATCGGCAAAAGATAATCCGCATATTTGTTCCTGAATTGCGATTGAAAGGAGATAATTATTTTTTTTGTGGTCTAATAATTTATCTG
>FWPV01003048.1_pt1 | contig 11503 bp, 12 predicted proteins | sample 2228371 | NCBI WGS metagenome assembly FWPV01 (sample SAMEA103939776, study PRJEB20133) | metagenome | reverse complement strand
GCCCCCCTCAACGCCTCCCCTATCGGGGGCACCCACCATGGACGATATCGAGTTTGACCTCGATCTCGACCTGGACACCCCGGCCCCCCCGATACCCCCTGCCGCCGAAGCCTTTGAGGAAGTGCCTACGCTGGCCCCTGAGCCCCCCCTGGTCCCGGACTTCGACGAGCCCGAGCCGCTGGTCGCTACCGAGCCCCTGCCCACGCTGCAATGGGATGAGCCAGAACCCATCCCGGCGGTTGCTCCGATGCCCGAGGTTAACCCCGAGCTGGCTGGCCTGCCGCCTCTCCCCACCGAGACCGAACTCGAGCCCCCCAGCACCGCTCCCAAGCTCATCTGGGAAACCCAGGAGGTCGTGACCCCCCCTGAGGTGCCCACCCCACCCCCCAGCCCCTTGCAGGCGGGGATGAGCTTCAGCAACACCCCCGAACCGGTGGTTCCCCCGGCCCCTGCGTATCAGCCGCCCGTGGAAACCCCTCCGGCTGCCCCCACAGAGCAGGTAGCCCCACCCACAGTGCTGGAGATGCCCCAGATGCCCCAGATGCCCCTGGAGCAAGAACCGGCGCCGCCTCCCTCGGCAGGGCCATTGACTCCCTCCGCACCCGAACCCGCAGTGCCCCCGGCCCCCATTCCCGCACCCACCCCTACCGCTACCAGCGCTGCCGTTGCCCCTGCTGAAGCCGCCCCCAGCCCCAAAATGCTGCGGGTACAGGCCTGGCAGCGCCTGGTGGAAATTGGCCCTGCCCAGAACGCCGCCCAGACCCTGAGCGAAGCCTGGCGGATGGAGGTGGGGCTCTACCCCTTGCTCTACCGCGCGGTGGACAAAGCCCTGGCCGACACCCAAACCCCCCTGCGCCCCACCAAAGGCAGCCTCGAGGGCGACGAACTCAAGAGCCTGCGCGTAGCCCCCGCCCAGTCGCTGCGGGGGGCGCTGGACTCCTTGCGGATGGCCTCCGACCCCGCCGAGGGGCTGGTGGTGCTCTCGCTGCTGGATAGTGCGTTTGACCAGGTGATCTTCCCCGGTACCTCCACCCTTACCCTGGGCCGGGCCAGCGGGGGCCATGCCCTGCTCTCGCTTTCCGGCTCAATGGACGCCGACCACGCCGGGAAGCTTCTGGAGCGGGTGGCGTACTACCTCGAGCGGCCCATCCTGCTGGCCTGAACCCCACTTTTATCAAGAGATATAGGTCGGCCCCTGGCCGACCTTTTTTCTTGAGGTTTTCTGAATCTTGACAGACCTACCCCAGCAACCTGGGTAACATGGGGGCTGATGAAACGCTTCCTGAGTCTTCTGTTCATCCTGACAACCTTCACCCTGACCCCCGCAATGGCCCAGTTGGGCAGCTTTGCCAGCGTCCGCGCCGTGAGTGGGCTGGGCCTGGCAACGGGCTACGGCACCCTGGGGGCCGAGGTCGAGTGGCTCGACCCCTTCACAGTGGTTTACCCTCGCGGCAGTGTGGCCTACATGGTGGGGGGTGGGTTCTGGTTGGGCGGTAGCGTAACGGGGGGCAGTTTGCAGGCAGGGGCCGCGCTGTACTCCGGCCCAGACCGCGACGGGGTGTTTGGCGCGGTGCGCGGCGGTGGGGCCATCGTGGCCGATAACGCTACCCGGGTGGGTACGCTGTTTGGCACCCTCTCGCTCACCGGGGGCTACCGCCTGGTTACCGGGCCGCTCGAGCTGGGCCTCGAGGGTGGCGTTTTCTTTGCCAGCACCGACATCAGCTCCACGCAGAGCCTGCTCTACATCACTCCTACCCTGGCTATCAGTGCGGGGTTTCGTTTTTGAGCCTTCGCAAGCCAGACCGACCCGATTTAACCAAACGCTTATGTCAGAACTATGCCCCTATGTCTTGACATAGGCCCTGTAGTATGCTCGAGGCATGAGAAAAATTGTTCTCCCAACCCTGCTTGGCAGCCTTGCCCTGGCGCTTTCTAGCTGCATTTTCGTTCTGATTCCCGCCTCTGATTTTCGCTTCGACAGCAATTGGCGCCGCACCTCAGATGGAGCCTACGTCTTTTGCACGAACCAAGATTCGTACATACGTTACAGCTTCAGAGCACCTGAGCCGGATCGTATCCAGAGTATTACCGAGACATACCGGGGCAACATTTCCGGTAGAACACTCGTACAACCTCGCCCGAAAACGGATTTGACATACTCGAGTGGAAGGTATGTTTTCGTGGGCAAGCTGACCTTCGGGCAAACGGGTATTCCCCAAAGCATCCAACCATTCTCGATCGAGGTGACCCCGGTGCTACCGCCTCCCGTTACCACAAACCCTCCGCCAGCCTCCAAGAATGGCGAGACGGCTGTTACCGTTGAAGTAGTCAGCACTGCAGGAGTCACTTACATAGGTTCTTACACCTACGACACCTACGCCAACTGCCCCTAGAAAGGACTGTTGAACCCTATGCTTCGCCCTCTCTTGCTTCTTTTGTTGGCTTTTGGCCTTTCATCGTGCATCTTGCTGGTGGAGGACGAACCCCAGCGCCCGGTGCAGCCGGTACAACCCGTGACCCCGGTAACCCCGGTGCAGCCAAGCATTGTCACGCCGGGCCCTGGCAGCTTCACCTATCGGTGTAGCGGGGGCACCCTGGTGGTGAACTATCTGGACAGCAACAACCTGCGGCTGTTCTACGATGGGGCCTTCCAGAACCTGAGCCTGGTGCGCCGCACCCCCACCCTGCTGTTTAGCGGGGGGGCCTATACCTGGGAGTGGACCGGCAGCCGGGGCACTCTGAGCGTTCGGGGTCAGGTGGTGCTTAGCAATTGCGCTCTGTAACGGAGGCGGTATGAAAAAAATCGTCGGCATATTGGGCCTGGCTTTGCTCTCCTCGGCCCTGGCGCAACCCTTGCGCCCCCAGAGCATTATTGTGAACCCCACCCCACCCCAGGACCTTCAGGTGCGGGTCTGGGTGGACAAAGACCCCAACAAAACCGGCAATCCGGTCTATCAGTTCGGCGAGAACATCCAGATCTCGGTTCAGGTTACGCAGCCTGCTTATGTCTACCTTTTCAGCGTGCGGGCTACCGGCGAGATTAGCGGGATTCTCCCCAACGCCTTTGAGCAGCAGAACCTGTTGCAAGCCGGCGAGGTGCGTACCTTCCCCGGCCCCGGAGCCCGCTATACCTTTACCGTGGACGCCCCCGCCGGTCAGGATCGGGTGTTGGCCGTGGCCAGCCGCCGCCCCTTGAATGTCTCGGAAATTATCAACATTCAAACCGGCGAAGCCCGCATTCAGGGTGCTAGCAACCTGGCTCGAGCCCTCTCGATTGTGGTGACGCCCATCCCCACCACCGACTGGGTCACCGACGAGGCTTATTACATCGCCGGGCAGCTTCTACCGCCCCCACCCACCACCGGAACCCTGTCCGTAAGCAGCATTCCCAGCGGCGCACAGGTGCTGATTAATGGGCGCGTGGTGGGCAATACACCCTTGACTATCGAGTTGCAACCGGGCAACTACAACCTCGAGCTGCGCCGCAGTGGCTACAACCCCCTACGTACCCCGGTAACCATCCAGGCGGGGCAGGTTACCCAGCTCAATCTGCCGCTCATTGCCACCCCGCCCCCCACGGGCGTCCTGGCGGTGGACAGCAACCCCAGGGGCGCCCAGGTGCTGATTAATGGCCGGCTGGTGGGCAGCACGCCGCTCAACGTCACCCTCAACCCCGGCACCTACACGGTAGAACTGCGCCGCAGTGGGTTCAGCCCCTTCCGTACCAACGTCAGTGTCCAGGCGGGCCGTACTACCCGCCTCAGCATCAATCTGGTGAGTATTGCACCCCCCCCACCGCCTGTCCAGCCGGTGCAACCGGTACAGCCGGTTCAACCCGTCCAGCCCGTGCAGCCGGTACAACCGGTACGCCCGCCGTCTGGCTCGGTCACCTATACCTGCCAAGGGGGTACGCTGGTGGTGAACTACCAGGGGAACAACCAGGCCCGTATTTTCTACGATGGGGCTTTCCATGTACTGCGCCTGGTTAGCACCAGCCCCAACCTGGTTTACTCCGACAACACCTACACCTGGGAAATCGGGCAGTTTGGGCGCCTGATTGTGCGGGGTCAGGTGGCCTTGTTCAACTGTCGAATCTGAAGCCTTCTTGCGCCTCGAGCCCACCCAACGGGGCTCGAGGTTCTTTTTTGCAGATTAGTTTACAATCTTTGTCAGCTTTTTCTGGATGATAGGTTTCTATGGAATGGCTCACCCAGCCCTGGCCCTGGTACGTGGCGGGCCCCCTGATTGGCCTGACCGTGCCCCTGCTGCTCCTGATTGGCAACCGGCGCTTTGGTATCTCCTCCTCGCTGCGGCACCTTTGCGCAGCCCTGGGCAGCCGAAGGCCCTTTTTCCGCTACAACTGGCGGGCCGAAAGCTGGAACCTGGCCTTTGTGCTGGGCATTGTGCTGGGGGGGTTTGTGGCCGGGGTGCTCTGGGCCAACCCCAACCCGGTAGCGCTCAACCCCCAGACGGCCCTGGCCCTGGCCCAGATGGGGGTTTCGGCGGACTCGGGCTTTTTGCCTAAAGAACTATTTTCCGGGCAAGCGGTGCTGAGCCTGCCGGGGGCCTTGTTTTTGCTGCTGGGGGGGTTCTTGATTGGTTTTGGGGCCCGCTGGGCGGCAGGGTGTACCTCGGGGCACTCCATTACCGGCCTGGCCGCGCTGCAACTGCCCTCCTTGCTAGCAACCGTAGGGTTCTTTGGGGGAGGGCTCATCTCGGCCCACCTGCTGCTGCCCTGGCTGCTTTCGCTGTGGAGGTAAAACATGGCCTTTCCCATACCCGATGAGTTCAAGGTCGAGACCGCCCAGGCCGCGAAGTCCACCGGCGGTCTCCTGGCGTACGTACCTTATCTGCTGGCGGGGGCTTTTTTCGGTATCGTGGCCATTCGCTCCGAGATCGCTTCGTGGTATCGCATCTACGAGATGTTCCGCTTCGAGTCGTTTCACATGTACGGCGTTATCGGTAGCGCAGTGCTCACCGCAGCGCTCTCGCTCTGGCTGCTGCGGCGGCTGGGGGTCAAGTCCGCCAGTGGCGAACCCCTGAGCATCCGCCCGCCCGATCCGGGCCGCTACCGCTACATTTTGGGCGGGGTGGTGTTTGGGCTGGGCTGGGGGCTGGTGGGTGCTTGCCCTGGGCCCATTTACGCCCTGCTGGGCAGTGGGTATGCGGGTGCGCTGCTGATTTTGCTGGGGGCGCTTTTGGGCACGTACGTGTATGGTGTGGTGCAACCCCGGCTGCCTCATTAAGAAGCTCGTAGCTTGTGGCATGTGGCCTGCGGAGGCTCATACCAAATTTAGGTGTGTGGCCAACTCTCGGCGACGCACGAGATGGGGTAGGCGGTGGTTTTCAACATCTACCCCCTACTCCCTACCTCCCACCTCCTTATGAAAGGCTCGTAGCTTGTGGCATGTGGCTTGTGGAGGGGGAAAGATTACGTACTGAAGAGCTCGAGGGCCTGCCCCAGCACCTTGAGTTCAGCCCGCACTTTCTCTACCGGCGCCAGCTTTTGCAGATAACGCTGCCGCTCTTGCAGATGGGCTTTCAGCAAGGGATGCCGGGCCTTGAGCAGCAGCGGCCCGTAGCGCAGGGCTGGCTCGAGTGGCAGTCCGGCGTAGGCCGTACACGTCCCGCGCTGTAGGGTGAGGATGCTATAGCGCCAGAAGCCCTCCACCATCTGTTCGTTCTGGAGGGCAAACCCGGCGGAAATCGCCCAGCGGCGCAGGGGCTCGGGGCTGTCGTTGGGCTGGAGCACCAGGCGGGGGGGCAGCCGGGCTGGGTGGGCCGAGAGGATGCGAACCATGCGCTTAGCCCCCATCCCGCACAGGCTCAGTGAGTCGGCCTCACCCGCCTGCAAAACCGAAAGGCCGTCGCCCAGGCGCACCTCGGCGTTCAGGCCCGCCAGGGCTCGCCTCGAGTTCTCCCAGGGCTGCGGGTTTTTCTCCACCACAATCACGCGCTCCACCCGACCCGAAAGCAGCAAGTAGCGGGGCAAAAGGGCGTGGTCGGCGCCAATATCGGCGTGGGTGGGGGCCCTTATCTCCTGGGCCACCGCCATCAGACGGGGCTCGAGGCTAACGGTAAATCCAGCCATATGCAATCAGCAATGTAATCAGCGTGAGGGGCAGGCCAAAGCGCAGGTGCTCCAGAAAACTCAGGTGGTACCCCTCGCGCCGGGCAGCCTCGGCCACAATCAGGTTGGCCACCGAGCCCAGGAGGGTCAGGTTGCCCGCCAGCGTCGAGGCCGCCGCCAGCAGAAGCCAGCCCTGGGTGTCGCCGGCGGGAATCAGGGGGTACAACAGCAGCACCGCCGGTACGTTGGAAATCAGGTTGGACAGAAGCACCGTCACGCCCGTCAGGCCGGGCGCGGTAGCGGCTAAGGGCTCGAGCAAAGCCAGAACGCCCAGCTCCTTCACGGCGGCTGTCACCATAAAAAGCCCCGAGAACAGCACCAGTAGCTCCCAGTCCACCCGCATAAAAAAGCGCTCGGAGCGAATCCGGCGGCTCCACAAAAGCAACCCGGCGGCAATCAGCGCGGCCTGCGCCAGGGGGTAGCCCAGCAGGAAAGCCGCCAGCAGGGCCAGGGTAATCCAGAGACCCTTGAACAAGAGGGCCCGGTTGTAGCGAAAGCGCAAAGGCGGCAGGGGCGGCAGGGGCTTAAGGGAGCGCAGGGCCGGGTAGAGCAGATACAGGAGCCCCACCTGCACCAACAGGCCCAGCAGGGCCACCGGGGTCAGGGCGGCAGCAAAGTCCAGGTAGCTGATGCGGGAGAGGCTCCCCACCACAATGTTCTGGGGGTTGCCGGTCAGGGTGGCCACGCTGCCCAGGTTGGTGGCCCCGGCCAGGGCCAGCAGGTAGGGCACCGGTGGCAGCCCCAGGGTGCGGGTGAGGGCCAGCACCAGTGGGGTGAAGAGGATGGCGATGGTGTCGTTGAGGAACAGCGCCGAGAGCAGGCCGGTGCCAAAGGTCAGCCAGACCAGAAGGCCCAGGGGCGAGCGGGCCAGGTGCACCAGCCAGTTCAGCACCAGTTGAAAAAAACCCGCATAGCCCAGGTGGGTGTTGAGCACCATCACCCCAAACAAAAAGCCCAGGGTATGGGGCTCGAGGGCTCGCCAGGCTTGCTCGAAGTCGAGCACCCCCAGCACAATCAGAAAAGCCGCGCCGGTGAGGGCGATGGCCGCCCGGTTCATGCGGTAGCCCGGCCAGTAGCCCAGGCCCAGGCCCAGGTAGGTCAGCAACAAGACGGCGTAGGCGAGGTACTCCACGTGTTCATCCTAGAGCACAAAGCGGAAGCATAAAGCACCACCGGCGTGAGGGCTTTGGGGTTGGCAAGTAGTGCCATACCCAAGAACAAACACAAACTTATAGGGATAGAGCGCTCTTCACTTATTTTGAGCCGCCTGACTTCAAAATGCGTTGTCTTTTAGAAAACAGTGGCTGCCCGGATGGGAAGCTACGTTTGTAGAGAGGGCGATAAAGTCAGAGGTCAGCTGTGAATCAGGCCTCCCTCGAGGCCACTGCACCCTTCCACTCGGTAGATGAAGCCGACCAGGCCCGCAAAACCGGGCGTTGTTTCAGACCAAATCGCTCAAAAAATCCTGCGTTTTCCTCGAAGCCAAGCACCCAAAGGGAGGTCGGAGCAAGATGGTTCAAAAAGGCTCGCATTAGGGCAGTGCCAATACCAAGGCCCCGGAAGGCGGGGTGCACCAGCAGTACGTCCAGATGGGTGCTGGAAACCCCGTCTGAAAAGGCCGAAAGATAGCCCACCAGCCGCTCACGAACTCGAGCCTGCAATACCAGATCGGCGTTTGTAATCGCCGTTTTGACCATTTCTGGCTGGTACTGTGAGGCCTTGCCCCAGCCGCTGTCGTCGTAAAGTGCAATGAGCTCCTCGGGCTGAAGACCCGTCGTTCCTATTTGAATGTCCATGCCCTCAATGTAAAACCCTCCCCGCGCAATGGGTAAGGCTTCAGTTACTATTTTGACGCTGACTATCGAGAGCTTTTATTTGACTCGGTCAAAAGGTTGGCTGGCTTCATTGTTGACGCTAGGACGACCCGCAGCGCCTCAGCCTGCTCGAGCCGCTCGATGAAGTAGCTCGAGCCGTTCTCGCACAGGGCCTCATACTCGCCGCGCTCGAGGTCCATACGCACCGCCACCACCCGCCGGGCCTGGATGAAGCTTTCAGCCCAGGGCATATATCCTTCGATTCTGCTCATACCCCCTAGAACATAGCCGAGCACCCGAGAAGTGGCTGTCGAAATTCGACACCAAAAACCCCTTTAGCGTTTCTTGGACTCGTGGAGTCTAAAAATACAGCCCCCATGTTGGAGCTTTGGCCCTGGGAGAGAACCGGTTTCCCGCGCTCCAGAGGCCCCCAACCCATCGGAGCACCTCCAGCGCCTTACAAAGCCGCCTTCAGGTGAACCACATCGCACGGGCTCAGGGCATCTCCAGCCCGGTCAGGCTTTGGGGCCAGAGCTGTGCTAGCAGCTCGCTCATCCCCACCAGGCTGCCCGCCATTACGAGCGTCAGAATCAACCAGACCGATACCACTTCCGCCAGCGCAGGAGCCTCGGTGCGCCAGAAACGGGGCCGACGAACCAGTTGCGCGGCCACCCATGCCGCCAGCAATACCCCAATCAGCCACAGCGTTCCGAACATCCTGGGCTCAGGGTAGCAGCCGGGCCCCAGCGAGCCTGTGCGAAAATACCAGGGTGGAAGTCTGAAGCATGACCGAAACGCAACTGCCCATTTACCAGGTGTTGCCCAGTTTGGGCAACGCGCTCCGCACCCAGCGCACCGTGATTCTGCAAGCACCCCCCGGTGCGGGCAAAAGCACCGTGCTACCGCTAGAACTGCTGGGCGAACCCTGGCTCGTGGGCCAGCAAATCTGGATGCTTCAACCCCGCCGCCTGGCCGCCCGCAACGTGGCCGCCCGCATGGCCGCCCTGCTGGGTGAGGAGGTAGGGCAGACCGTGGGCTACCGGGTGCGCTTCGAAAGCCGGGTGGGGCCCCACACCCGCATCGAAGTCCTCACCGAGGGCATCCTGACCCGCCGCCTGCAAAAAGACCCGGGCCTAGAAGGGGTGGGGCTGGTCATCTTCGATGAGTTCCACGAGCGCAGCCTCCAGGCCGACCTGGGCCTGGTGCTCTGCCGTGAGGTGCAGCAGGCCCTGCGCGAAGACCTGCGGCTCTTGCTGATGTCGGCCACGCTGGATGGGGAGGGGCTGGGCCGGCAGTTGGGCGCTCCGGTGCTGAGCGTGGAGGGTAGGCCCTACCCGGTAGAAGTCCGCTACCTGCCGCGCGACCCCGAAGGCCCCCTGCCAGGGGTGGTAGCGGGTGCGGTTTCGCGGGCCCTGGCCGAGCACGAAGGCGATATTCTGGTGTTTCTGCCGGGGGTGGGCGAGATTGCCCAGGTCGAGCGGCTTCTGGCCGAACGGCACCCGGAGGTCAGGATCACCCCACTCTACGGCGACCTGCCCCTGGCGGCCCAGCAGGCGGCCATCCTGCCCGACCCCAGGCGGCGCAAGGTAGTGCTCTCGACCTCGATTGCCGAGACCAGCCTGACCATCGAGGGCATCCGGGTGGTGGTGGACTCGGGCTACGCCCGGCTGCCCGGCTTCGATGCCCGAAGTGGCCTGACCCGCCTCCAGACCGTGCGCGTGACCCGCGATGCCGCAGAGCAACGCACCGGGCGGGCCGGGCGGCTGGGGCCCGGGGTCTGCTATCGGTTGTGGAGCCAGGCCACCCACGGACAGCTCCTGGCGGAGCGCAGACCGGAAATCCAGGAGGCCGACCTGGCCCCGCTGGTGCTCGAGCTGGCCCAGTGGGGGGTGCAAGACCCTTCCAGGCTGGAGTGGGTCACGCCCCCTCCGGCGGGGGCCCTCCGGCAGGCCCGTGAGCTACTGGAGGCGCTGGGGGCGCTGCAGGGCCTGTCCCTCACCGAGCGCGGCAAGGCCATGCTCGAGTGGCCCACCCACCCCCGCCTGGCGCACCTGCTCCTGGAAGGCCAGGCCCTGCGCCAAAGCGCCCTGGCCGCCGACCTGGCCGCCCTGCTAGAAGAGCGCGACCCCCTGCCCAGAGCGATGGGGGCCGATGTGGGCTTGCGCTTGCAGGCCCTGCGGCACTGGCGCCAGAGCGGCAAAGCCCTTCACGGCGCCGAGCCAGGTACGCTTGAGCGGATCGAGCGGCTCAGCCAGCAGTGGCGTCAGCGCCTGGGGGTGGCTGCGGAAAACCAGCCGCCCGAGGAGCGAACGGTTGGAATGCTGATTGCCATGGCCTACCCCGACCGGCTGGCCCGCCTGCGGGAAGGCGAACGCCTGCGCTACCGCCTCTCCGGGGGGCGCGGGGTGCGGCTGGACGAAAACGACCTGCTGGCAGGCACCCCCTGGCTGGCCGCCGCCCACCTCGACGCAGGCCAGGAGGAGGGCCGCCTCTTTCTGGCCGCCCCGGTAGAGCCTTCGGATCTGACCCCGCTGGCCCGGCCCGTCGAGACCGTCGCCTGGGATGCCCAGGGCGGGGTGCTGCTGGCCCAGCGCGAGCTGCGGGTGGGCGAGGTGGCGCTTGCCAGGGAGCCGCTCCGCCAGGTGGACCCCGCACGGCGCCGCGAAATTCTCTGCCAGGTGGTGCGGGCCGAAGGGCTGGCGCTCTTGCCCTGGACAGAAGAACTCCGCCAGTGGCAGGCCCGCGTTCTAAGCCTGCGGCGCTGGCGGCCCGAGGAAGGCTGGCCCGATATTTCCGACAGGCATCTGCTAGAGACCCTCGAGGAGTGGCTAGCCCCCTGGTTGGAAGGGGTCTCGCGCCGCGAGGATTTTGCCCGTCTGGAGCTGGACCGCATCCTGGGCGGGCTCCTGCCCTGGCCGCTGCCCGTGCGGCTGGACGCGCTGGCCCCTACGCGGCTTCAGGTGCCCAGCGGCTCCCGCATAAAGCTGACCTACAGCCCGGAGGGTAGCCCGCCGGTGCTGGCTGTGAAGCTTCAGGAGCTCTTCGGCCTGGCCGATACCCCCACCGTCAACGAAGGCCGCACCCCGGTGCTGCTGCACCTGCTCTCCCCCGCCCAGCGGCCCATCCAGGTAACCCAGGATTTGCGGAGTTTCTGGAACCAGACCTACCTCGAGGTACGCAAGGAACTGCGGGGGCGCTACCCCAAACACCCCTGGCCTGAAGACCCCTGGAACGCAGTGCCCACGCGCAAAACCAAACCCCGGCAGAGCTGAGAAGAAAGTCTGTTCTGCCAGTGCAACAACCTCTTGCCCAGGGTTATGGTGCTTTCCAAAGAACCGTCCCGTCAAACCCAAATCCTCAGGAATTACCGGGGGTTTGTACTGGGGTGACACTGGGTCAGATTTCGATGTGATCCAGCCGGATGACCTGATCCTGGAGGGCAATCTCCAGATGGTAGGCGCCCGCAGTGGGCACCTCGAGCCGGAACGAGCCGGTCAGGCTGATGGGGGCGGTCAGTTGGGTTTGTTCATTGTGCAGGGCGGTGGTGCCCTGAACCTGG